>Ga0068852_100000402_pt1 | contig 29034 bp, 38 predicted proteins | sample KBSCornC22_FD_66594 | JGI IMG/M metagenome (GOLD analysis project Ga0068852, IMG submission 66594) | Corn rhizosphere microbial communities from Kellogg Biological Station, Michigan, USA - KBS Corn C2-2 | ecosystem: Host-associated > Plants > Roots > Rhizosphere > Soil ... | reverse complement strand
TCCCGACTTTAGTTCTGGGCAGACCTGATTGGAACAGCTCATAGCCATTGATTCTGCGGCCAGCGATCATTTTCCGTTCTCATAGCGCCCTTCGTCCTTTGAGGAGACAAGGACCTTTCCCGGGCCTGAATCAATCGTGAAGACGGGATCAAGCTCCTGCTTGGGAGCGCATTAGTGCTTTGCAGGAAACCAACCAAAAACTTGCCACGTTTTGTGCACGCACTTGGTGAGGACCACACCGAACCTAATGAAGGCGGGCATGGGTCAGCGAGACGGCCCATCCAAATGATAGTGGTCGCTACGAAATTGGCTGGTGAGACTGTCGTCCGGCTGGCGGATGCTCCAGCAGGCTTAGGCGAGCGGTAAGTATTCGCCTCAAATCAATCGACTGTGAAGTCGGCGACGGATCGGCATCCAGCTTTGCAATAGTATCCCAGAGTGCTTGCGCATAGCTCCGTTGATATCGAAAATCCATGTGGACTCCTAGACCGGGTGGCTATGGCAAGGAATCGGGACCCGGGAATGCGTTCAATATGTACCAAATTGGTAAACAGTGGATGTGCGCTAAATCACAACAGGTGCGCCAGCATCTCTGTTTGGGAGGTATGGGATCTGCAACTACTTCGTTTTGTGGCACAAGGAACAGTAACAACAATCCTATAAAGACGGGTTCGGGCCTAAACGGGAGCGCGTGCCGTGGGCAAATTCGGCAGGCGCTAGGGGGTTCCTTGGGTTGTTATTGCGAATCGTATATAACTCGATTCCGAAGGGAATTCCACATCTGGGTGAGCGCCCACTGGTGAGCCAAACCTGTGATGTCCAAGGTTGATTCCAATCGGGGTTGGGCCGGCCGTCCTACCAAATCTACGATGGTCCAATGTCCCAGCCTCTTCGGCTACGGCGTGCGGAGTTGTCTGCCCTGAGAGTTGAGGATGGGCTGCTCGGAAGACACTCTTAATGCGCTGATGGCTCTTGGGCCGGATGTCTGGTCGTCACTGCGCAAACAGCAGACGGCGCTCCTCAATGTAGAAGCAGAGGCGCATGTGCAGGAACGGGTGAGCCGACAGGACCATCGGCGTTTTTCAAGATCAGCTTGACCTGATCGACGTTCAACCAGCTGCCTAGGCGGCTGCCCAATGCCTTGACACCCTTGACGCGACGGAAGCCCGTGGCAAGTTCCGGGCTGAGCAGACCCGAATCTGCTACCTCATACGCAAATCGTCTCCCTGCCGCTAGCCGCTGATTGACGGTTCCTGCTGTCAATCCGAATGATTCGAGGTAGGGTCGGAAACTAAGGACGACAGCACAATTTAGCCAAGGCGAGGTTCAGAGCAATATTGTGTGATGAACTGCTCCATGGCGAACTTGTAGTTGCGTCTCGAGTGCGGCGAACTAAGGCTGCTCGGACCCGCTGTCTTAGTGGTATCTCGGTCCGGCAGCCGAAGAACAATCTTTCGACAAAGCGGGCTTCTGGTTCTTTTTGCGCATACATGCGGCCTCCAATGCCGCTGACATGCATAAGGTAGTGCAATGTAGTGAAATCGTTTGGTTATAGCCTGTTATCGACAAGCGCGTAGGAAATTATGCGCGCATTGACGATCTTGACTGAAAGCGCGATTGTCGGGGGTTGATTCTCAAATTGCCGCCCTGTTCTCTGGTTATTATTATGAGAAGGATTATTGCCGTTCGCGCTTCGCGATCATGGACTTCGCACTCTTGTCGAGCATTTGGCACACTTTCGCGCGTCACTGGCATCCGATTATCGCCCCCAGAAAAAGTCTGAGTTGGACCAGCCCTTCTCCAGATTTCCAGTGCTGAATGAGCAAGCCACCAAAATCTTTCCAGCCGGGAAGCTGCAATCGAACATTGAGGGCGCGACCGCGATTTGCTGGCGAGCTTGTCACGCATTTCTATCGCACCTAGTTGGCTTGGCGTGAATCGCTCTGTTGTTTGCGAAAAGCATCTGGCGTGACGTTGTGCCAACGCTTAAAGGCGCGATGAAAAGCACCCGGTTCCGAGAAGCCCAGCAGAAAAGCCACCTCGCCTACTGAGAGTGTCCGATCCGCCAGGAACATCTCGGCAGTCTGCTTACGCATCTCCTCGCGCAAAGTGTCAAACGAGGTTCCCTCTTCCGAAAGCCGGCGTTGTAATGTGCGGGGATTCATCGCAAGACGCCGGGCGGTAGCTCCAATGCTCATGCCGCTTCCGCTGGCGGGCGCAGCCAAGAGCCGCCGAACTTCCATGGCTACACCCTCCTGTGTCGCCTGACTCGCGAGCATCTGAGCCGCTTTGCGTTCGAGCCAGGTCCGAAGCAAGGGATCGCGGCGCCGCAAAGGCAGCCCCCAGGCTTCACGGGTCAGAGCAAATCCCGACCAAGAGGATTGTGTTTCGACCTCTGAGTTCAGCACGCTTCGGAAAGCGCTGGAATCTTCCGGTTCGTGGCGGAAGCAGATGCGCGCCACCTGCAGCCGATCTCCAGACTCGTGGGTCAAGCGCAGCACGCTCATGGATACCGTCAACTCCACCGTGAAGGTATCGATTGAGCCTTCCACCAAAACTCTTATCGGATCTTCCTCCTCACGAAAGACGAGACGGACGGCAGGGTTGACCAGGCCGAGATATCGGGCCAGTTGTTTGAGGCCTTCACCAACGGATTCTGAACTGCAAATCAAGTAATCGAGGAGAGGATTCGCGCCGATCGGCATCTCAACAGCGATGCGGAGCGCCAGATTCTTCACTCGTCGCTCACGTTTTATCGCCGCGAAAATCTCCGTGCACACCGGAGCGGGGAGGCGACCGTCCGGGTCGTCCAGATCCGCGCGGCTGAACCCAAACGGCGCCAACAATAAATCGATGTCGTAACCCAGACGTTCGAGCGCGCCGAACATTCCACGCAGGTTCGCCGAGTGCATCGACTCAGAGGCCGCGCCCGCTTGAGTGGCGCGAGGAGTCACTTGATTGTCGCCTGGAATCATCGTAGAAAACCGCCTCGACAGGCACCATTATTTCATGGACTCTGAAGAACGCTTCGACGCTCTTGTGATGACGCAGGCCAATAAGACCGTGCCGCAAGCCATTTCCAACTGAATTGCCGAACGCCTTGCGAAACAACTGAGCGTGAGTCGCTTGGCGAAATGGCTCGCACCAGCCCACGCCAAGTAATGATACGTGACGTTCGCTGCAGCATGTTGAATCTCGAATCCCGACTCTTTTGCAAGATTATCGCCGGAGGTCCTGAAAGCTGTGGTTCGCGCAAATGACAACACCGTCGGAAGCAACACCCGACGCCCAACGAAAGGAAAACACTTGAAACCCACTCGATTTATTGCCCGGCAGCTCTCCCGTCCCACTGGTTTGTTCGGCCATTTCGTGGGGCTGCTCATGAATTGGCACAATGCCAGGATGAATGCTTTCGTTGTCCGACAGCTTGATCTGTGCCCCTCCGACCGTGTCCTTGAAATCGGATTTGGCGGGGGAGTTAATCTCCGCTCCCTGATCGCTGGCTCAGCTTTCATGGCCGGCATCGACCCCTCGCCGGATTTGATCAGGCGAGCAAAATCAACCTTCGCGGACGCGTTATCAACAAACCGTGCACAGTTTTGTGAAGGGAGCGCAGACCGAATACCCTTTGAAGGGTCTTCGTTTCATAAGGTTTGCACAGTCAACACGATCTATTTTTGGAGGTCGCTCGAGTTAGGCTTCGCGGAGATTCATCGAGTGCTCTCGCCCGGCGGACAGCTCTTCGTCGGATTCCTTCCGGAGGAGCACATGAAACGGATGGGCATGCCCCTGGATATTTTTAAGTTAAGGTCCCCCGAAGAAGTTGATGCAGCACTCACAAGCGCGGGCTTCAAGAACATCCGAATTGAGCGCCCAGAGCCGACGACGCCCTGGAACGTAATGGTCGCAACAAAGTGATCGAAAACATAATGGCGCTTCTGCCGCTTGAATGCCGGAGAAAATCCACTTTGGCTGGCGGCCGGTCGCGAGGAGTTGCGCGATGAAAACGACTTTTTCCAGTGGTGCTTGTGCTCTGGCCTTTGTATTCGCAGCGCTCGGCGTTCCAGCTCAAGAGCATACTGGCAACGACATCCTCATCCGCCACGTGCGCATGTTCGATGGCGAATCCGTGGCAGACAACATGTCCGTCTTGATCAGCCATGGCAAAGTTGCAGCGATCGGTGCAAACCTGAAGATCCCAACTCACGCCACGGTAGTCGAGGGCAAGGGGTGCACGCTACTACCGGGCTTGATTGACGCCCACACTCACATCCGCTCTCGTCAGGATCTGGAACAGTCGCTGGCCCTGGGCGTCACAACCGACGTCTCCATGCTGATGGACGTGAACCTGTTTCGCGCGATGAAGCAGGAGCAGCAAGTGAATCGAGCTGACGACCGGGCCGACTTGTTCTCCTCCGGCTATGCGGCCACGGCGCCCGGCGGGCACGGAACTGAGAAGGGCCTGTCTCTCCCTACAATCAGTGGTCCCAAAGAGGCGCAGAGTTGGGTCGATCAGCGCGTCGCGGAAGGATCGGAGTTCATCAAGATCATGTACGAGAACGGAGGCGACACCGGGGCAGGCGGCAGGCCCAGTATCGACAGGGCTACTCTTCAGGCGTTGGTTGTTGCCGCTCACGCCCGCGGGAAACTAGCGGTCGTTCATATTCATAGCGAGAGACAAGCGTTCGATGCCATCGAGGCTGGCGCCGATGGACTTGCACATCTCTTTTCGCACGGGAGTGACATCCTCGACACGGGCTTCGCTAGCACCGTCGCCATGCATCATGCTTTCGTAATTCCAACCCTGAGCGTTCTGGAAAGCGTGTGCAATCAGAACCCGGGCCGGCGCGTCTTGGATGACGACAAACTCGGCCCCTACATCTTGGCTGCCTACATCAGGCAACTGCAAGGCAACATCAATCATGGCCGTGAAGGGAAATGCATGATCGCAATGGACGCCATTCTCCCGCTCGCAGAAGCGCACGTTCCGATCTTGGCGGGAACCGATGCGGGTAATCCTGGAACTGCGCCCGGCGCTTCACTGCACGGCGAATTGGAATATCTGGTAGAAGCCGGACTCAGCCCCTTGCAGGCATTGACTTCCGCAACATCGGCAAACGCCACGGCCTTCCATCTTGCAGATCGCGGAAGAATCGCGCCGGGGTTGCGCGCCGATCTGCTCCTTGTCAATGGCGACCCCACAGAGGACATCCGAGCGACTCGCGACATCCAAAAGATTTGGAAATCAGGTGTCCTCCTCGATCGGAAGCAATGGCTAAACAGGATTCAACAAGATCGAGCAACGGCTTCTGCCGCCCGCAAGTATGACGGGACGCGGTAGGCGGCTCGTGAGCCTTTGTCTGCGAGACAATGGATAGGCATGAATATGGGATCACTTCCGGTTAGCGCACAATTACGGTGCAAACCGGAACTGTCTCTTTTCAACTGACGACTCCAGGGCAATGCGCTCATGGACTGTGCAGACGAGTGAGTGAGCGATTTGTGGATTATGTACTTGTCTAGGCCAGCGAAGTTCCAGCCGCCTACTCGAACGGTGAGTTTCCTTTCGTGACTCGATTGGCAGCTAGAGTGCACAGCCGACGCGTTATTCCGTGCGCAAAGCTTGCACTGGATCAACGCGAGTGGCGCGGTGTGCAGGTAGCCAGGCAGCGGCAATGGTCATGCAAGCAACAGCCGCGATGGCGATAAAGATGGAGAGCGGATCGATCGGGCTGAGTTCGTAGAGCAGGTTCTTGAGGACGCGCGTAGAGCTGAGCGCAAGAGGAACGCCGATGTCCAGTCCCAAAATCAGCAGAAGAACGCATTCACGAAGGACCGTCCAGAGCAAGTTGAACGACTGTGCTCCGAGGGCGACACGGATGCCCAGCTCACTGGTGCGCGAGCTACTGAGTAGGAAAGCAAACCGTAGGCTCCAATGCTGGCGAGGAAAACGGCGAGGGTTCCGAAGAAGCCGGAGAGCCGAGCGATGAGGGATTGTGCGGCGATGGAGCGGTCGACCTGCTCCTGAAGGCTGGTTACGGTATTGACGAGGATATTGGAGTTGATTTCGGCGATGGCCGTGCGGGTTCGGGAGACGATCTCCTGGCGGTTGGCGCCGGGGGCATAGCGCACGATGAAGTTGCCGAAGAAGCCGGAGCTCTGGCTGCACGGAAAATAGGCGGCCATCACGGAACCTTCGTCGAGAGCGAGTACTTGGCGTCCTTGAGTACGCCGATGACTTCGATTTCGCCGGGATGATCAGGCGTGTCGCCGATGCCAAAGTGCTGACCGATGGCCGAGCCGTTCGGGAAGAAGCGACGCGCCATGGTTTGGTTGATGCCGGCGACCTTGGGCGAATTCACCAGGTCTTGCGCGTTGTAGGTCCGGCCTTCAACTACAGGAATGCCCATGGCGGAGAAGAATCCGTTGCCGGTGATATTGAAAGTGACTGCTTTGCCGTTTGCGGGTGTTCGCGGAACGGCCCGGAAGAGGACTTGATCGGACCATCCGCCGTCATTGAAAGCAAAGAAGGCGAAGCACATTAACATTTTTGGCGGACCCAATTTTTCCTCGATTCACGGGGCTTGCGAGGATCTCGGCGAAGATCAAGCATGCCCCAATCGCAGAGAGATTATAGACGGCGGCTCCCCAGGTCGCCTGATTGTGCAGACGGACAAAGATAGGGGGAATTTCTATAAGGACCTCAAACAGCAGCAGCATCAGCGCAAGAAGCCTGGCGGCCAGAATGTCTCTAATCCCCGAGCAAATTGCAATTCCAGCCAGCATGAATGCGATTCCGGTTACTGCTGCCCAAAAATATGCGAACGGCATCCAATGCGGGACGATGGGCGCGAAGACTTGGATGCCGACAAGATGAAGGGCGCCGAAAACGATAGGAGGCAATCCCAACATCCAACGCGCCGCCATTGTGACCCTCCTTTGCAACGAGGAAAGTGTCGAGGCGGTGGATACGTAAACGATTGCTGCCGGAGCGATCAGCATTGCCTGCTGAGCGACGCCGAAAGCACTGCCAGCTAGTACGTTGAACCGCCAGCCTAGCGTATGAATTCCGGCGTAACACTTAAGCAACCACATGAGCACAAAGATCGAGTAAGCGAAGGCGGAGGCTAAGGCGCCAAGTTTTGCGCTGCCGCGTAGCAACACTGCGATGCCCGCTGCGGCCAGCCAAATTCCTACGACATAGGACAGCATGTGTTGACCCTGAGAATTCTTGCCGAGAAATAGGAAGGGCTGATGAGAGACATCGAACGCACTCCATGCAATCGTAAGAACCCCTGTAAGGGCAGTCCCCACGCCATAGAACCACACGCCCCTTTTCATTGGTTGATCTCCCGCATGTCGCTTAGCCAGCGACAAGAACGCAATAATGAGTCAATATCTGCTTGGAGCCTGAGGCGGATGTCCTCGTCCTTCGCAACGCTGTAATCCTAGATCGCAGCAGATAATACTCACATAGATTTTTGACCAACAGTCCTGGCGGGAAGCCGAACGGGATTGAATTCATCTCAAGCGGTCTGAAGGGTGCGGATCGGGTTGGCGTTCAACCGGATTCAATGACTGGGTCGAAATGGATGGCCATTCGATTGTCACTAAGATCTGGAATGGATGCCAATCTGTACCAAGGGTCTTGAGCGACTACGGATGATTGGGATGAACTTGCAGATAAGCCCGCAGAAGCTGTTTGCCCGTTGGCTTGGAGCTTCCGCCCGGTGGCTCGACCGTTACAAAAACCATATCCAAGCGAGCCAACGTCTTGGCATCGTTGCACCGGAGCACCCACCTCTTGTGATTGTCATCTTGATAAAACAGGCCCAGGCTTACCGGGCTTGGTCGATCGCTCCCACTTCCCCAAACCTGGAACGACACGTCTTGCTTGCGGCCTGCCTGGGATTCGAGATCGAAACCGTAAAAAATCAGAGAGCGGTCCCGGGTATAGAAGATGCGGCCGAACTGCTTGGCGGTTCTGCCATTCTCGTTCGTGTCGAAGATGTCGGCGATATACAGGTTTCGTGCGCCGATCAGGTCGCGGATATCGCGGTCACGGGAAAGAAAATCCTTGTCCAAAGCGAGCATCCGGTCCTTTTCGCTTATAGCGATATCCCTCTCATCGAGACTGGCCTTGAGCTCGCGGACCTGCTTTTCTAGCGCGGCCGTCCTGGCGGATTGCCGGGCGGCATCTGTGCTGGCTTCGGCCCACTTGTTGCGATTGGATTCTAATTCCGCTCGCACGGCACTAAGCTGCTGGCTCAACGCAGTCTTCTCTCCGCTCAATTGCTTTCTGAGTGCCTGTTCAGCCGCCAACTGCCTTTCGAAGTCGGTCTTCGCCTGAGCTGCCTGCTTGAGCTGCTTCTCAGCCGCGGCCACCTGCTGCTCGAGGTCCGCGACATGCTGCTTCTCTTGTTCGAGTGCATGCAGTGCGTCTCGATCGGAAGGGGCCGAGATCGTAGGCCCCGCCGGGGTTCGAACGGAGGTGACCTGGATTGCTGGGGCGAGTGAAGGGGCTTTGATGCGAGCGAAATAGGCACCGAACAGGCAGGCCGCGCCCAGACTGCAGGCGGCAATCACCGTTGGCACACGCCATCCAAATTTGGATCGTCGTGATGGCTTCTCCTCGGTGGGGTTAGAGTTGAGCAGGCTCATCAGCCTTCTTTCGGCATCTGTCAACAATTTCGCAGATTCGCGCTTCGGATCGTCGAGCTCTGAAGCCGCTACAGCAGCCATGGCTGGAATCACACCGGAAGTGATTCGCTCATACTCGAGGAACTTCTCATGACATGCGTCGCAATATGCCATATGAATCTGCAATAGGGCCCACTCTTCCTCCGAGATGTCGCCGGAGTAGTAAAGAGCACAAAGTGCAACGAACTCGTCGTGGAAATCAGGATTCACAGGGGCAACCGCGATCAGGAGCTTTTTCGTTCCAATTCTCTCACTCACGTGTTCTTTTTGGGGAAAACGTTCGAGCGGAGCCGCTCGATCCCACGGTAGAAATGGTGTCTAACGTTGCCAAGCGGCTGTTTCGTCTTTTCCGCGATCTCCCGAAGACTATACCCCTCAAAGAAGTGGAGTTCTAGGATGTCCCTTTGTTCTTCAGAGAGTTGCTCGCGTAAGAGACTGAGCAGATTTCTGGCAGTCAGCTCATCTGTGAACAGGGGCTGGCGCCCGACACCGATCTGTTCTTCGTCAAACTCCAGAATATTATAGTGCTGTCGGTGCGTCAGATATTGACGCCGGTTCATCGCCCGGTGGTATGTGATCTGAACGATCCAGGAGGACGCCGTCCCCTTGCTCGCCTCAAAGAGCTTCGCTTTCTTAGACAGCGAAAGGAACACTTCCTGACACAGGTCTTCGGCTTCAGAGGCGTCTCTGAGGATTCGTCGTGCGACGTTTAGCACTACTCCGCGGTACCTCCCAAAGAGGAGGGCTAGGGCTTCCTTAGATTCGCGACCCACCTCCCTCAATAGGTTTTCATCGGACACTTCACAACGAGGTGGCGACGCTATCTCGTCATGTCTCTGAGAGGAAGTGCTCGCGAGTCGCGCCTCGGAATTTGGGAAGTAGACGGCCTCTGAGGTCATTGCTCCTTCTCCTGATTCCGACGGATAAGGCGGGAAGTGTTTCGGGCCAGCGGACAATATGCAACGATAGTTGCTGTATTATAGTATACGCAACTAAAGTTGCTATATCAAACGGGATCATGAAAGCACGAATGATGTGTGCCCAAACCGATCGGAGCTAGCAAAACGCGAAGATCTGGCACTCCGCGTGAGCTCTTCGGAACGGCTATCACTCTCCTTCGGATTCAGAAGAGCGTATCGCAAGCCACCGTTTCAGCTAAGGTAGGATGTGAGGAATTCTATCTGAGGAACATCGAGCAAGGTAGAGAGAACTTCACCTTCGATATCATGTACGCGATCGTGGCTACTAATGGCATGCTGCCGCTAAGTCGATTCTGGGCCCATGCGAAAGAGCCGCTGACGGAAGGCAGGTAACTGAGTTAAGCTGGCTTCTTTCAGAGATCTCATAGTCTTCGATGTCCTACTTGGAGCCATTGGACTTTTTGGACAGAGATTCTGCAAACATCCAGAACTGCCCGATGGACATTTTGAAGTAACTGCTAATCGCGAACATGACATCACAGGTTGTGTTTGCCTGACCGCGTTCTATCCTGCCGAGATAGAAGTTGCTATATCCAAGCGCAGCCGCCAAACTGGCCTGTGACAGATTTTGGGAGACCCTTTTCTCGGTGACCGCCCGGCCAAAAACCTGATTCGGTGTACTGGCCCTGCGTTTCTTATCTGCTCCAACCGGCTTAGGCACATTCCATCGTGTCGCGATGGCTTAAAGAGAAATAGCAACTATCGTTGCTGGTTCCGAAATGACAACACATACTGCGTCGGCTTAAACCGGTTGGCAAACGGTGATGATGCCATCGAAATTCCTGTGAACTTACCCCGGCGTTTCAATCAGAAGCTACGCAACAGTCCTCTTTGTCATGGGCATGGCGGACCGGCTGTCCGGTCTCATTGATCCGAAAAACGGCCCTGTCGGTCTCCAACTTGAGGAAAAACAGCTGCCGCAACGGATTCGCAGAGCGCGGAAGCGCGTGAAGTGAGCGTGATGGACAGAGAGACCCTAGTGTATGTGGACCTGGACGGCGTCCCCAACCTGATCGGGCGGCTTCGGGCCCATGTGGGCAAAAACAAGGAAAGCGCCACCTCCGAATACGACGAGGGGCTGGCTTCGGCATCCCGCGCGGTTCTCGCTAGAGCCGGTGCTGCAGCTGGGCCCCGGCCCCGTTTCACACGCCAGCAGATATGCCGATGTTCGGGGCCGTCGGTGACTCGGCGCCGGACCGGTGGGGGCGTGCTCTTATGCGCCGAATGGAACTGCGCCGCTCGGAACGCGAGGGCACTGCACCCCGCACCCTCCAGGAGATTGACTTTTTGTTGTTGGTCGATGACGAGGCGCGGCAGGGCGCACTGCGCTTGCCGAACAAGAAGGCGGCGCATTCTTGCGCGAGGAGGGGATCAAGCGCATCCAGCCATTGGTCGAAGTTCCAAAACTGCTTCTCCGCGGCGGAACGCGCCATAGAGGAAAAGGACACGGACGGGCCAGTCCCTCGGCTCTTTGCCATTGTCCTGTGTTCTAAAAACGTTCATTGGGTGGCGCTGATTATACTCCTTTCAATTTCGTACCCACTCTTCCACACGAATCCGATCAAAGATGGGTGTATGCAATCCCCCCTTGGTCTCAATCTCCTCGTGGACAAGTATGCCGAGCTTTTGCCGACGCTCGATCTTAACGGTGACGATCAGGAAGAGTACAGCACGATGCTTTTGTGGCTGCAGAACCTAGCAGAGGGCGGGACGCCGAACGATACGTACGTAGATCAGTGCCTCGACTGGCTAGATCGGTTCACCGCGCAGGCAAGAGCGGAACTTCCGCAAGCGAGCTAGAATTAGCTTCCGAAGAACCTCTTGAATAATCCGGACGGCTTCGGCGGCTGCGGACAATTCGCATAGAGATAATTGAGCTTTTGCATGAAGCGGTCGAAAAGCTCCGGATCGATCACTCTGTTATTGCGCTTTGCCGAGTTCATCGTGGCCGCGAACGCTTCCATTTCTTTATCTCCAGGATGAAGTTTGAAATGCCGCTGCAGCAACGCTTCCATCCGTTCAACCTCCTGACTCTCCCTGTGTGATTCACGTTGTTTCTCAAGAGGGATGCCATTCATCCCAGCCCATATTTTTAGCCAGAACTCTTCCATCTCGTCAGTCTTATTCTTGAGGGATTGATACCTTTTCCACGACATCCGCTTCTGACCGGTCTCAATTCGGAAAAGCCGCTCCCGTAGATCGACGAGTTTCCGGTGATCGTGTTTGACTACCCGCCCGAACATAGCCTTTGAATCTCCTTGCGCGTCAGCTCCCGCCGCAGCTCGACGCACCACGCGAGCGTGATCACTTCCGGCCGGAACCCCTGAAAGTATCTTTGCGTGACGCGGTTAAAAACGATGTCGCCCTCGCACTTGATATTGAAGTGGCATCCCGTGAGCGGATCTTCTTTCTGGGTTTGTTTCGGGCGGCGGTTCATTTTGTCGTGTACCAATAGAGAGCCGCGAACGCCGCGACGAATAGAAGCATTCCGAAATATCTCTTATTGGTCATTTCGCCCATATTGCCTCCACGGCTTCGTCTATCGTCCGCTGCCGCTGTTCAATAAATTGCGCGTAGGTCTGCTCGACAACACTCGGCGTGTTCCCAAGGATCGCCGCAACCCGGGCGATAGCGGTACCGGCGGAGATTAATTCTGCAGCAAGTGTATGCCGAAATCGGAGGGCATGAACTCTGAACATAGATCTTTGGCCAGCCGCTCGATCGTGCGGTGCCAACCTGACACCGCTGAGGTGACCTTTCCATTACCCGACCAGAAATAGAACTCGGCACTTTCAATTTTCTTGAGCGCCATTTCGAGTTCCGGATGCATAGGGATAGATACCCTCTTGCCGTTCCTTTCAGTGCGAAGCGTGAGCTTCCCGCCGCTCACTTCATGAGTTGAAAGCTGAATTGCATCCCCGATCCTTATTCCACTCCATCGAAGTGTGACAATGAACGCCCGCATCCGAGCGCGAGTGTTCGTTTTGTAGTCTGACAAGTCCTGCACCGTTTTAGTCGTCGGTCCAAGTACTGCGCGTGATCGCTGGGCAAGCGGGCTTCACAGGAAACCATCTCGTCTATATCGAGATGCTATTCAGTTCCTCTTGATGAAAGCACAATGAAGGAAAAGCGCAAGGTGAACTGTGGACAGCTCGCCAGGGTTACAATTGTCTCCGATGTCAACCGAGATCAGTCCCGATCAATTCATCTTCACGGCGAAATGTCCTCAATGCAAAAAATTACGCCACGACGTGCTTTGTAGTCGAAGCCAAGCTAAAACAGGGGAACCGATTAAGGTTTATAGTGCCACTTGCGAGCACATTTGGACGCTCACACCGAGGGACAGTAAGAGAATCCGACAGTTGCCTGACTTTACTCGCGAATCTACTTCCTGACATCTTCATCGTTCGCGTGGTACCACGGCTCTTTCTTCTGCGGGAAGATCTCCTCGCACTTCGTCATGAGCTTCGAGAGGACGCGGTTCGCCATGTGCGCTGCGAAGTCGATCTCTATTTCGAGGTCCCGATCGGAAAGGGAATTGTCCGAGCGTTGCGTCCACTTTGCCGTTCTGATCGCGAGGATGAGGCAGGTTGCGATTAGCAACGATGGCCCGATTTTCGGCCAGTCCGGGCGATCATGAAACCCGCCAAAGTATAAGCCCATTGCTGGGACCATAGGCGAAGAAAAGACGAACCTTAATGTTGAAAAAATATATGAAATGCGCTAAGACGTATGTAGCTTCACGTCTCTTGGGAGAGAATCATGAGTTCCCCGACGATGGAAGGATTTAGCCACCGTTTCAAAAGCGATGGGACTGTAGATTCAATCTGCCGGCGGTGTTTCAAAACAATTGGCACAACTCAGATCGAAAAGGACCTCCAATTTCTGGAGTCGTACCACGTATGTGAACCAGACACACTATCGCGGTATCACGATTCATCTCTCGATCACGACGAGAAGAGATAGAGATGAATGTTTACCGCCCAGTCAGCTTCCTGTCCAACGCTGTCTGCACCTGTAGCAGTTCCTTGACTTAATAGGCAAGGCGATTGAAGACAAAGAAATCGCAAGCAGCATCTAGGACACCATAGACACTAAAATGTAGCCATGGCAATCACTGACATCATTTCCGCACTCGACGCTGAAATCAAACACCTGCAACAAGTCCGTAGCCTGCTCACTGGGCTCGGTTCTTCAACCGGCCCGCACGCATCCCCGGCGACCAAGCCAGTCGCCAAAAGACGTAAACGGAAACTCAGCGCACAGGCACGCAAGAAGATTGCAGACGCACAGCGCAAACGTTGGGCGAAACAGAAGGCGCAGAAGTGATTCGACTCGTCACCACTATCGCTGTGGTCGCAGCTTGCATCTGTGGGCCGTCAGCAACAGCGCAACAGAAGGCGCCCTCAGCAACAGAGAACATGAACTCGATTTCCCCTGATGCCGATCCATCGTTCGAGGTAGAGACAATCAGAACAACTGATCCAAGCGACCTGGAATACTGGATTTCATGTGGACGGCCAGCGGATATGGATCGAAAACACGACGATTGAGAAGGTCCTGACCTTTGCATACGACGATCATGGGGAACAGATCATCGGCGCACCATCCTGGTTTGCTTCAGAAAAGTTCGACATACGAGGCGTTCCTGATGTACCAGGAGAGCCAAACCTGAAGCAGATAAAAAGCATGGTGAGGAAGCTGCTCTCTGATCGCCTTCAGCCAAAGTGTCGCTACGGAGAGAGTCGCCAAAGGCGGCCCCAAGTTGAAGCAGAGCAAAGACGACCCCAATTCGCTGCAGTCGGAAAGCAACCAGCGCAGCGGTGGCCACATGACGATGACCGCCAGAAACATGCCAATTGCAGAGCTAGTGAGGGAACTGAATTTCTTTATGGACAGACCCGTCGTCGACCAGACGAACTTGACTGGCAAGTGGGATTTCGAGTGGCGATGGACGACGGACGAGGCTCGCGTTCCTGCCAATCCCAACGCTGCACCTGGTTTGTTCACCGCGATTCGGGAACAACTCGGATTGAAGATCGACTCAGTCAAGGCCCCGATTGACGTGCTGATCATTGATCACGTCGAGCAGCCATCAGCTAACTGAGAAACAGGAGTACTTCCTAGTCGATTAGTCTTACAGGCCCTGGTATCCAAGATTGAACATTTGTACTTACCTTTTTACGTTCTGCCTTACAATTGCCGCCATGCCATGCTGGGTCTACACCGAATTGGAAAATGAATGGAAGAGCCTGATAGAGAGCCAAGTCGGCTTTCATACCAGTGGTTACGACAGCCCTACTGTTCGGGTCTATTGGCAGATGGTAGAGCATCGAAAAAGCTGCGAGGTTTGCAGAGACGACGAAGCCGCTCGAAAGATGAAGGAAATGTTAGGCCAGCAGTAAATTTCAAACGAACTTGCATCAGGAATTCCCCTCAATCGTCAGGTTTCAATTCGGAGAATAGCTCCCTAGTTGCTCACGCACGATCACTTTCGCTCGTTCGAGACAGCGTTCTGCTTGCGTCACATAGATTTCGATTTTCGTCGGGTAGTTGGCATCATGCCGAATGAGGTACATCAGATTTGCCAATGACTCCAGCAGACGGTTTAGCTCCGCAACTGCTGTGACAAACGACTTGGGTTCCACGGTTTTGCAGCAAACCTCCCAATCCGCCATGGGATGAATGCACCCAGTAGACAGTTGCCCGTGAACTTCCATCGGAGACAATTTGTCGTGTTTTGAGTTCGTCCACTTTGGCTGCTCGTGAAAAGCGCTGGCTATTGATTCACCCTGCCAAAGGGCGACTTCGGAGCAGTGGGCGAATGGCATTGAGCCACATGCAAACTGAATTGCTCCCGGAACCATGCAACATTGTCGATTGGGTTCCTAATGTCTGGGCTACTCTGAGGCATCTGTGCGCTGCACGCTGAACATTTCGCTGAAATGGGATTGCCATTCACGTCGCATCGCAATTGCATGTCGGGACCACGCTGCATGTCTATAGTGTAGTCCCCTTTGATCCTCACAAAGGTTTGTCGTGCGAGTTCCTCATCGCGACAGACTGGGCACTCACTTCGATGTTCAATCATCTGCCAATACAGGATGATAGTTGGACTATCATCGCCGCTACACTCTTCACCGTAGCGGACGATCCACTTCCATTCGGTTTCGAGCGATTTGTATAGAGTACAACTCAATTCAGAAAGCTCACGAAACGGCGACAAAGTTCTCTGACGAACCCGCTCACTTGCTGCCGCTTCACCACTCGACGGGTTCCTTTGTCTCGATCTGGGCAGAGGGGATGTCGGTTTCCTTCAAGACACTGAATTCTGAAATCAAATGCATTGCGAACTGTTGAATCCATCGAACCTCTTCCTCGCTGAGGTCTGGTGAATGCTGGAGGTGCAGAACGGCGGTCTCAAGCAAGTTCCGAACGTGAAGGGAGGGTTGCATGCCGGGCTACGATGCAAGAATCTTCCCCAAGGTTTTCCCTAGTGTCTGTTGAAAACAAAAAGGGCTAGTATGCTCCACACGCAATCACAAAATTGAGAAATGACTTGCGGTCACTGAGTCGCCTATTTGGAAAGCTGTCCAGCGCGGGGAAGACATGAGCTTTGTTGACCAAAATATACGTTGTGCCTCTTGTGGCGTAATGTTCGTGTTTTCGGCCGGAGAACAAGAGTTCTTCAAAGAAAAGGAATTCACGAACGTTCCCAAGCATTGTCGCTAATGCAAGGCCAAGAGAAGTAGCCCGCGACGACGCCAGACTGAGACACGAGTCACCTGCTCTAGTTCCAGGACCCCGACCACCAGCTAGAAGTGGGTGAAGGGATCCGAAGCCGCAAGCAGAATTGGCGAGTACAGCGATGCCGTTCAGAAGTTCATCCGGACGGGCGACCCGTCGCGACTCAAGACGTGGAAACGTCAAAAGCTTTTCGATGAGAGTTGCAAACGGATCAAACTCACCACCGACTCCGTGAAATTGCGAGAGCTCGGTTCGGCTGGTGTCCTTGCTTTCGAGTCTCTGTATCGGAATGCTGCATTAGCAGGAAACGTCCATAGCGACGTGATCCGGTTGCCGCCCCTGGTAGCCAATCCGGCAGCTGCGCGCGAGGGACTGACATTGGCCGAGGCGAACATGGCCGTCTATTTGGATCGAACTTTTAATCTAGTGGACTATTTGCAATCTCAAGATCGCATTCACAGAATTTCCCAAACTCGTCCGCGCATTATCATCTTGCTCGTTGCCGAGGGAACCATTGACGAGTTCGTTGACTTTAGTCTGGAACAAATGCATCGGTTGGCAAGGTATGCCCAGAGTGACGTTGATTCGGTGACCGGTAAAGGGCTGGCTTTGAGTAAACCCGAAATACTTCGCGCGCTGGTAGAACCCACCTCCAAACTAAATGATAGCTAATCCTAATTCGTTCACAGGCTGGCGATTCGATTCAATTGAGACCGAGAAAGAGCTGACCTTAGCGCTTGGGGGCTCAATTGCTGACGCCTTAGCGACCTGTCGGCTTAGCGCCTTGGCCAAATTTTCGGCATCATTCGTAAATATCTGCGCTTCGTGTGATGCGCGTGAAATGGAGACATATGCAAATCGCGAATTGATGAGCTTCGGATGAACATTTGTATCCATGTTTACCAATACGCGCTCTGAGGTCAGCCCTTGTGAGCTGTTCGAGGTCACGGCGTAGCCGTGGTCGAAGTGTCGCATGAAACGTGGGTCGAAGGTAACAATGTTCTCTTTGTTGCCGTCCATGCGAACCGTGATTCTGTCGTCCTCTCCGATCTGCTGGATGGTGCCGAGGTCACGATTGGCGACGCCCAATTCTCTTGATGGCGCTGTCCATTGCAGTCTGTCTCCGATTGCGAATTCCCGTTCGATTTCCTGATACGCAGAGATACCGCGCAACCTCAACGGGTCATAGGTCACCTGCTCCCCGTTCTCTTTTCGCACTGTGACGAGATTGCCTTTTGGGTTCGTTCCTACGACCTGGGCATAGCTGCCGCGCTCAATGCCGTACTCCTTGCTGCCGCGAATGTAATGCAGGACATCTCCTTCCAGATAACGGGCTGCCCAGGCGCGGTCCGCACCGGTCATATCGGAGCGCGGTGCCAGCACGCGCGAGAAGTGGTCCTGCTTGTCGAGCGTTCCGATCGCCTGCAGTTCCCGGCGGACGGCATGATTGATGGCCCGGCGCGAGGTGTTGTCGGGCGAGACAATGAGAGTGTTCTGGGGGCTCGCAGCGTAGCTCCTTGCGATCGCCGTGATGCGTTCCTGCGGGTCCACGATCTCCGTAACGCGGCCCTGCTGCTGAAGCATCCGGATACCGATTTCCGTCTCATTCCTCGATAGATGCTCGACAGCTTTCAATAGCCGGGGATCTCGCTGGCGAACAATCTTATCTAGCTGCGCGGTCTGCATCCCAGCTTGCTGCAATTGCTCAAAGGGCTTCCCGGCTTCGACACCCTGATGCTGCCGGATGTCTCCAATGAGAAGCACCTTGTCCTGGGCACCGATCCTGCGAAGGAAGTCCCGCATTTGTTGGGTCGATGCAAGCGAGGATTCATCGATCATGTAAAGATGCTTCACTGCCGGGTCGGCGTTTCGGCTACGGGCAAGGAAGCCCTGCAAGGTTTCGGCATGGATACTCGCGTCGCGGAGCTGCCGGGCGGCGCGAGAGGTCGGGGCGAAGCCCTCGACCAAGTAGCCATTCCGCTCCGCTCCTTCACGCACCTCTGCCAAACTGGCGGTCTTGCCGACGCCCGCGCTACCCTGCAATCCATGGACCTGGTCGCGAGACGTAAGTATCTGTTCGATGGCGCTGCGCTGCGCGAGATTGAGTTGCGGACGTGCCTCGGTCAGACGGATTGCCTCCTCCACGGGCATGAGCTGGGAAGCGCGACCTTGGCCGTCGAGCACTCTCCGAACGACCTCGTTTTCAGCTTTGATGGTTTGTGTGGTTGTGAACCGCCGCCCTGAACTATGCTTCTCGCGGGCAACGAGACGAAACTCGCCGGAGGTAACGCGGGTCTCGAAGATGGCGCGGATCTGCGGATAGGTTATTTCGCCCATGCCCCGGCGCATTGCATCGACGAAGATGGCGCGCTCGTCCATGACCGCCTCCCTCTCAAAGCTCCGGTCGCGGGCAAAGGTAAGAGCGGCGTGCGCCTGCTGTTGTCGCTCGTCTGCGGGCAGCTCATGCATCTGGCTCCGTCGACGCCCAAGCGCTTCAGCTACTACCTTGGCAGCCTGATTTCCGAACTCGGCGGCAATTTGCCGGTGGGCCGCCTGCACTTCGGCGGAAGAGAGAATCTGCTTGCCGTCGCGGGTATTGTGGGCGGCAATCTGCGCGGCTTTGGGACCACTGAATCCACTGCGGGCGACCGCTTCGACGATCTGCTGGCGGCGTGGACTGGAAGCGTCCAGATATTCTTGCGAATAGCCTCTGATTTCCGGTGCGCCGCTTTTGCCGGGCTCGATCTCGTAGCCAAAATTACGGAGCTGATATGTGAGATGAGATTGGTAGATGGCCGTCGCGTAGCTCTGCGACTCGAAGAAGCTGCGCTCCTGAAGCGCCCGCATCTGACCATTCTCCCGCTCCGTCATATTGAAAATGACGACATGTGTATGGAGCTGCGGCGCAGCGTAGCCATCGACAGGACGGGCTGTGTCGTGTTGGAATTTTGCTGCGACAAACTTGCCTGTCATTTCGGCAGAGTGGTTGCCGCCGAGGCGCGCTTGCGTGTACCGCTCCAGCTCATTGAGAGCGATATCTACGGCCTGCTGGTGCGCTTCACGCACACGCGCATCGCCGCCGACGAGCGCGGTCAGAGAAACCGATTTCGGCGCGCTGAAGGTAGCGTCCCATCCGGCTCGATGCTCCACCGGAGCAACCGTCTTGCCTTCCTCGGTTTTATAGTCATGCACCTTGCGGTGGCGGACCAATTGTTCGCCAGTCCGCGGATGCTGACCTTCCGAGAGTCTGGCGAACTCCGCGGCGCCGACAGAGCTGGCCAGGCGGAACTTCTCGGCCAGCCGCCCGTGCCATTCGCCCTGAATGCTGTCGTTCTGCTTCCAATAGTTCTGCTCGGCAGCGGTGAACTCTTTGGCGTGATAGGTCTGCGCCTGGGTTGCCGAGAGCGATTTCGAAATGGTCAGCATGGCACTTTCTCATCCGCGCAGAATCAGATTTTGCGTGTCCTCGGTATCAGGGGAAATCGTCGGGTGCGGTTCGATCTGTTCCACTGCTGCAAGTCCATCGGTCTGGGTGGGGACGGACGCCTTCGGCATTTGCCGCAATTCCTCAGGAGAAGCCTCCGCACGCCGGAGTCCTTTGGGGTCATAAGGCAGTTTGTCGTCGGGGCGCTCGCGCAGTTCGAAGCCGCTGGCGACAACCGGCATATCGAAGTACGGGAACGAAAACCGGGTGACGTAGTTCTGATACTTCATGAAGGCGTGTAGGTCGGCCAGCCCGGAGATTTCCGACTCCAGCACCAGAGGTTCTACCTGCCGGTCGAGCGCGAAGTTGCGGCCTGAACGCGTACCGTCAAAATGCGTCTCGCGCAGCCGTTCCACCTCGACTTTGCCGATAAATTCGCTCACCCAATGGCCTGCCTTCGGCTCCTTGGTGGTGAGCCAGATACTTGTGGCGGGCTGCGATAGCATCACTTCGGCCAGATGTCCGTACAGGTATTCAAGCTGGGCCTTGCCCTGGAAGCCGAGTATGACTGGATTCCGGCTCTTCCGCGCCTCCGTAATGGCGGTATGGAGCTGCGGAAGTTTCTGCAAACTTGCCAGCTCATCGATTACAAACCAGACACGTTTTTGTGCTTCCCTAGGCTCGTTGAGCAGGCGTAAGACCAGCCAATCAATCCATAGGCTCTGCAAGGGGCGCAGAGCTTCCCGCTCTGCGGGCAGTGAGGTAAGGAAGATCCAGCCCTCACGTTTCTCAGCCCACTCGCTGGCCGTCCACTCGCCGTTGCCTTCGCCCTTCCTCGGAAGCAACCGCAGGCTGTCTGCAATCAGGCCGAGCGAGGCAAGAACACCGGCGCGCTGCTGATGGGCGCGAGGGTCAATCAGGTGCGCGTGCTCGGTGCCTTTCAGCCTGCGGTCGATCTCATCGGGATTCGCCATCCACGCCACCAGCTCGTCCGGCGTCGGGCCGTAAGCGATCAGGAAGGCAAAGATTTTCTGCGGAGACTCGATAAAAAACTCGCCCTTCTTGTCCTGCGGCGGCTGGAACAAAGACGCGGCGAGTGCCTTTGCTTCGGAGCGGCTACGCAATTCCTCGGCTAGCCCCCAATACGGGCAGCGTCTGTCGAGCGGATTAAGAATTATGTCGCCGCGCTCCGGGTCATAAAACCGCTTCACGAACTCGCGTGCCGGGTCATATACGATGGCCGAATCTCCTCGGCTGCGGATTTGCCGGAGCACCTGTAGGATGAGTGCGGACTTACCCGCGCCGGTATCGCCGATGATCTGCATGTGCTGGGCCTCGGCTCGCGCCGGTACGCGAATCATTTCTTTCATTTCGTCGGTCTTGAATCCGATGCCGTCGCCCTTGACGGTCTTGTTGAACTGGCGCGGCGTCAGCATCTCCGGGCCTTTCAGCCTGCGCCCGTACTTCAACTGTTTCTGCCGCTGCACATCTTTTATGGTCGTAAACGGAAGCAGAATGAGAAACAGTGCCGCACCGCCGAGCAGAGGCGGGCGAAAGAAACCGGAGAGCGAAGCGCCGCCGTATACGACGGCCCTCAGATAATCGCGCAGCCGCGCGTCCACATAGCTGCGCTCCGGGCCGCGAAAGAGCAGCGAGTATCCGTGCTGGCGCGCATCGGCGGAGAGCGTCAGCGGGAGTGGCCTGCCGTCGGGCTCCGGCGTTCTTCCCAATATCACATCATCATTCAGGGCGGCCCTCGATGCCACATGGCGGCCACTCACAAACAGCGTTCGAGCCATGCTGCGATGCGTCACAGTGAACGCGCCGAAAACCGATGCGCGTTCATAGACAGGCAGGTAGTACCGCTGCAAAGGCGCGGCGAGATGAATGCGGAGGCAGACCGCGACGAAGGTCGAGGCAGCGATGGCGAAGGCCAGTCCGTAAGTGTAGATAGGCATGTGCCGAGGCCAGATAATTGTCTCTTTGCGTCCCCATGTTGTCTTTGCCATTGCGCTACCTCCGCTTCTCAGACGCCAGCTTTCCGGCCAGCTCGTGCTTGGCCGTGCTGATCTCGTCGAGCAGTTTGTCGAATGCTTCGGGCGTGAGCTTCTGGCCGGCAGCGAGGGGGCGGAGCACATTCACCAGCAGCAGGCGCACGCCAAGAATCTCCGCCAGCGCAGCTTTCTGGGCTGCCGAGCCGCGCAATTCGGCCAGGATCACATCGCGTATCCACTGGCCGCGCGCAAGCCCCTGCGACCGTGTAAACTCCGTCACTGCTCTGCGTTCCTCTCGCGTGAGCTTGGCGGTCACAGGAAAGACGCGCAGCGCCTCACGGTCGCCGTTGGCTTCTGCATCGGATTTTGTCTTCAAGAGCGGCATCGAGCCCCGCATTTCTCCGGTGCACCCAAGTGCACCGAAAATGGCTATGTCATTGCAGTTGCAACAAGTGCACTACGGTGCACCTGCACGACCCTGCTAGGGATGGAGTGTCAAAATTATTCCGGTGCGAAGCACCGTGTTGGCACTGCGAGGGAATCCGGCGCGGGATCATGCCTTCGAGCCCGCCACTGCAGCAGCCGGTTGCACTGCGATTTGCGCCCCGCTTGCATGCTTCCTTGCGGGCGGCTCCGCTACTTCTGGAGTCGGCGCTTTGCGAACGCGAAGAGTCGACGCAACCTGCTGCGCTTCCGGTGTCCTCAGGAACTCTTGGAAGTCTCGATCTTTTGTGAAGACATAGGTGAGAGCCTGTTCGACAACATCATCAGCGCAAGCGCGGATAAAGGCAGCGTACTGATCGACCTGAGTGGCGGTTGTATCCGTTAGTCGAATCGATGCGCTGATCTGGCGAGTCTGGACGACTTCAAGTAGGGGCATGTGTGTTCTCCTTTTGGTGGTGATTAGGCGATCTGTTTGTTTGGAAGCATGCGTGCCGCGGTATAGGCGATCTCGCGTGCACGAGCTAAGCAAAGTGCAGGAGAGAGTTCAGCGTTGCGACGAGTCTGAAGCATCGTGATTACGACGTTGATAGGCGTGCCGGCGAGCAGTGCGAGACGCGCAGAAGCCACGTCCACGGTCCGCTGGGCGTAATACACAGGATTAGGTTTGTCGGCACGACGCACGGCGAGCGCCTCCGTAAGTTGTGAAGCGTCCTTTCCAGTGCTGAGTTCGGAAAGGACCCACGCCCAATCCTGCTCGGAATGGGTGCCCTTGTTCCCGGACAATGACCGCGCGAATCTGCGCAGAGGAGGCAACGCTTCCGACTGCTCAAGGACGAGCCGGAAATCCTCCGGATGAGACACTGAATCGCTCAGATATTGGACTGCGACCGGATGCGAAGGCGTGTATTTGCAGTTGTCGAATCCAGGGACGCGAATCACACGGTTGCAGTCGGTGCAAGCCGGATCTCCGCCGAAGGCGATCGCGAGCAACTTGAGCATCTGTTCCTGCTCGGCAAAGCCGAAGCCCTCGACGTGCCACAGCGCCTGATATTTGCCCGGTGAAGTGGTAATAATTGTTGTCGGAGTCGGAACTTCATTGTTGGCCCGGAGCGCCGCGATTCGAGCTTCGCCATCCATGTCGACGTCGATATAGAGATGGCGAACTTCCGCGATGTTCTCTTTGGTGCGTTTGCGACTGCCTGGGCGAAGAGGATTGGCAGCGACATACACGTTTGCGCCGCTAGCATTCTCATGGGCTAGCCATGCCAGATACCTAGGTGCAAGCGCGCGTTCCAGCGTAACGATCCGCTGTATAGTTCTCGCGGGATTGTCACGACGCAGAAGTACTGCAATCGTTTGGCCGGGTACGAAGCAACGGGTTAGGAACTCACTGGCTATGTTGAGGTTCATGGCGGTGCCTCACAGGGATAGAAGCCCGGTGTGAGCCGAGCTTCTGAGTTGGGGAAGGGAAGCGGCTTATGCCGCTTCGTCCGGCAGTTCGTCTGCGGTTTCCTGCTCTTCCGGGGTGGTCTTCTCGGCCCGGTCCAGCTTGAGAATCGAGCTGACCCGAATTTCCCAGATGGTCTGCTCTGCGCCGGTCTTCTTGCTGTCGTACTTGCGGCTGCGCAATTCGCCTTCGACCTGGAGATGGGCGCCCTTCTTGAGCGTGCCGGCGAACTCTGCGAGCTTGGGTCCGAATACCACGCAACGATGCCATTCGGTCTGCGAGATGTACTGGTCGTCCTTCTTGTAGGAACTCTTGGTTGCCAGCGAGAGTGTGGTGAAGCTGCGGTTAGCGTTGGAACGAACTTCTGCGTCGTTGCCGAGGAAGCCGATGAGGGTGACTTTGTTCTGGTACATGGTGGTGATCTCCGTTTCGTTGAATTTCCCGTATCCTGCTCGGGTCACTCTTGGCGAAGCCAGCGAGAGGGCCCGGCTCCCAAGCGCCAAGGAGCGCTTTCTTGGCGGGGCCCGGAAGAAGTTTGAGCGGCGTCCTTTGCTGCGGCTTTTCAAACTTGTTCCGGGAGGTTCCGAGAAAGCAGAGCGACGCCATGCCGCAGGGCGCCGGAAAGCCCCGAAGCGTGACCCCGAGCAGAGGACGGGATACGAGGCGGAAGGCACCCACTGGACCGAGTCAGACTCATTCCACTCGGCGGCGGATGTTCGCTCAAACCGGAGCCCAGACCTGCTGGCTATAGCTCCATCAAAGGACGGCTGATCGCACCCGTTGCGCTCTTCGTAGCTCGGTGACGGCGCGCTGAAGGCGTTTAGGGACACGTGGGGCGTTGCAGCCGTTTTGGCAGCATGATGGTGCATCGAATGGACCTCATCTTCGGGTTTGGTTCTCTAGTGTGTGCCTGGGTCGTCAGACTGGGGAAGCGTGATAGACCTCCTCGGTCTCGAAGCTCTGGTCGGCATGGTCATAGCCGGCTACGGTGATCAACTCGCGCACTCGACGTCGGCCAGCATGGTCGCGCTCGCAATGGAGAACGAAATCGATAGCTTCTGCTGCTTCAGAACGCACAAATGCATGGTTCAAGTTGGGCCGTGCGCTCAGAGCCAGGTTGGAGAGTCGATTGAGAGCATCCCACGCGGACTTGGCGTGGATCGTGGACAGCGTTCCTCCGTGCCCAGTATTCATCGCCTGGAGCAGGTCGTAGCCGCATTCATTGCGGATTTCACCCATGACGATACGGTCGGGTCGATGGCGGAGAGCGGCTGCCAAAAGCTCGCTCGGTGTGATGGCAACTTGGCCGGGTATCTCCTCGACAGCTTCCCATCGAACGGCGTTCGGATGGGAAACTTTCAACTCAGCGGGTTGTTCGATGATGACCAGGCGTTCATGGGCGGGAATATGGTCGAGGAAGGCCTTCAGCAAGGTTGTCTTTCCCGATCCCGTTCCGCCACTGATAATGCCGTTCTTCTTATCCGAAATGAACCCAACAACTGCGTCGCGAACCTCTTTGGGAATGCTGCCAAATTGGATCAGCTCATCCGAGGTGAACCAGCGATTGAATTTTCGTATTGTCAAGGTCGGTCCATTAATCGACGATGGAGCGCCAACCACAGCGACGCGGGAGCCGTCCGGCAGGCGCGTATTGAGAATCGGATTCTCGGTTGTAAGATCCTGACCAAGAATGCGCGCGATGCGCTCAATTGCAGCAAGCAGGCGATCGTTGGTATACGGCCTTGTTAACGGGACATGTTGCACCACACCGCCGCGATCGGCGTACACCCCGGTGGTGCCATTGATCATCAGGTCCGAGATCGACGGGTCGAGCAGGAGTTCGCGCAGCTCTTCGGGAAAGAACGGCAATATCAACTGGTAGCTCACCGCGGTCCTCCCGATGTCGGGGTCGCGTTGATACTCGAACTTCGAACCGCCATCCCGGGTGCGACCGGATCGACGGAGACGCGGTTTTCGTGGAACTCAGTGATAGTCAAGCCGAGTGGGTTGATGGTCTCGAATTGCGGGAAGACCTTCGCTTGGTCGCTGACCTGTTTCGGATTCAGGTAGTAGGTGATACTGAGCAGCCAATGCTCCGTTCTCGGCTCCTGCGAATTCCGCGGCGAGTAGAGCTTGTCGATGGCAACCAGCGCGGTACCACGCGACATCGTTGCGCCCTGCACGGTCTCTTGGGACATGGAGGTAATCGTCACGTTCTTCACCTCGACATCGCTTTGCTCGATCTGGCCGCCTATGACCTGCGACACAAGGCGGTTCTGATTGTCTTCGGTCATCAGCTGCGAAGCTAGATTCTGAGACAGGAAATAGTAGTTGAGCGGGTACTTCTTGGCGATTGTCTCGCGATTGACGGTATAGCGATAGTTTGCCCAGTCCGTAAGGTATGTGCGCACCTCACCTTCACGTGGACTGTAGTTGAGATCGGTGTAAGCGATCGCCTGGGCACGGCCCATCTCATCGATCCGGATGTACCGATTGGCAACCGGCCGGTGTGCCAAGGAGAAGATCAATCCCATCGACGCCACGAGGAGCACAGTCTCTGTTCCAATGATGAATCGGCTCAGCTTGCGTTCAGCGTAGTGGGAGGCATAAACCTCGTTGCCGATCTCGTCGGTGAGTAAAGATTGTTCCGGCGTCAGATGGCCTTCAATGGGTGGCGTGTGGCTGGACATGATGACCAGAAGTCCTTTCTGGAAGAGTAAGAAAGAGATTGACGGTGTATGCGAACACGATGAGGAATAGGACCGCAAACCCGATCAGCACTGTACGTCTGATCGCGCGGGATTTCATTAGCCCTCGAAGCAGCAAGACATCCAAAATGAATCGCAGCATGTTGGCTATACGCCTCCTGCAACTTTGGCGATTGACGCTACCGTTCCACCCACCTTGACGATACTGTCAGCCATTCCTGCAGCTCCACCAAAGATTGCTTGCGTCATGCTGGGAATGAGAAGCATATTGATGATGAATGCGATGAACACCATCGCGCACGGAATAAGATTGGCGAGCCACATCTCGATTGAATAGTTTCCGTTGAAGGTCTGCTGGATGAAGCCATTCAGGAATCCCGCCCAAACGAAGATGAACGCGGCGGCTACCGCTCTAATCATGGCAAAGCTGATCAGAACGTCAAGAAAGTGGAAAAATTTGGGGCGGAAGGTTTTCGTCATGAGCAGAGGAACGAAGATCGGTCCGAAAAGAGCCGTGACACCATAGAGAATGAATGCACTGCAATTGATCAGAAACAGGATGGCTGATGCCAGACCGAGCAAGACTTGCACAATGAAGTAGCAGAGGATTTGTGCCGGTGCTGTGAATGATGGCATGGGTGTGTTGTTGCCAGCCGTCTTGAGCAGTCGCAGCAGATTGTCGAGCGAACTCTGATCAAAAGCGGCCACCATCACCTGCGTGATGTACGTAAAGAAGTGGTTGATTCCGAAGCTCGCCCCGGGGAACGGGTTCACCCAGTAGTTGAGTAGCAGAGAACAGACGATCAATCGCAACAGGAAGTTGGTAAGGTCTCCCGCACGCACGGGCTCGTGATGGATCCGAAGAGTCATGGTGCTGGTGTTCCACTGGATTACCATGCTGATGAGCACGAACAGCGAGATGCAGCTCAACTCTGTCAGACCAAGCTGCGTGAGCGCCCCGCCGTTCTGGGTCGTTAGGTTGGTCAGATTGTTGGAGAACTGATAAAGCCAGTCGACACCGGAACTCGGACTCGGCAGAGCTTGTGCTAACAGGGCGACGGAAGTCATATGCTGCGCTCTCAGAAAGTTAGAAAGTTGATTCTCAAGGAAGGTACGTTCTCCACGTCTTGCCTTCGCGGGCAGCAGCGGAATTGTGACGCTTCTTCTCCGCTTCGACATGCTTGCGAAAGGATTCGTCTTGCTGCTTCAGGTACTCATTGTCGTCCCGTTGTAGCTGAAGGATCTCAGCTGCTTTGGCGGCCATTGCGGCTGCCTTTGCCGCTTGGTCGCGTTCACAGAGCACGGCACCGCCAATGACGGTCAGTGCCGCAAGGATTGCAAACAGAATCTTTGTGTTAATGGGTGCCAGCATTTCGTCCCTCGCTTACGGAAGGTAGTTCTGCCAGGTGCTGCCTTCGTTCGCGGCACTGGTGTCATTGGCGGCACGTTGCTGCTGGACCATGGCTGCCGTATTCAAGTCCAGGGCTGCGGCATTTCGCTGCTGCATGTTTGCGACCATCATTTGAGAAGCAATGCAGGTCTCGAGCGTGCCCTGAGATTGCATCTCGACCATTTTTTGCGCTTCTGCCGCATTCAACAGATTCAACTGTTCGACTTCGCTATTGGTGCTGGCGCTTTCATCAAATTGATCCTCAATGAGGGCGCTCTGCGCGGTTGAGTTCTGACTCCTCGACGCCCGGTACTGCCCTACGGCCGTTACGCAGTCAGGGGAGATCGAATCGGACATCTCGATCATCGCGAGTTGAGAAAGCTGCGCACTGTTGCCCAGTGTCTGTCCTTGCAGATAGGAGTTCGTGTTGCTATTGACCGGGAGCGTGGCTGTTTTCCAGGCACTGATGGAGGCGCCCGGTGAGTTGGTGTTGAGTGCAATGTTCATGCCGACGGTTTCGCCGAAGATGTTGGCCACATTCGCGTTCTTGAGCATCGTGAGCGTCGTCTGCCACTGTTGCTTGAACGAGAAATGCTCGACGTTGTTCTGAATCGTCTCCAGTTGGTTGAGTGCCGTAGCGGCCTGGGATACCAGGCTGGCGTAGCTGGTTGGATCGAAGACGATATCTCCGACCCCGAACAACGCGAAGCTGGGCGTTGCCGCGGCTATTACCAGGCCGGCGACAATCAGGGACTTCTTGCGCTTCATCAAGTCGAATTTCATAGAGCCTCCTCTGACAGTTAAGGGTGATTGGTTTCGGAAAGGGAGGGATGCATCCGTTCCGGCAGGGATTGGAGGTTGGTCGCCGCCCCTTTGAAGGCCTCTCCAGGTTCCTCGGCAAACTCAACGATCTCCCCAGAGATGCCGGTAACGCATCTCCACTTGCAACGCGTGGCAACCGGTATCGTTGTGCACGCCATTAGTCCTGCTGCAATCAGCTTCACGGCATATGGATAGCGACGCATCATGGAAACTCCTGACAGCAGCACTCGAGGCTAGATGGTTGGATCAACGCGATGTTCTCGGTAAGAGGGGAGATAGATATCTGTGCCGATGTACACACGCGCGCGAGAACCTTCCTTCAGCGTGATCACTGGAAGGCGGTTGAGGAAGTGATTCAAGACTTGCTCGCCTTCCTCT
>Ga0068852_100000399_pt1 | contig 29083 bp, 23 predicted proteins | sample KBSCornC22_FD_66594 | JGI IMG/M metagenome (GOLD analysis project Ga0068852, IMG submission 66594) | Corn rhizosphere microbial communities from Kellogg Biological Station, Michigan, USA - KBS Corn C2-2 | ecosystem: Host-associated > Plants > Roots > Rhizosphere > Soil ... | reverse complement strand
CAACATGCCACCCGATATTGGACGATGGACGAGCTCGACCGGCTTGCTTTGCCGATGCACGGCATCATGCTGCGGAACCGGATCCTCTGGATTGCGGTAGGCGTGGCGGCGCTGGTCCTGGCCTACGCCCGGTTCCGCTTCGGAGAACGCGCATCGCGCGCGGCGCGCCGCCGCGACGCCGAGGCGGGCTTGGCGGGAGCGATCGAGATTACGGGATCGGCCATCCCGAACGTGGAGCCCCGCTTCGATTCCACGACCGCGTGGGCCCAGCTGCGGGCGCGGTTACAGCTCGACATGGCGCAGATCGTCCGCAGCCCCGCCTTTGCGGTGCTGCTGGTGATCGGGATCTTCCATTCGATCCTCGGCCTGCACGATCTCAACCCGATGTGGGGTACCCCGTCGCTGCCGGTCACGCGGCTGATGGTCGATCTGCTCAACGGCAATTTCAGCTTCATCCCGCTGATCATCGCGACTTATTATAGCAGCGAGCTGGTCTGGCGTGAGCGCGACCGCGTCGTCCACGAGATCGTCGGCGCGAGCGCGATTCCCGACTGGGCCTATGTCGTGCCCAAGACTTTGGCGCTGGCGCTGGTGCTGATCTCGACCCTCGTGGTCAGCATGGTCGTCGCAATGGCGATCCAGCTGTTCCACGGATATACGCAGTTCGAGGTCGGCAAATATCTGCTCTGGTATCTGCTGCCGAACGCGGTCGATTTCACCCTGGTCGCGGCGCTGGCGATTTTCGTGCAGGCGATCAGTCCGCACAAGTTCGTCGGCTGGCTGGTGATGCTGCTGTTGGTGGTATCGCGCCTCGCCCCTCCGGATTTCAGCCTGGTCGATCATCTCTACACCTACGGCCAGGGGCCTACGGTGAAACTGTCCGATATGAACGGGCAGGGCAGCTTCTGGATCGGCGCCTGGAGCTTCCGGGCTTATTGGGCGGCGTTCGCGCTGATCCTGCTGGTGCTGAGCCATGCCTTGTGGCGGCGGGGCGCCGAAACCAGGCTGCGGCTCCGCCTGATGCGCCTGCCGCACCGGCTGAGCGGACGGACGGGCGGGGTCGCCGTGGTGGCCGCCCTTGCCTTTGTCGGGCTTGGGACCTGGTGTTTCATCAACACCCACGTCTGGAACACGTATCGCACGTCGCGCGACGACGATCTTTATGTCGCAGATTATGAGCGGCAGCTGCTCGCTTACGAAAAGACTCCGCAGCCCGCGGTCACGAGCGTGCAGGCGAAAGTCGATCTCTGGCCGCACCAGCACAGGATGGTGGCGAGCGGCACGCTCGATCTGGTCAACCGGCAGGCCGTGCCATTGCCGGAAGTCCATCTGCGCATACTCGAACCGTACACGAAATGGACCAAGCTTGCCGTCTCCGGCGCAAAGCTGGTGAAGGATTATCCGCGCTTCCAATATCGTATCTACCGTTTCGCCAGGCCGCTGGCGCCGGGTGCAACGGCCCGGATCGTTTTCACGACCGTTCGGCAGCAGATCGGCTTCCGCAACGAGGGCAACGACGAGGGCCTGGTCGACAATGGCAGCTTCCTGCCGAACGGGGAGCTTCTTCCCTCTGTCGGCATGGACCGCAGGAACCTTCTCAACGATCCCATGAAGCGGCGGAGATACGGGCTGCCAGTCGAGCTGCGCCCTGCCAGGCTGGAGGACATGTCGGCGACGGGCGCGAACCAGCTCCACACTGATTGGGTCAGCACCGACCTCACGGTAAGCACCGATGCGGATCAGACCCCGATCGCCCCGGGGATCAAGGTTGCGGACAATATTGCCAATGGCCGCCGTACGGCACGCTTTCTGGTTCGGACGCCGCCGACCCAGAATTTTTTCGGCATCTTATCCGCGCATTATCAGGAACGGCACGTCCGCCACGACGGCCTCGATCTCGCGGTTTATTATGACGCGCAACATTCCCGGAACGTCGATCGGATGCTGGCCGCTTCCGCAGATGCGCTCGACACCTTTCAGTCCGTCTTCGGGCCTTACCCGTTCCATCATACGCGTATCGTCGAATTCCCGGTCTATGCGACCTTCGCGACGTCTTTCGCCGGGACCTTTCCTTATTCCGAAGGAATGGGCTTCATCGCCGACCTTTCCGACAAGAACATGATCGACTTTACCAGCCAGGTCGTCGCCCACGAACTGGCTCATCAATATTGGGGCAACCAGGTGAACGGCGCCGACATGCAGGGCGCAACCATGCTCACCGAAACGCTCGCGACCTACTCGGCCGCGATCGTCACGGAGAGGGTCAGGGGGCGTGACGAGGTTCGCCGCTTCCTCCAGCATGAACTCAACACCTATTTGCTCATGCGCGGCGAGTCGGTCCAGGAGCTGCCGCTTGCCAGGGTCGAGCGCGAGGGTTTTGTCGCCTATCAGAAGGGCGTGCTGGTGATGCACCACCTCTGCCAGATTCTGGGCGAGGATCGCGTCAATGCCGCGCTGCGGCGCTATCTCGACCGCTTTCGGTTCCGGCCAGCGCCCTACCCGCGTTCGCTCGATCTGATTGCAGAATTTCGCAAGGGTGCGACGCCAGCCGAGAACCGGCTGATCACCGACCTGTTCGAGAAGATCGCCTTGTACGACATCAGGGCCAAGCAGGCTCAGGTCCGCAAACTGCCCGACGGCCGCTACGAAACCACGCTCACCGTCGAGGCGCACAAATATTATGCGACCAGTAAGGGCAGAGAGGCCGAGACTCCGCTTGCGGAACAGATCGGCTTCGGCGTCTTCGCTTCCTACCCGGGCTGGGGCCCGTTCGACGCCAAGGATCTGCTCGCTTTACAGTCCGTTGCGGTCCGCAGCGGCGTGCAGCAGATCAAGTTCGTCACTGCGGCCAAGCCCAGCTTTGCCGGTACCGATCCCTATGACGTGCTGATCGACCGCAACTCCGATGACAATGTCGTGGAGACGAGCGGATGACCTGTCTCAGATCCTCCCCGCGAACTCGCGGGGAGGATCTTAAATTCGTCCCGACCGATTAGCTTGGTGACGCTTCGCCCCCACACTCCCCTGCCCGCTTGAGCAGAAACGCATTCTCCCGCTCGTTCCGTGTCAGCGCAGCCGCCGCCTCGAATGCCACCCGCGCCTCCGCCATTTGCCCCATCCGGGACAGGCAATCCCCCCGCGCCGCCGGCAAGGGGGCGTAGTTGCGCAGCGCAGGCGCATCCGCGATCTCGTCTAGCAAGCGCAGGCCCGCCTCGGGGCCGAAGCTCATGCTGTGGGCGATGGCGCGATTGAGCGCCACCACGGGCGAGGGGATGACGGAAAGCAACTCATCGTAAAGTGCGGCGATGCGCGACCAATCTGTGTCCGCGGCTTGCACAGCGCGGGCATGGCAAGCGGCGATGGCAGCTTGCAACGTGTAGGGCCCGGCCTCCCCTGCTCCGTCGGCCAGCGCCTCGGCGCGGGCGAGCGCGTCGAGACCCTGGCGGATCAGCGCATGGTCCCACCGCGATCGATCCTGTTCGGTGATGGGCAGCACGCTGCCGTCGGGCGCGGTGCGTGCGTTCAGGCGCGACGCCTGCAGCTCCATCAGCCCCAGCAGGCCCAGCACTTCGGCATCGTCGGGCATCAGTCCGGCAAGGATTCGGCCGAGCCGCTGCGCTTCCTGCGTCAGCGCGGGACGGACCAGATCATCGCCCGCGGTCGCTGAATAGCCCTCGTTGAAGATCAGATAGACGACCTCGAGCACCGATGGCAGCCGGTCCCTGCGTTCCATCCCGCGCGGCGTTTCGAAGGTCAGTCCGGCCTTGGCGATCGCCTTCTTGGCGCGGACGATGCGTTGGGCGATGGTCGCCTCGCTCGACAGGAAAGCGCGCGCAATCTCGTCGGTCGTGAGCCCGCCGACCACGCGCAACGTCAACGCCGCGCGCGCCTCGGGCGACAGGATCGGATGGCAAGCGGTGAAGATCAGGCCGAGCAGTTCGTCGCCGCCGTCGTCGTCGATCGCGGCTTCGGTCGCGTCGATCGCGCCGTCATACGCCTCGTCCTGCGTACGGGCGATTTCCTCATGCTTGCGCGCGCGCATCCCGTCGCGGCGGATGAGGTCGATCGCGCGTCTTTTGCCGATAGCCATCAGCCACGCTCCCGGATTGGCGGGAAGACCGATCGCGGGCCATTCCGCGAGCGCCGCGACCAAAGCGTCGTGCGCCAGCTCCTCGGCGCGATCCATATCACGCACCATGCGGGCAAGGCCGGCGATCAGCCTCGCCCGTTCGGTTCGAAAGGCCGCCTCGATCGCCTGGTGCGTTTCTGCGGAGGTCACGCCGCCTTTTGGGGCGGGCAGAGGGGCGAGACAAGCCGGCCGGAATTGGGACCTTCTGCCATGGCCGACCCAAGGCCCGGACTATGGATCGATAGCGAGACGATAGTTCTGTCCGGCGACGATCGGCCCGATGGGGTGCCAACCAGTTTTCAGGGAGCAGAGGACAATGACCAGCCTGCCAGTTGCCGCAGCCCAATGCGGCTCACAGGGACCCATGGGATCGCGGCTTGCGCGCTGGATGGCGATGTCGGCCGGCGTAGCGCTAACCGCGCTGGCCGCGACCCCCGCGGCCGCGACGGACATGTGGTTTTACCACGGCGCTGACTGGGTCGCGCCCTTTTCGACCGATTACACGTTCACCATTGCAGGCGGTAGTGGCGGCGATTCCTCGGGCAAATATTCGGGACGCGGGGCGCATAGCGGCGCGGGCGGCGCCTTGACCGGGGCGACTTTGCATCTCGACGCGGGCTATGTGTTGCACTTCCTGGTCGGCGAACGCGGCGACGACAGCTTCGCCGGCGCTGGCGGCGGCGGCGCCACGGCAATCTATGACGGCAGCGTGATGCTGATGGTCGCCGGCGGTGGTGGCGGTGCCGGCACGGCCGGGGACGGCCTTCCGGGCAATACGAGCTGGAACGGCACGACCACCGGTGATGCGCATGGCGGTATCGCCGGCACTGGCGGCCAGGGCGGCCACACCACCGATGTCCTGCTGAGAGGCTGGGCAGGTGGCGGCGGTGGCGCCGGGATCCTCAGCCCCGGCGGCAATAGCAGCGCTGACGGGGACGTGGCGCATGGGGGAAGCGGCCCCTTCGGTGGCGGCAATAGCTGGGGCTCGGGCGGCAACGGGGCCTTCGGCGGCGGAGAAGGCGACGCCGTGTCGGGCGCGGGCGGCGGCGGCGGCGGATATAGCGGCGGCGCGGGCGGCGATTCCTTCCTCGATTTCATCGACCCTTATGGTCGCGGCGGTGGATCGGGCGGCAGCTACAATCCGCTGTTCAACTCAATCGGCGTTGTACCGGGCGTAAACCCTGCCCCCGGCTTCGTCCTGGTCACCTATGATTACACGGCGCCGCCGCCACCGCCACCGCCTCCTCCTCCGCCTCCCACGGGCTCGGTGCCGGAGCCGACGACATGGGCGGCCTTCCTGTGCGGCTTCCCCATGGTGGGTGGTGGGCTCCGGCGGCGGCGTGTGGCGATGGTCTGACGGCAGGGTTTGCATTGTGAGCTTCATGGCCAAGCGCCGGGATCGACCCACGCCTGGCCAAGTCGTCAGGCGACGCCCAGCTTCCCGCGTTCGCCTTCGCGCGGGATCGCCAGTTCCTCGGGCGATACGAAATCGGCCAGGTCCGCGGCTTCGAAGAAGGGCCGGATCTCGATCTCGCTGCGGCCCGGCAGGCAATTGGGGCTGCGCTTTGCCCAGGCGACCGCTTCGTCCATGTCCTTGACCTCCCAGATGGAGAATCCGGCGACCAGCTCGCGCGCCTCGGTGAAAGGGCCGTCGATCACGGTGCGACTGGCGCCTTCGCAGACGATCCGCTTGCCCTCCACGCTGGGCTTCAGGCCGGCGGCGGCGACGAACACGCCCGCCTCGACCAGCTCCTCCTGGAACTTGTCCATCGCCGCGAACGCCTCCAGCATCTCCGGCGTGGGCGCCATGCCCTGTTCGCTATTCTCGGTCGCCTTGGCGAACACCATAACCCGCATCGTCGGTCTCCTCGTTCGAGCTGCCCTTGTTGGCCTCTCACCAGGACGTCGAACGAGCTTGCCGCAAATCGACAGGGCTTGGAAAATTTTTTCGGAAGCCGGTGGAAATCAGACCGTCTCCAGCGACATCCGCCGTGCCTTGGCTTCGCGGCACAGGCGGCGGAGTTGCTTGCGCGCGGTCGGGCTGCGCGTGTGCGGGTCGCTGCGCGCATAGCCTTCGGCGGCCAAAGCGCGGTCGAGCGATTTCACGTCGGTGAACGCCCCGCTCCGCGCCAGTTCGAAGGCGCGTTCCAGGATCGGACGGTCGTTCAGCATCGTATCGATATTCCCCTTGGTCTTGTCTTGATCGTCATGGCCGACGCGGCCTGCGTTCAGATCAAGGATGGTGGTGGGTACCCTCTGCGCCTGATCTGGCGATGGGCGTCGGCATCACCCTTCCGGATGCCGACGCCCTGGCCAGGTGCGGAGGGCCGCCGGGGCGGAACATGGTTGTTCGGCCATCGGCGACCTCGCTCTCCGACCGATCAAGCGAATGTGCTGCCGGGCGCAGGGCCCACGCGCTCGGTGCGCCGAACGCTTCTGCGCGAGACATCGCTGGAACGCCTGCGATCGTCATGGGACGGGATCGTTGCGACCTTGCCGAAGCGTCGCCGCCGACGGGGGATATCCGGTGCCGATCATGTCTTTCTCCCAGGACTGTCACAAAGATCCCTGTTCTCGAAAAAACGTCCGGGCCCATGCGTTTCGTCCCGACGCCCCGGCGGCAGGTCCTGGATTCGGCAAAAAGTTACGGAAAACGGCCGTTTCAGCGTGTCGCTGGCGGGGTCAATCCGATGATGCCGCGGCCGAGATTGGTGCCGCGCGGGGTGCCTGTGGGCTTCCAGGCGGTCGCCGCCAACGCCGCGATCGCCGCCGCGGCCCGATCCGCGCCTGGCGCCAAGAGATGGTCCGCGAGCGCACGCGCGACCACGGGCGACGCATAGGATGTACCGCGGACCTGCACCGCGCGCCCGGCGGCATTGCGTATGTCGGCAATGCCGGGCGCGGCGAAGTCCACCTTTCGCACGCGGCTTGCCTCCGGAAGCGGCAGGCCGCGCGGATCGACCGCGCTGACCGCGACCACCCCATCGAGCGAGGCCGGATAGAGCGGACGGGCCGCCGCGCCGTCATTGCCGACCGGCGCCACGATCACGAAGCCGCGCCTGACGAGCAGGCCAGCCACGGCGGCGACAACCCCATTATAGGGTCCGACCATGCTCACATTGACGACGGGCACCTGCTGGCTTGCCATCCAGCCCAATGCGCGCACCATCTGTTCCGCCGATCCACCGCGCAGGCCCGGGCCGAATATATCCGCCAGATAGAGGCTCCCCGGCGCGCGCCCACCGCGCGAACGCAGCACGATCGCGGCAACCGCGCTGCCATGATCGGCGGATACGAAACCGCCGGACGCAAACCCGCGTCGCACGATCCGGACATGGGGAACGGGCGGCGGTGCCGCGCCCGTATCGATGATTCCCAGCCGCCAGCCCGGACCCGCTGGGGCGGCAGGAGCCGGGCGCGGCGCGCGGGACCGTGGCTTGGGCTTCTCCTCGGCGGCGCCCGATGCGAAGAAGATATGATCCGGCTCGATCACCGCATCTGGCGCGAGCCGGCGCAGCCAGTCCACCATTTTCGCGACGCGCCAGTCGGCATGGCCGAACACCACCACCGACAGGCCCAACCCTTCGATCGGCGTCCGGCGCAGCACCCTGAAGCCGGCCCGCTGGGCCGCGGCCAGCGCGGCGTCGGGCAGGTTGGTCGCGAGCACCTCGCCCCGCACCGCGAGCGCGCCGTTCCGATCGAGCTCGTAATCGGCGGGGAAGCGCGTCGCGAGATCGCGCGCCCGGTCCCGCTCCGCCGTCGGCAGTTTCTGCGTCTGGAAGCCGTGCTGAGCCTGCGCTTCGGCGGCGCGCTCCCGGCCCTGGGCGCCGGGGTCGTCGGGGCGTCCCACGCCATCCCGCCGCCCTCCCCTGTCTGGGTGGCCCGCCCAATCCGGGCGGCCAACCTCATCGGGTCGTCCCACCCCGTCGGGCCGGCCGGCCCAATCAGGACGGCCCGCCCAATCGGGACGCCCTTGGTCCATACGCTCCATCGCCTGCGACGGCATGGATCCACCAAATCCGCCTGACGGTCCGCCGCCCCCCGGGGGACCGAAACCGCCCGGAGGACCCGCGCCCGCGGGCGGCCCGCCGCCACCGCCCCCGCCATGCTGCGCCCAGCTGGTACCGCCGGGCGCCATCATCGAGGCCGCGATCGAGGCGAGCCCTATCAGGGCGAACGAGAGGAAATTCTTGCCCGACATCGGTTCTCCGGGATTAAACGCGTGGTCCCAAACGTTTCATCCAAAGGGAAGCTTCTTTTGTCCGACTTCCGCAGCCAGTTGATCGCGACGCTGCCGCGTCTGCATCGCCTGGCGCGAACCATCGTGCGCAACGGCCAGGATTGTGATGAGCTGTTCCAGAAGACGATCCAGCGCGTGTTGGAACGCCAGGCCCAATGGGAGCCGGGCAGCCGGCTCGATCTGTGGGCGTCGCGGATCATGAAGAATATCTGGCTCGACGAACTGCGCATGCGCGGCCGCTGGGCCCGCCTGGTGGCGCCCATGCCCGAAGGCGACACGCTGTCGGACAAGGGGTTGGGCGCCGAGGATGCGGAGCGCGCCGCGGACCGGCGACGGATCCGCGAGCTGACCGATGATCTGCCCGAAGAACAGAGGCTCGCGGTCAAGCTCGTCCTGCTGAACGAGCTGCCTTACGCGGAAGCCGCGCAGATCCTGGAAATCCCGGAAGGGACGCTGACCAGCCGGCTCGCGCGTGGCCGCGTCGCGCTGATGAAGAGGATTGCGGAGGGGCAGCCATGACCGATCCGACAGACGAAGAGATCATCGCCTATGTCGACGGCGAGATGACAGCGGCCGTGCGCGGGGCGTTCGATCGGCGCCTGGCAAAGGATCCGACATTGGCCGACCGGGTCGCGCGTCATCGCGATCTGGTCGCGCGCCTGCACGATGCCTATCCGCGGTCCGAGGCGCCGGAGTTCGACCAGGCCGGGCTTGCCGCCTTGGGCCTCGGCGATGCCGACATCATCCAATTCCCGTCCGCGCATGCCCGCCGCACCCGCGCGCGTCCGATCTGGGCAACCGCGCTCGCGGCATCCCTGGTCGGCGGGATCCTGATCGGACGCGCCACCCTCCCCGCTGCCGAGATGGTCGCCGATCGCGAGGGCCGGCTGACCGCGGCCGCGTCGCTGCAGCGGGCGCTCGACGAACAACCCGACGGCGGCAAGGGGGCGATCCGCGTCGGCATGACCTTCCGCACTGCAGGCGGGGTCTGCCGTACCTTCCGGCTGAACGACAATGCCGGGCTTGGCTGCCGGCAGGACGGGCACTGGCTCATTCCCGCCGTGGTGCAAAGCCGCGACGCCGAACCCCACTCCGCCGATTTCCGGCTCGCCGGCGACGATATTCCGCCCACGATCATGGCCGAGGTGGACAAGCGCATCATCGGCGGCCCGCTCGACCCGCGCCAGGTGGAAGCGGCGCGGCGCCAGGGCTGGAAATAGAAGGAAAGGCAAATCCTCCCCACGGTTCCGCGGGGAGGATTTCTCCGACCAAGCCTCAGAAATACTTCTTCAGCGTCACGCCCCATTCGCGCGGGCGGCCGGGCTGGGCATTGGCCACGCCGGTCGTGACCGAGATTTCGGACGCGGTCAGGTAATAATATTTGTCGAACAGGTTCGTGACCTCCAGCGAGGCTTCGAGATCGCGCTTGGCGTTCCGCCAGGTCAGCCGCGCATTGGCGAGCGCGTAGGAAGGCAGTTCGGTCCGCGGCGAGTTCACCGCCACGCCCCAGGCGGTCGACTGATAGGATATGTCGAAGCGTGGCGTGACCGAGCCCTGCTTGCCCGCGTCGATCTCATATTGCAGCCCCGCGCTCCACTTCCAGCGCGGCGTGTAGGGCGGCATCATCCCATATTGGACGCCATTGGGATTGGTCGTCCCGCCGGCGAGCGGCGCGATATAGGTGTAGCGGAAATCGGTTTGGCTGAGCGCCGCGTCGAGGATCATGCCCGGCACCAGCCGCACCGACGTCTCCGCCTCGAACCCGCGGATCCGCGCGGTGCCGACATTGGCCGGCATCGCGCAGGGGAAGGTCTTCACCCCCGGCGGATTATATTGCGGGCAGCTGTTCAGCGTCAGCTGGATGTCGTCATAGCGCGATGTGTAGGCGGCCAGATTGAGCCGCACGCGCCGGTCGAACAGGTCGCTCTTGGCGCCGATTTCCCAGGTGGCGAGCTTCTCCGGATCGAAGGGCAGCACCTGCGATGCCGAATAAGGCCGCGGATTGACGCCGCCGCCCTTGAAGCCGGTCGAATATTGCACATAGACATTGATGTTGGACGCGATGCGGTAGGCGACATTGCCGCGATAATCGACATGGTCGCCTTTATAATTGCCGGTCTTGCCGTCGAGCGCGGTATATTGGCCGCCCAGCAAATTGCCGTAGCGATCGCGCCGGCGGAACGTATAATCCTTGCCTTCCTTGGTATAGCGGATCCCGCCGGTCACGGTCAGCGCGTCGGTCAGATCATAGGCGGCGTGCGCGAAGACGGCGCGACTATGCGCCGGGACCGGATCGCCCGAGACGAAGCCCAGCGGCGGCACGGCATAGCGTATGTCCTGGCGCGAGACGTAGAAGCTGCGCTGGTCGATCATGAAGCCGCCGATCGTATAATGGAGCCGGTCGAAGGCATCGCCGGTCAGCCGCAATTCGTTGCTCCAGGCGTGGAAATCGACATTGTTCGGCCCGCCCAGCGTGACCGCCATCGGCGAGAGATCATCCTCGTTGGAAAAGGTCTCGCGATATTTGCGGTAGGCGGTGATGCCGACCAGCCGCAGCCCGTCCGCGATCTTCCATTCGAACTGACCCGACGTGCCCCAGCCGGTGTAGGACAATTTTCCGGGAATGCGTGATTCCGGCAGCGCGCCGTCGGCGGGCGAGACATAGCTCGCATAATTGCAATAACGGCCGCAGATGAAGCGGCTGTCATAGGGGATTGGCGTCGGGAACGGATTGACGTCGCCCGCGCCCGTATATTTGGCGTAGGTGAGCACGCCGCCCGCAATCTCATGCTTCTCGTGCGTATAATCGCCGATGACGTTGATCTCGAGCGCGTCGGACGGGACGTAGCGCAGGTTGCCGCGCGTCGCCCAATAACCCACCTCGCCCTGGCGCGAGAGCCGGCAGTCGGATGCGTCGCGCACCGCCGGAATACCCTGCCCCGGATGGACGCAGCCATAATCGAGCCGGTCGATATAACCGTCCTGCGATCGGCCGACCCCCGCCAGCCGCAAGGACAGGCCCTGCGCCAGTCCCAGGTCCGCCGCGCCGCGCAGGTCGAAGCGATTGCGGCTGCCATAGGTGATCGAGGCCGATCCCGAATTGTCCCCGGTGGGGCGCTTCGAATAGAGCTTGATCGCGCCGCCGATCGAATTCTTGCCCGCCAAAGTGCCCTGCGGCCCGCGCAGCACCTCGACCCGATCGAGATCGAGCAAATCGAGGATCGATCCGGTCAGCGTCGAATAATAGACATCGTCGACATAGACGCCCACGCCCGGCTCCAGCGCCGGGTGGAAATCGAACTGGCCGACGCCGCGGATATTGGCGGCGAGCGACGATCCATAATTGGCTGAATTGGGCTTGAGCGTGACCGACGGCGCTTGTGCCGCGACATCCGCGATCGTGACCTGGCTGCGGGCCTCCATCATCGCGCCCGACACAGCGGTGATCGCGATCGGCGTCTGCTGCAGGTTCTGGCGGCGGAACTGCGCGGTGACGACGATATCCTCGACCTTGGCGCTGTCCTGCGCCGGCGCCGCGCCTTGCGGCGCGTCGGGCTTGGTCTCCTGCGCCCAGGCGGACGGCGCGATCGCGACCAGCAACGCGCCCCAGCTGCATGTCCTGAGTAGAATGGCCCCTATCCTGTTCATGCTGCCTCTCCTGCTTGGGTTTTATGGAATGGCGTGGTTCGGGGCGCGGACCGTCAGTCGGCCTCCGCCTTGCCGCCGCGGACACGGCGCGAGACGATGATGGCGAGCAGCAGCACCAGCAGCAGCGGCCCTGCCGGGATCATGAAGAAATGCTGGTCGCGATCGAGCCCGGCCACAGCCGCGAGCGTGCCGACCCACGGCCCCAGGATCGCACCGATCCGCGCCACGCCCAGCGCCCAGCCGAGCCCGGTCGCGCGCGACGCCGGCGGATAGAGGTCGCTGGCGGCGCCGTTGACGCCGTTCTGAAGCCCGGTGACGAAGAAGCCCGCGCAGGCGATCAGCGCGATCGTTGCGGCGCAGCCTTGCGCGACGAAAGCCAACGTCAGCATGGTCGCCGCCGCGCAACCGGCGAAGATCGCAACCGCATGCCAGCCCTTGCGCCGCAGCAGCAGGCTGGCGACGATCCCGCCCGCCACCCCACCCGCATGGAAACCGGTCGTGACCCAGGCAGCATTCGCGGACGACAGGCCCGCCCCCTTCATCAGCAAAGGGATCCAGCTCGCCAGCAGATGCACGTTCAAGGCGACGCACACGAAGATCAGCCAGGCGATGATCGTCGTGGCGCGGACCGACGGCGCGAACAGGACGGATAGGCTGCCGGGCCTCGGCCCGGCCATGGCGGTACGATCGCCGGCGCGGACTTCACGTAGCGCCAGCGCGACGATGAAGGCGATCACCAGCGGCAGCACCCCGCCCGCCACGAACAGCCCCTGCCAATGATAGAGCGGCAGCAACCGTGCCGCGGTCATTCCCGCAAACGCGCTACCGAGGGTGATGCCGATCCCGGCGAAGGCGGTCACGCTGGCATGGCCGCGCGGACCGTAAAGTGCCCCCGCCATCGCCAATGAATTGGGCATCACCGAGCCGAGGCCGATCCCGATCAGGAAACGCAGGATCGCGAGCTGCCCGACCGACCCGGCAGCCGCCGCCGTCAGCGAAAGCAGGCCATAAGCAATGCTGGCGATGACCACGATCCGCTTGCGCCCGAAGCGATCGCCCAGCGGCGCGACCAGAGTGGCCCCGATCAGGATGCCGAACAGGCTCGCGCTCAACAACGGACCCAGCTGCGAGCGGTCGATCCCGAATTGCGCCAGGATCGAGGGCGCGGCCAGATTGGCCGTCTGCAGGTCGAAGCCCTCGACCGTCAGCGTGAGGATGACGAGGAACAGCGCCCAGGCACGCTGGCCGGCCGAACCCGCGGCGTGCGGCTCCGCTGGAGCCATATCCCTCTCCCCTGCGTGTTATTAGTTGATTTCTCAACAGAAGACATCAGGAGCGGATTTTGTGCAAGCGGTAATTTTCAAGTGGTTGGGGGGGCACAGGCGTTCAAGGTCCCCCCTCAGCATTTGCTGGGAAGGTGGCACACCGCAGGCGTGACGGAGGGGCATTGAAACGCGCTCGATATGCCCCTGCACCGTTGCCACGCAACGGTCCCCCTCCCCGACAAAGTCGCGGAGGATTTTAGGAGGTCACGCCGCGCGGGAGCGGGGGACGGCGCGGACCAGCTCGGGCAAGGCGGCTTCGGGAACCGCGGCCGAAAAGAGGAAGCCCTGCAGCTCGTTGCAGCCGGCCGCTTCCAGGAAGGCCTGCTGCTCGCTCGTCTCGACGCCTTCGGCGGTGACCGACAGACCCATGGCGTGGCCCAGCCGCACCACCGCATCGATGATCGCGGTCGCATCGTTGGCCTCGCCGATCCGGCTGGTGAAGCTGCGGTCGATCTTGAGCTTGTCGACCTCGAATTCGCGCAAATAGCTCAGGCTCGAATAGCCCGTGCCGAAATCGTCGAGCGCGATCCGGAACCCTGCTTCGCGCAGCGCGGACAAGGTGTTGCGGATGATATCGTCATTGTCGAGCAGGATGGTTTCGGTGACCTCGATCTCGATCTGCTGCGGGCGCGCGCCCGAGGCGGCAACGACCGCCATGACCTCGGCGACCAGGCTCCGGTTCCTGAATTGGACGGGCGAGAAATTGACCGCGACCGACAGATCCGGCCAGGCGCGGGCGACCGAACAGGCCTGCTGCAGTACCCATCGCCCGAGCTGGTGGATCAGCCCGGTTTCCTCGGCGATCGGTACGAACGCCTGGGGCGAGAGCCAGCCGCGACGCGGATGATGCCAACGCAGCAGCGCTTCGAAGCCCGTGATCCTGCTTCCGCGCGCATCCATCTGCGGTTGATAATGGACGGCGAGCCCGCTGCCGCTGGCGATCGCCTCGCGCAGGTCGGCCTCGATCTCGCGGCGCAGGCGGATGCTCGCGTCCATCGTTTCGTTGAAGAAGAGGAAGCCGTCGCGGCCCTGCGCCTTGACCTGATACATGGCGATATCCGCCATGCGCATCAGCTCCGACCGGTCGCCACGGCAGGCGGGATGGCAGGCGAGGCCGACGCTCGCGCCGACGAAAACGTTGGTGCCGAGCACTTCGAACGGCTGGCGGATCGCGGCGACCATCGCGCGGGCAATGTCGGCGATCTCATCTTCCGTTTCCCGGTCGCTCAACAGGATCGCGAATTCGTCGCCGCCCAGGCGCGCGACCAGGTCGGCCGGCCCGACCAAAGCCTGCAGCCGCACCGCGACCTGCTCGATCAGCAGGTCCCCGCCAAGATGGCCGAGCGTGTCGTTGACCTGCTTGAAGCGGTCGAGATCGAGCAGCAGGATCGCCCACACGTCGCCGCCCGCCGACGCCGCGATCATCTGATCGGCGACGGTGTTGAAGAAAGCGCGGTTGGGAAGCTTGGTCAAAGCGTCGTGGAAGGCGAGATGATGCGCCTGCGCCTCGCGCGCCTTGAGCTCCAGATGCGCTTCCTCCAATTGCTCGAAGGAGTGGGCCTCGCGCCGCATCAGCTTCGCGACGCTCAGGATCAACGCGGCGAGCGCGATCAGCAGGGCGACCACCGCCAGCGCCGCTTTGGGTGCCATCGCCGACCAGACCAGGCCGCCCGGCCGGTCGGAAGTCCAGACGACATAGCCTACATGCTGCCCTCGACTGGAGAGAAGCGGGAAGGATTGCTCGCCGCGCTCCTGGCCCGCGACGCGCGCGTAATGAGCGTCGGCGAGCATCTGCACCTTGCCGAGCCGCTGCGCGAAATTGGTGTCGAGATAGCGCACGCTCACCAGCAGCGGGGCGGGCCCCGAGGTCCGCAGCGTCGAGCCTTCCTCGGGAATGATGCGCATGACGCTGAGCACCGCCGGACGTCCACCGATCAGCGCGAGGTCGGTCGCGTGCACGGCCCGCGGCGCTGTCCTGACCGTGCTGTTGGGCGAGGTCGGTTTTCCGGGCAGGCGCTCGTGCGGATTGGGAGCGATATCGGCCCTCCCCCGCACGGCATCGATCAGGGGCTGTGCGGCGGGGGCGAGGCTCGCAAAGCTGTCAGGCAAGCTGCGGTGTCCGTCGAGCGTGGCATAGATCGGCCGGTCGTCGGGGCCGAGGATGAAATCGGCGTCATGCGCGAAGACGAAGTTGAGCCACTCGCCGACATTGCCGTCGACCCAGGCCCAATCCGGCTTGGGCTTTTCGAGCTGGAGCACGAGCGCATTCCACAGCGCGACTCCGGTCTGGCTCAGCGCCACCTCGTCGAGCGCCGCCCCGACCGCAAGCGAGACTTCCTGAGCCTGCCGCGTGCCGGACACGCGATCCGCCTGTTGAGCCGCCGAGCGCAAGGCAAGGCCGCACCCGACCGCCAGCCCCAGTGCGAGCAGCAGCACGGGGCCCAGCACGGCGGTGATGAAACGAGCGCCGAACCGTCCCGGCTGCCTGGCAATGCGATGCTGCAAACAGACTACTCCCTGCGATAGACTCGCATGGAAGTCGTCGAGATTTGGTTAACACCGACAGGGGCTTCCTGGCGAAATTCTCCCCCACGAGGATCGGCGGCATCAATCGTCAGGACGCTGCGGCCTCATGCCGAGGCCGTGGCGGTAATTGAGGATGATCGCGGTCAGGCGCGGGCCGTTGCCGACCTCGATCGCGACATGCTCGACCGACGGCTTGCCCCAGCCCAGCTTGGGATTGTTCGAGAAGCCGACCCCGTCGCTCGACAGCTGGAATTTGTGATCGCCATTGCGATCATGGAGCAGCATCAAGCCGTAGCGGCCGGGGCCGGGTGCGCGAATGCACAGTTCGACCTTGCCCGAGGGTGGCGTCGGTACGTCGACGCGCGCGAAGGCCTTGCCCGCCGCGACCAGGACATTGTCGTCGGCGAGGAAATCGTGCGGGGCCGCGGGATAGAGTTCGAGCTTCAATCGCCCCGCACGGTCCTTGAGCCCCTGGACCTCGACCATGAAGGCGGGGCCGGTCTCGATTCCGCGGCAACGGCCGGCGGCAAGCCCCAGATCGGGCGAGGAGGCAATGGCGGTGGCAAGCAGCAATGGACCGATCATGCGCGGGCGCCCTCGCCGGTTTCGCGCAGGCCTTTAACGCCACAACCATTCATTAACCAACTCCGTGCATCCTGCCATCGTGGGAAGACGATGGCGACCCGGCAAAGCCGCAGTCACGATCTTACACTGCCCGGGATCGCTTATCCGATTGTTGCGGCAGGATAATGATCGAAAACTGACATTGCGGCGACGCACAAATCGAATATCGTCTTGCCCGGGAGGGGCGACATCAGCGGCCGGTTCGCCGGTGCTGATCGACGACCGGTGAGGGGGTCTCGCTGTTCGGCGGTCTCGATGGAGCTCACATTTCGGCCGGAGTTCGTCCCGGGCTCCGGCTTCGCTGCGGCGCGCATGCGTCTCGGCCAAGTCGTGAGCGTGTCGATGCGTCGGATAATGGCTGCTGCCTGTCTTCTCCTCGGAACCGCCGCACCGGCGGCCGCCGCCGTCCCGCTGGTCGCGGTGATCGACAGCGGCGTCGCCGCGACACCCGAGCTCAAGCCCCTGCTCGAAGGCGAAGTCGACGTTGCGAGCCAATCGAGCCGCGAACCATTCCATCCGCGCTACGATCATGGGACGATGGTCGCCACCATCCTGGCGCGCGCCGCGGGAAACAAGGTACGCATCCTGTCCTATCGCATCGACGATCCGGCGGGCTGCCCGGCCAAAGCCAGCCCGCCCTGCCAGCCTTCGGCCGCGCCGATCGCGCGCGCGATCCGGCTCGCGACCGACGCCGGCGTCGACGCGATCAACCTGTCGCTCTCGCTCAAGGACGATCTCACCATCGCCGCCGCGGTGGAAGAGGCGACCGCCAAGGGCGTGCGCGTGGTGATGGCGGCGGGCAATGACGGCCTGGATCATCCGGTCAATGTGCGCATGGCGATGGCCGGCTATCCGCGCGCGGTGCTGGTCGGCGCGCTCGACGCGCAGGGCCATGCCTGGGCCGGCGGCAACGCCCCGGGCGAGCATAGTGCGGGCCGCTATGTCTATGTGTGGCAGCGCGGGGTCGATGTGCCGACGCGCGGGGCCGACAACAGGATCGTGTTCGGTACCGGCACGTCGTTCGCGGTGCCGTTCGAAACGGCGCGGCTGGTGACGCAGGAATTGCGGAGCACGACGGTCGCCAGCGTGGCGAAGAGCGGGCTGACGCAGACGCTGCGGTAAATCCTTCCCGCGAAATCGCGGGGGGGATTTGCATGCCTAAACCACCCGCCGCTCCGGATCGAGACGGATCACCAGATCGGCATAATCAGGCATGTCGGCCAGGATATGCCGCGTCAGCCTTTCATAATGCTGGACGAAGCGATCGAGCTCGGCCTCGCTCATCCCGCCCCGCCCCTCGGCCCGCAGCTTCGCCTCCTGCTCGCCGCGCCAGCGGCGGACGATGTCGAACCCTGGCGCCGCCAGCAGCACGAGCAGGTCGATCCGCGCGAACAGGCGCTGATAGTCGCCCGCCAGCGCGGCATTGGCGAAACCCCGCCAGCGCCCTTCCCGATCCTCGTCTCGCTCCAGCGCATTGACCGGCTCCGCCAGCGCCTCGACCGGCTGCGGTCGTGCGCCGACGAACCAGCCTTCGAGGATCAGCACCTGCATGTCGGCCGGCGCCACATCCCAGTCGGCGTCCGGTCGGCGATCGTCGCGCGCCTTGTCAAACCGGGGCACCCGCCCCGCCCGGCCCTGCTCCAGCGCATTCAGCAGGTCGAAGGCCAGGTCCAGGTCGTGCGTGCCCGGCGGTCCGCGCGTGGCGAACAGCGGATGCACCTCGCGCGCCAGCCGCTCTCGTTCTGTCTTGGTCTTGTAGAGATCATCCAGTGACAGGGTTACGCATCCGATCCCTTCAGCGGCGAGAACCCTCTCCAACGCGGCGGATACTGTGCTTTTGCCGCTGCCTTGCGAGCCGCACAGGCCCAGCACGAACGGCCGGCTGTCTCTGGCATCCAATCTCTGTCGGACGGCAGCCTCGATCGCCGCGAGCGCTTGGGTCATGCCCGGTCACGCCAGAAATCGAACACCTGCTGCTGGATCGTCCGCACCAAGGCTTCGGCTTCAGGCCCGGCCCAGGGGCCCTCGTAGCGGCGCGAGGCGGAAATCCCCACCCACCAACCCTGCCCCGGCAGACCGTCGGATTCGCGCACCACCAGAACCGCCAGCTCGGGCTCGCCCGCCGCTGCCGCGCGTGTGTCGATCACGTCGAGCGTCTTGCACAAGGCGCGCATCTTGGGCCGCGTGAAGCGATGACCAAGCTGACCCAGCAGATGCGAATAGCTCACCGCTTCGCCCGCGCGCGCTGCCCCGATCAGCAAGCCCCGCAAGCGGTCCGCGTCGGCGATGCTGCCGGGCCCTTCGCTGGGAACAATGCCTTCGGCCTCGAGCCATTCCGACAGGGTTTCGATCGCCATGAGCCCCAATCCGATATCCGCAATATGGTTCTGCCGCCCCGTCCTTGGGGCAGCAAGCGCCGAAATGGAGATTTAAACCCACCTTCACCATGGCAGACCGGCGCCTTTTAACCCTCTCGTCCTAGGCCGATGCCGATTGGGGAGAGAAGCATGATCAAGGCTTTACCGGCAGCTGTGGCACTTTTGGCGCTGACCGCGACGACGACGGTCGAAGCGGCCGATCCCGTCCTCCAGCCCGTTCCGTTCGGCAGCGCGACGCTCCGCCACACGCAAGGGGCGCCGACGGTCGAGGTGCGCGGACGCAGCGGGATGGTCCAGGTGACGCCGTTGCCGATGGATCATGGCTGCATCAGCTTCGGCATCGTGGTGTTCAATCGCGGCGGACGGCCCGCGGACATCGATCTCAACAATGTGACCGCCTTCGTCGGTGACGCGCCGGCGGATGTGCTGACCCTGACCGAGCTTCAGAAAAGGGCGAACAAGCGCGCCTTCTGGACCTCGATGGCGGTTGCCGCCGCGGGAGGGCTGGCGGCCGGCATTGCGGCAGCCAGCACGTCGCACACGACCATCCATACGAGCACGGCCCATGGCAGCGCGGTCACGCGCATCAACTATCATGACGGTGCCGCGAATAGTGCCATCCTGAGCGGCGCCACGATCGGGGTGGCGACGTCGGTGCAGCAGCATGGCAAACAGGTCGCCGCGTCGCTGGGAGACGATATCCTCGGCCTGACCACGGTCGATCCTGGTGACGCCTATGGCGGCCGCGTCGTGATCGACAAGATCAAGCAGCCGCTTCCGCAGACCGTCACGCTGAGCGTCGCCTGGAACGGCGAAGTTTATGCGAGCCGATGGCAGCTTGCAGCGGCGGGCACGCCCGCCCCTGCCTTCGCCGCCGCCCCGGACACCGCTTCGGCGCCGTCGATGAGCCCGTCGGCAACGCCCACGAGCCGCCCCGAACCCGCTTTGCTCACGATGGAGAGGGCCGACGCGTCGATAAGGCCGGTCAAGGCCGCCGTGCCGGCGCGGCCGAAAGCCTATCCGCACGACGACACCGTCCAGGTGCCGATGTGACCCCGCGGGTGAGCATCCCTTCGGGGACGCTCACCCGTTTCCGTCAGCGCGTCAGCTTCTTGTACGCCCCCGCACCGGGCCGGTCGGCCGCGTCGCCCAGGCGGCGGCGCTTGTCCTCCTCGTAGGATTCGAAATTCCCTTCGAACCATTCGACATGGCCGTCGCCTTCGAAGGCGAGGATGTGCGTGGCGAGACGATCGAGGAAGAAGCGGTCGTGGCTGATCACCACCGCGCAGCCCGCGAAATTTTCGAGCGCCTCCTCGAGCGCGCGCAGCGTCTCGACGTCGAGGTCGTTGGTCGGTTCGTCGAGCAGCAGGACGTTGCCGCCCTCCTTCAGCATCTTGGCCATATGGACGCGATTGCGTTCGCCACCTGACAACTGGCCGACCTTCTTCTGCTGGTCCGGCCCCTTGAAATTGAAGGCGCCGACATAAGCCCGCGTCGACACGTCATATTTTCCGAACGTGAAGCGGTCGAGACCGTCTGAAATCTCCTCCCACACATTCTTGTTGGGATTGAGGTGATCGCGGCTCTGGTCGACATAGCCGAGCCTGACGGTCGGACCGACGTCGATCTCGCCCGCATCGGGCTTTTCCTGGCCGGTGATCAGGCGGAACAAGGTGGTCTTGCCCGCGCCGTTGGGGCCGATCACGCCGACGATGCCGCCCGGCGGCAGCGTGAAGCTCAGATCGTCGAACAATTTCTTGTCGCCGTAGGACTTGGTCAGGCCCTTGGCCTCGATCACCTTGCCACCGAGGCGTTCGGGGATCTGGATCAGGATCTGTGCGCTGTCGGGGCGGCGGTCATTCTGCCGCTCGACCAGTTCGTCGAACGCGCGGATACGCGCCTTGGACTTGGTCTGGCGCGCCTTGGGGCTTTGCCGGATCCATTCCAGTTCCTGCTGGATCGCCTTCTGGCGGCCCTTCTCCTCGCGCTCTTCCTGTTCGAGCCGCTTCGCGCGACCTTCCAGCCAGGCCGAATAATTGCCCTCGAACGGCAGGCCGCGGCCGCGATCGAGTTCGAGCACCCAGCCGACGACATTGTCGAGGAAGTAGCGGTCGTGGGTGACGAGGATGACGTTGCCGGCATAATCGACCAGATGGCGTTCGAGCCAGGCGACGCTTTCGGCGTCGAGGTGGTTGGTCGGTTCGTCGAGCAGCAGGATGTCGGGCTTTTCGAGCAAAAGCTTGGTCAGCGCGACGCGGCGCTTCTCACCGCCCGAAAGCTTGGTGATCGGGCTGTCGCCGGGCGGGCAGCGCAAGGCCTCCATCGCGATTTCGAGCTGGTTGTCGAGCGTCCAGCCGTCGACCGCGTCGATCTTTTCCTGAAGGTGGCCCATTTCCTCCATCAGCGCGTCGAAATCGGTATCCTCCTTGGGATCGCCCATTTCGGCCGAGATGGCGTTGAAGCGATCGACCATGTCGGCGACCTCGCGCACGCCATCGCGGACATTCTCCAGCACCGTCTTGTTGGGGTCGAGCTGCGGCTCCTGCGGCAGATAGCCGACGGTCACGCCTTCCGCCGCCCAGGCCTCGCCCGAATATTCGGTGTCGATGCCGGCCATGATCTTCATCAGCGTCGATTTGCCGGCGCCGTTGACGCCGATGATCGCGATCTTGGTGCCGGGCAGGAACTGAAGATGGATATTGTTGAGCACGGGCTTGTTCGCGCCCGGGAAGGTCTTCGTCAGGCCCTTCATGACGAAGCTATACTGCACGGCCATGGGATGGCGTCTCCGCGGATTCGGTGATGTGAGAAACAGGTGAGCCGCCGATAGACAACGGACACGCACTTGCCAACATGGGGATGGGCGTGGCGGGCCGCAATCGGGCTAGAGTTTGATTCAGCTGCGCTGAAGCGGCACCGGCCCGCACCCCACCCGGCCTCCCATAGAATACCCTGTTGGGAGGCCGGTGTCGGTTCAGCTTAACTGAACCCAACTCTAGACGCGCGGATTTTGGCAGCAGGCCCGCCGCTCGACGGTAGCGCGGCCCTGCTTCGGCTCGTGCCGCGTTGCCAAGACACGGGCGGATGGCTTAGCCAAGCGCCATGCGCTCCTTGCTCCTCCCCCTCGCCGCCGCCTTGCTTTCCTCCTCGGCCATGGCGGCCGACAGCGTCGCTTATTCGATCGTGGAAGGCCTCACCACCGAAGTCGGCCAGCGCCTCGCCGGGACCGAGGCCGATGCCCGCGCGCGCGACTGGGCGGTCGCGCATCTGAAGGCATTGGGCTTCGCCAACGTCCATGTCGAGCCGTTCGACATGCCGGTCTGGGTACGCGGTGCCGAGACGGCCGAGGTCGTCAGCCCTTTTCCGCAGAAGCTGGTGCTTGCCGCACTCGGCAATAGCGGCGCGACGCCCGAGGGCGGCATCACCGCCGAAATCGTCGCCTTTTCGAGCCTGGAGGCACTGAAGGCCGCGCCGGCCGAGCAGGTGCGCGGCAAGATCGTGTTCGTCACGCACCGCATGGTGCCGACGCAGGACGGCTCCTCCTACGGATATTTCGGCGCGATCCGCCGGAGCGGGCCGGCGATCGCGTCGAACAAGGGCGCGGCCGCGATTCTGATCCGGTCGATCGGCACCGATCATCATCGCCAGCCGCATACCGGCGTCACCGGCTGGATCGATGGCGCGCATCCCATCCCGGCCGCCGCCTTGTCGGTACCCGACGCCGAACAGCTCGAACGCATCCTCGCCCGCGGCAAGCCGGTGACGATCCACCTGACGCTGACGCCGCGCATGACCGGCACGCATGGGTCGGGCAATGTGGTCGCGGAGGTGCCGGGCACCGATCCCGCGGCGGGGGTGGTGCTGATCGGCGGGCATCTCGACAGCTGGGATCTGGGCACGGGCGCGATCGACGATGCGGCGGGCGTCGCGATCACCACCGCCGCCGCCAAGCATATCCTCGACGGGCCGCGGCCCAAGCGCACGATCCGGTTGGTCTGGTTCGGTGCCGAGGAGCCGGGCGGCTTCGGCGGTGCGGCTTATGCCAAGGCGCATGGGACCGAGCGGCATGCGATGGCGGCCGAATCGGATTTCGGCAGTGGGCGGGTCTGGCAGTTCCGCGTCAGCTTGGCCGATCCCAAGTCGCCTTTGGTCAAGGACCTCACCCGCGTGTTGGAGCCACTGGGCGTCTCCCCGGCCGAAGGCGAGGTCGAGGGCGGAACCGATGTCGGGCCGATGGTGTTGCTGGGATCGCCGGCAATGGACCTGGGTCAGGATGGAACGCATTATTTCAATATCCACCACACCGCCGATGATACGCTCGACAAGGTCGATCCTGCCGATCTGGAGCAGAATGTCGACGCCTGGACCGCGATGCTGCGCGTCGTCGCCAACAGCGCCGACCCGCTGGCGCGCGTTCCGCGAAAGGGAGGATAGAGAGATGCGCGGACTGCTTTGGCTTTTACCCTTGATCGTCACGACGGCGCCGGTGGGTGCTGAAACCCCGTCCGACAATGCGGAGATACGCGCCGCCGCCCAGGCGTTCGACGATGCGCAGCTTCATGGCGATCGCGCGGTGCTCGAACGCATGCTCGCGCCTGAATATCTGCTGGTCCATGGATCGGGGCGGGTCGGCGACAAGAAGGACTTCATCGACGGCTTCACCGATCCCGAATCGCATCTGGAACCGTTCGATATCAGCGATCGCCTGTTCCTCCGCCCCACGCCCGACACGGCGATCGTCGGGGGCGACGCGCGGATACGCGGCACCGATCATGGCAAACCGTTCAAGCAGCATTTCCGCTATGCGGACATGTTCGCGAAGCGGAACGGACAATGGGTGGTGGTCTATACCCAAGTGACCCCCTTGGCCGCGCCATGAGCGGTGCCATGAGCGGTGGCTGGGTCATGAAGCTCGGCGAGGCGCTGGCGCCGCTGCCCTTGCCCGCCACCAGCAAATGGCCGGACGGTGAGCCCTATCAATGCGTCGTCAACGAACCCGGCGCACAGATATTGATCTTCGCTCCGCGCGGCACGGACCACCAGACCCCGCACAACCGCAACGAGGCCTATTTCGTGGTCGGCGGCAGCGCGACGCTGAAGATGGACGGTGAAACCCACGCCGTCGGCGCGGGCGATCTGGTCTGGGTGCCCAAGGATGTCGAGCATCGTTTCTGCGACATGAGCGACGATTTCGTGACCTGGGTCGCTTTCTTCGGCCTCAAGGATACGCCGACCAAGGGATGAACCCTGTCCGGGCACGGACAAGTGTCCGGTGGTGGACAGGCTGCATACGATCCTCCCCCGCCAGGGGGAGGTGTCGCCGAAGGCGGCGGAGGGGGCGGACGCACCACCCCGCCTGGGAGCGATACCCCTCCTCCCCTCCATCAGCCCTGCGGGCTGCCACCTCCCTCTGGCGGGGGAGGATCTTCATTATTGCCCAATCTTCGCAAAATTTCCCCATCATTGGGAAATTCCGCCACCCTCATCACGCCTTCACGCCGTGTTCAGCCCTTGCGCAGCATTTGGCACGAGCCCTGCAAAGCTGGTGACGACCCGGTCGGGATAGGCCCGATCGCCCAATTCGGATGAGTAGAGATGAGCAACCAGACCGCCCCCGCCGCCCGCGATAACCTCTTCGGTATCTGCCACGCACTGGGTGAGACGTTCGGTTTCAACCCGCTGTTCCTGCGCGTGGCACTGCTGATCGCGGTGATGGTCAATGCCGAAGCGACTCTCGCCGCCTATTTCGCCGCCGGCATCGCGGTGCTGGTCGCAAAACTGGCGACGCGTGCTCCGCGCAAGACCGCCGAGCGCACGATGGCGCTCACCCAGGCTTGATTTTTGGAGCGGCGGGCCGCCCCCCCTGCGGCCGCCGCCATTCATGATCCCCGCGAAGCCCCTGCTTCGCGGGGATCTTTTTGAGCGAAATCCTCCCCCGCACGGGGGAGGTGGCAGCCCGCAGGGCTGACGGAGGGGGAGGTTTGGGATCGGGGCAGTCTTCTGCCCGTGCAGTGCGTCCGCCCCCTCCGTCGCCTTCGGCGACACCTCCCCCTTGCAGCGGAGGATCGGAGGTTACCGCATCGCTTCGAGCAGGCTCGCGATCGAGACGAAGGCGAAGGCGACCGAGCTGTCGGCCACGCCATAAGGCAGGAAGATCAGGTCGCCCAGGCGCATGCCGCCGCAGCTATAGACCACGTTCGGCACATAGCCCTCGCGATCCTCGTCCGCCGGCGACAGCAAAGGCTGGCTCATCCGGCCGATCAGCTTCGATGGATCATTCTTGTCGAGCAACACCGCGCCGACCGAATATTTGCGCATCGCGCCGACGCCATGCGTCAGCAGCAGCCAGCCTTCGTCGAGCTCGATCGGCGAGCCGCAATTGCCCATTTGCACCATTTCCCAGGGCTGGGTCGGCGCCAGCAGCAATTCGCCCTCGCCCCAATGGTCGATCTCGTGCGAACGCAGCAGGAAGACATTCTCGCCGTCCTGCCGGCCGATCATCATATATTCACCGCCGACCTTGCGCGGGAACAGCGCCATGCCCTTGTTGCGCGCCGCCGGGCCGGACATGGGCGAAAGCGTGAAGGTGCGGAAATCGCGTGTGCGCAGCAGCTCCGACCGGATCGTCGCGCCATTATAGGCGGTGTAGGTACCGATCCATTCCTTGCTGCCGTCGTCATGCGTGAACTCGACCAGGCGCATATCCTCCAGCCCCTTGGACTGGGCGGCGGTCATCGGGAACAGCACGGTGCCCGACAGCGAGCTGTCGGGATGGCGGTGGACCTCGATCGCGCCATTGCCGACCTCGAGCGCGCTGTCGGCGGCGGTGGCGAAGGGCGGCTCGGGCATCAGCTCGATCATCGGGCCGGGGCCGAGAATGCCCTCGCGGAACGAGACGGAGGAGATATGCCCCTCCCCCACCGCGCGTAGCGACATGGCGATCCTGACCGCACCCCGCGACAGGCCGCTCTGGTCGGGATGCGGGATCACGCTGGGGTTCATCAGCGCGGCCGCGGCATAGCTATATTCGTGGCAGAAATAGGCGCCGATCAGCTGCTTCTTGATCTCCGAAATCGCGGCGCCGTCGAGCGAAAGCGCCTGTTCGATCTGGGCATAGCGGGTCATGAAGACCGAGCGCGTCTGCCAATGGCGCGCCTCGAAGTCGCGCAACACCAGCTCCAGCTCGATCTCGGCCATCTCTTCGTCGAGCACGAGCACGGCGTCGACGATGCGGCGCACCCGGCCGGGCCGGCCGACGGGCCCGGACTCGATCGGGATGTGGAAGGGGCGCACCACGACCCTGGCGGGATCGGCGGTCAGACGTAGGGGATGATGGATCACGTCGAGCAAGCGGCTACCCCGGCATGGTCTTCAAAGCGTCGCGCCGGCTGCCCCCGGCACCAACGCCTTATTCCGGCACCCGAACGGCAAATAAAGCCCTATTCGACAACAGCCCGCCGCAAATGCGCCATCCATGGTCCGGTTCGGGCAGATTGATCCTGATCATCCGCGGTACCGCTCGCAGTCGCGCGCCGCGCCGGCGGTGGCACCGTCGCAGCCTTGGCAAGCTATCGTACCAGGCCCGTCAGGGCCGGCGCGGTCCGCGTCCTGCCGGCCGCATCGGCCAGCTGCGCCGCCTTCGCCATGGCGGTGCAGACGAACTGGAAGGCCAGGATCGATTCGGCGCCCTGGTTCAGATTGACCCGGTCGCTCATCAACCCGTCATAGCAACCGCCGTCGGCGACGGTGGCGATGGGCAGGCCCAGGTCATTTTCACCCAGATACCAGGCCTGCGCGCGCCACGCCGCCTCGAGCCAGCGGCCCTCCCCCGTCAACGCATGCGCGAACAGGGTCGCATCGACCGTCGCCCAGGCTTCGAGCGGCTGCTGGTCGAACGGCAGCGGCTCGGCATAGGCCCGGCTGAAGCTGTCGGTACCGACCGCCCGGAACTGGCCGTCGCCATTGATCTGGCGTTTGTCGAGCCAGGCGAGCGCGGCGAGGCCGTCGGCGATCATCTGCTTGTTGCCAAGCAGATCGCCCGCTCGCAGCAGCGCCTCGGGCAGGCGCGCATTGTCATAGGTCAGGACGGATTCGAACCAGGTCCAATCGTCGCGTCGCTCGCGGCGAAGCGCCTCGTGCAGGCGGCCGCCAAAGTCGCGTACCAGCTTCCACGCGATCGGATGATCGCGATGCTGGCGCAGCACGGCGTCGGCACCGAACAAGGCGAAGGCCCAGGTCCGCAGGCTGTTCAACGACAAAGCATGCGGCGCCACCTGATCGAACAGGTTCAAGGCCCAGCGCCGCATATTGGGATTGCGCGCCTCCGCCGCGGTCGCGCCGATCGCCCACAACGAGCGGCCGAAACTGTCCTCCGACCCCTCGGCCTCCAGCCATTGGCGGTCGAAGCCCATGAAGTTGCGGAAGCGCCCGCGCTCGCCATTCCAGGCATGCTGGACGAAGGCGCCATAGACCGTCGCGAGCTGATCGGCGCGCAGCTGATCCTCGCCATCGAAGCGGTGCATCAGCATCAGCGCGCGGCAATTGTCGTCGACGCAATAGCCGTGATTGCGGTCGGGCACGGCATAATTGCTGTGCTGGATCATGCCGGTGCCATCGGTCATGCGGATGATCGCATCCAGCCGCGGCTTGACGGCGACGCGTTCGGCGGCGCGCTGCGGCCGCTGGATCCGCACCGGACGGCGGCGCACCGCTTCCTCGCACACCGCGACATAGGCTTCGGCGAGCGCGCTCCACACCATCGTGCGGCCGATCCCGTAGGCGCGGTTGGACATCTCCGCCATCCGCTCGGGATGATCGAGCAGGGTGATGATCTCTTCGGCGAAGCGGCGGCTGTCGCCGAACGGCACGAGCACGCCGACCCCGCCGGCAAGCAATTCGGCCGCATGCCAGTAAGGCGTGGACACGACCGGTTTGCCGAGCGCGACCGAATAAGACAGCGTCCCGCTCGTGATCTGCGTCTCGTTCAAATAGGGCGTGACGTAGATGTCCGCGGCCTGGAGATAGTCGAGCAAGGCCTCCTGATCGAGGAAGCCGTCGATGAAGCGCAGGGCATGCGCCACGCCCAGTTCCTCGGCGAGCGCCTTCAGGCTGTCGCGATAGGCTTCGCCCTCGCGTGCCACCAGATGCGGGTGCGTCGCGCCGAGCACGACATAGAGCGTCTCGGGATGCGCGGCGACGATCGCGGGAAGCGCGCGGATCATCGTCTCGATCCCCTTGTTGGGCGAAAGCAGGCCGAAGGTCAGCAAAACGCGCCGGCCGCCGAAGCCGAACCGGTCGTGCACCGTCTCCGGATCGATGAAGGGCCGGTCGGGCACGCCATGCGGCACCACCGCAATCTGGTTCCAGGCGATGCCATGGACGCGGACGAGCAATTCACGCCCCTTTTCCGCCATCACGATCAGCTTGGACGCACGCCGGGCCAGCGCCTCGATCACCGCGCGCTGATCGGCATTGGGTTGTTCGAGCACCGTGTGGAGCGTGACCACCACCGGCGCGTCGACTCGGTCGAGCAGGCGCAACAGCAAAGCACCCGCCGAACCGCCGAAAATGCCATATTCGTGCTGGACCAGGACGACCTCGGCACGACTGTCATTGATCCGCTGCGCTGCGGCACGATAGTCGTTCAGATCCTCCTGATTGATCGCGCAGGTGACCTCCGGACCATAAGCATAGCTGCCGCCCGGATCGGTCATCGCATAGAGATCGAGCTTGATCTCCGGAAAGGCAGCATGGATCGCCTGATAGACGTCACGCGTGAAGGTTGCGATACCACAGAGGCGAGGAGGGCTGTTGCCGATCAGTGCAATGCGCTGCAGCTTGGTCGCCCCGCTCGTCGTCATCTTTGGTCCTTCGTATCTTTTGTTGCTGTCGACCCCATGCCCCGCGATCCAGGATTGGATGGCCAAGGCACTCCAGAGATGGTGTAGCTGAACAAATCTTCAACGTACAAAAAGTTGCAGGTTCGATGCTGCGACGCAACAAAATACGTCGGGACGAGTTACAACCGCGCTAAATTCAGCGTTGACGGGCAAAACCGTCGCGCTAATGGAGCCTTCGGGACGGCATTCGGGCCGGGCCCGGAACGATTACGTGGAGCAGCTCGAATGAAGAAGGTAGTCTTTGTTCTCGCCGCTGCCGGCCTGATGTCTCTGGCCGCTTGCAGCAAGCAGACCCCGGCGGAAAACGCCACCGA
>Ga0068852_100000396_pt1 | contig 29216 bp, 25 predicted proteins | sample KBSCornC22_FD_66594 | JGI IMG/M metagenome (GOLD analysis project Ga0068852, IMG submission 66594) | Corn rhizosphere microbial communities from Kellogg Biological Station, Michigan, USA - KBS Corn C2-2 | ecosystem: Host-associated > Plants > Roots > Rhizosphere > Soil ... | reverse complement strand
AGCGGCATGGGTAGATGATCTCAAATTAAGAGTCGGCGCCGGCGTGACAGGCAATTCAGCGGTCCAGCCTTACTCGACACAAGGTGCAACCACTTCTTTGTTTTATCCGTTCTTGTCCACGAGTACCGCCGGCTCGATACCCAATTCAGTGCTGGCGAACAAGAACGTGGGATGGGAAAAGACCACCCAGTACAACATCGGCGTAGATTACCAAATATTCAATTCGCGTGTAGCTGGTAGTGTAGATGTCTATACTTCAAGCACAAAAGACCTGTTAATGTCAAGATCCATTCCGACTGTCACAGGGTACACCTCTACGCTCGATAACATCGGTGAAACCGCCAATAAAGGCGTCGATATTTCTTTGACGACGGTGAATGTCAGACAAAATGATATCACGTGGTCGACCACCGTCACTGCAGCCTGGCAAAAAGATCATATTGTAAAATTGTCAAACGGGACCCAGCCCGATATAAACAACGGCTGGTTCCCCGGGCAACCTCTCAATGTAATTTATGGTTACAGAGCCACCGGGCTATGGCAGGTCTCCGATAAATCCGCAATGCAGGCATTTAATGCCAATGGCAATGCTTTTACTGCCGGGAGCATAAGGATTCAGGACGTAAACGGCGACAATAAGATCGACCCCAACAACGACCGGCAGATCATTGGTTGGACAAGGCCCCGCTGGATCGTGGGCATGACAAATACCGTGACTTACAAAGGATGGGAATTGTCCGTCTTCCTATATGGCCGACTGCACTATATGTACAGCTATGGCGGAGAAGTAGAAGCAGGACGTTATTTTAACAGACAAATCAATTATTATACGGAGAATAATCACAATGCGCAATTTCAAAAACCAATATTTAATGCGGGAGGTGCAGCAGGCGATCCTTATTATGCCTCATTGGGCTATATGAAAGCATCATTTATCAAGGTCCGGAACCTTTCATTGGCGTATAATTTCAATAAATCGATAACCAGGAATTGGGCGACTAATTTAAGAGCTTATTTCCAGGTACAAAATCCCGGTATGCTATACTCTCAGATCAAATTCCTGGATATGGACGTCGTTGGGCCAACCTGGAACAGGGGGTTCACATTTGGGATCAACGCGTCATTTTAACAACATTAAACTTGAATTAGATGTCTAAATATAATAGCTTCTTCAAAGTCATTCTTTTTACGGCACTGTCCGGAGGTTTATCCTGCAAAAAAAGCTTTTTGGATGAAAACCTGACAACTGCGAGAAATACCGATTTCTACAAAACGGACGCCGGCATTCTGCAACTGGCAGTGGGAACGTATTACCAGGTCTTTGACGCACCACCCAACGGCGAATGGTATTATTGTGCTGCCAATTATGGGACAGATGAATTCCACATCGGCGGCGACCCTTCCAATTCACCCTGGAACAACTATGATCAGACTTTTAATTCAGTGGTTACCGCCGTCAATGGCAATACTGCTGCCGCTAACTTTCAGTGGGATGCATTATACACAGGTATAGGAGACGCCAATCTGTTGATCGCCAATGCTACAGCCAGCACGTCCACTTCTGCTGCTGTTAAAAGCACTTCTTTGGGAGAAGGATATTTTATGCGAGCCTATTGCTATCTAAGGCTGGTGTCACAATACGGCGGCGTTCCCCTGCAGCTTACGCCGATAACGAAGGTGCAGCTGGAATTTACAAGAGCGACTCCACAAGCTGTATATACACAGATTATTGACGACCTGACTAAAGCTCAAGCATTACTGCCCACCGGAGGCGCTCCTTATCATATTACCAAAGATGCCGCTTCACATTACCTGGCTAAAGCGTTGTTATCAAGGGCAAGTGAAATAAACAGCTCCTGGAATTCATCTACGCTTGTTGCCGATCTAACGCAGGTTGGCGCTTTATGTGATCAAATAATAGCGGATCACCCGCTGACTGCTGATTTTGCGAGCTTATGGAAGTTTACTGCCATCAACTCGGCGAATGAGCAATTGCCGGAGCTGATCTTGTCTGCACAATTTACCAACGATGTAAATACCAACCTTTCCAATGGCAATACACAACACCTGTATTTTGTTTCCCGGTATGATATCCAAGACCAGATGGCTCGAGATTTAACAGGCGACAGGCCTTTTAGCAGGTTGGCCACCACTTATTACGATTATCATATTTACGACATGGTGAATGACTCCAGGTTCTGGAAGTCCTTTAGGACCAAGAGTGCTATAAATGGAAAAACGCTGACCGCGCCGAATGTCCAGGGCGATGTCGGCATTATGTTTGTGATCGACCAACCGGGTGACACTCGTTTTGCCTTGTCAAAAATCTGCAAAGGCACCTCAGCGTCTCTTGTACAGGATGTCAATGGCACCGGCAGAAACATACCCACTACCTATGTGGCCTATCCCAATGGCAGAACTACAGATGGCGCACTAAATACCGATCTGACAACAGCCGGCCAAAGTTTCCCATCATTGAGCAAGTATATGGACGGATCCAGGAACTCATTGAATGATGTTGTCGGTCATAGGGATTTTATTTTGGCTCGTTCAGCCGAGACCTACTTAATGGCTGCCGAAGCGAAGATCAGGTTAGCCCAGGCCGGCACAGGCGCTTTCACCGATGCATTGCCCTATATAAACGCCGTACGTACACGCGCACAATACGCAAATGGGGAAAACCGGGCTGCCTATTACGATGGTGGCAATACCTTGCAATCTGCCACTCTGCAGTCACCGGGCGTTGGAAATTCCTTCTATGCAGGCAATTCATATTATGAATCAAACAATATTCCTGTAACTACCGCAGCGTCGGCCAGCCTGACTATTACCGATATAACAACATTACCTGCGCAGGATGAATATATTATCAGTGTTTTAGGCTTGTCCGGTACCTATGACAGGATGTTGTGCCTCATTTTAGATGAACGTTCCCGCGAATTAATGGGGGAATACCTTCGTTGGGAAGATTTGTCGAGAACCAATACGTTGGTTTCAAGGACTAAGGCATTTAATGTCGATGCTGCGGCTAATATCGCCAGCAAGCACAACTTACGTCCTATACCGCAAACTTTCTTAGACGGAATACAGCAAAATGGCCAGGCATTGACCTCAACCCAGAAGGCGGCGATGCAGAATCCAGGTTATTGAGTTTTGAACGGAAGCTGCCCGTTAAGCCGCCGGCATACAATTGAAAGGGGCCCATTTCCACGGGCCTCTTTTTTACTCCCTTTCGACCTCGCCGATTATAATACTGATGCTCGTGCCGGAACAATTTCAATATTTCCAATTGTGCATCATTTAAGGCTATCGACATAAATGTGCCATTTGACCAAATTAAAAAAATATTTCCCGGTAATTACATCAAAATTGAGATAAGGTAGAATTAGATGAAATAAGATTCCTGGCAACAAAACATATCAGAGCCGCACCTCACTCTTATTTTGTTTTGTAGTTATCCGGTTGCATCGATTTAATACAATTCAAATCAAGTGGCTGGTGCGGGTTATTGATAAAACTGAGGCAAATGTCATCGAAGCATTCGGTATGGCTCAGCCCATCAAACATATGAGACATTTGCGGAAGAATCACCAAGGTAGCACTTGGTAAATGACTGGCAATTTCCTTCGCCATTGAAGTGGGTGTGATAGGATCAAATTCGCCGGATAAAATTAAAGTAGGAATATTTGAGACCACCGGCGCAAAAAAATCTTCGGGAATTTTTCCCCTAGCCCACTGACCACAAGCGGCTGTTTGTTGATCAATTCTATAAGAACCCACAAATGTTCCGTTGATAAGCGAATCAACTTCGCCTGGCTGTATAAAGGGAACATCTTCCGAGCAAGTAATACACAAGTATAAGCCTTCCGCTATCAAGTTATTGGTGTCAACGCCTTTCGGGAATTGCTCCACGAAGGGCAGAAGATTAGCCAAATAAGCCTGGTGGATGATGTAAGGGATTTGTCGTATGCCCGCAGGCGTATACAATAATGTTCGCAACTTTGTTTCAAACGCATGCCAGGGAATTGACAGCGATTCCTTTTTGCCGCCAGCATCAGTATTTTCAAAAACAAACGGCGAGCGCTTACCCTTTTTTAACAATCTATCAAACTCATCTTTGATATTCGGAAAACTATAATGGCAGGCAGAATCGTGCGCACAATCATCGAAAACCTTATCTAAACTATTCTGCGCGAACCTTGCGTGGTACAAAGGCATCCTGGCGTATGTTGGAAGTGGTGACCACAAAATGCAGCTTTCGATAGCAGTAGGAAACTTTTTCATATATACCAAGGCGACACGGGTTCCATACGACAACCCACAGATATTTATTTTCCCATACCCTAACCATTTTCTTATGTCTTCTATATCTTCCACGACATGCGTTGTAGTATATTGTGTTAAGTCAGCAAATTTACTAAGCGAGTCATAACAGGCTTTCACCGATCTGACAGGGTACATATCTGTAAACTGATCTTTCAGCCCTTGCTTTGTTTGGAGGATAGCGCAGTTAAGCGGATTAGAGTTGCCCGTTCCGCGAATGTCGATCAGTACGATGTCGTGATACATATGATAGGGGATGGAAGGGTCAGTAAATATCCCAGCATCCTTGGTAGCAGCTACGCCCGGGCCGCCTTCAAAATAAAATATCGGTGTACCTGCGGAATCAGCATGGAGGGCGGGAAGAACGACAATATGCAGGTTTATAATTCTTCCGGTTTTTGCTTCTCGGTTTTCAAAAACAGGAAAGCTTCCACTAAGCAACGAGTCTGAACTACCAGGCGTAAAATACAAATGCAGGTTCCGATAAATAGTTGCAGGATGATTCTGTGCAAAGCTATTTGCAGTTAGGGCAGCAACCAACATGAAAGTAAAAGCTATTTTCCTTATCATAAATAGATGGTTGACACTATTGAAATATTGCCGCCGTGGTCCGGGCTCTTACCGAACTGGAGACGTAAGGCGAAATGTAGGGACGGGGATCTGCGGGAAACGATTAACGAAAAAAAGTGGGCATGAGGTCCATGTGGCGGAAAATTCACCGTACCCACATAATTGTGCATAAAACCAGACGACGATTCGGTTCCTGCTATCTTTTACTTTAAGTTACATTAATTTATTAATTGTTGGAAGGTCTTTGGCGAAATTATTAAGTCGCCTGGTGTAACTCGGCGTAGCCCTAACACATTGTGTGTAATATCGGGATGCCTGCGCGACTGGATTCGGTACGTGCGCCTTAAGCAAATTATTGAAATATACCCATTCCCTGTCGCCCCAACCTGTAAAGAATGCCGGATGTAAAAAATATCATAAATCAAACTATTGCAAATGTATGCCTATGGAGGTCGTTTGCGAAAAAGCATCTGGAAGCCAGGATTAACAGGCCCTTGTGACCTTCCTTCCAGTGCAAGACCACTTCGTAGTAGGATGTATTGTTCATCTCTTAATTATTTTCATCCAAAGGATGGCTACGAAAACTTCACCCAACCGTGACATTAGTCACGGCACCATCTGAGAATGCTCAACTCAGATAACCCTTTTAAGATCAAGATGGAGGATTTCGATAAAATCTTTGTCTATCCGGACCTGTCCCCCTGTCGGCTAACTTTTTAAGCAGTCGTGAAATGACCTCCCGCTTTTGTCATTTTAAAAATTCTTCTTCTGTCATTGCGTTATTTAATACTACTCCCGTAATAGTCCCTGTTGATATAGCATATGATACAGCACGAAAAGGATTGGTATTGTCTCCACAAGCGAATATATTATCCACTGTTGTTTTCTGAAACGTATCTACCTTGACAAGTCCTTGTTCTGTCAATTCACAGCCCAATAATTCGGGGATTCTACAATGTTGTTCAAAAGCAGGTCTTGAATAGATAGCTTTTAATTCAAAAGCTGAATTGTCCGCAAAAATTATTTCTTCAACTACTCCGTTTTTGTGTTTCAATGAGGCGATTTCTCTTTCAACTATTGAAATATTGTGTCTTTTGATTTTATCGGTTTGCTCTTGTGTCAATTCCGATCTTCCATTGGTAAATATGGTTAAATCCTTTGTCCAGTTCTGAATGAGTTCAGCAAAATGAAATGCAGAATATCCATTTGCTAAAATCCCTGTTTTTTGATTCTTTACTTCAAATCCGTGGCAATATGGACAATGAATTACTGTAATTCCCCAACATTCGGAAAATCCCTTAATGTTTGGCATTATGTCTTTTAAGCCTGTTGCAAAAACGAGTTTTTTAGCTGAAAATAATTTTCCTGATTGAGTTGAAATCTCAAAGCCTTTGTCGGTCTTCGTTCCATTAACGGCAAGGTCAGTTAAGAATTTTACTGTGTCGTATTTCAACACTTGTTTTTTTGCTTTTTCCGCAATAACGCCTGGCTTTTCTCCGTCTTGCGTAATGAAGTTATGTGAATGAGGTGTTTGTCGGTTACAAGGCAAGCCGCTGTCAATGATTAAAACATTTCTTAATGCTCGCCCCAAAGTCATTGCTGCCGAAAGTCCCGCATAGCTTCCGCCAACTATGATTACGTCAAAATTTTTGTTATCTGTCATTTCGTTAAAATTTGAATATGTTATTAATGGAAAAAGTAAAGCTAAAACTGATAAAGCAGGTCGCCCTTGTTTTATTAGTTTATTTTATGCCATTTACATCTTTTAACCCTGAATTTTCAAACACATCACCTGGCACTTGCCAGCTTCATCTTAATTCTCATCATCACCGGGTCAGGCAGTATTCCTGCTAAAATGGAATTAAACCGGTTTTGAAAGCCTACAATTTTCTTTCCCTTTCCGTGAAGCAAAAGATTCACTCCTTCAGTAGCCACTGTTTTAACGGGAGTGGGCTTATTGGACTTCAGCAGATTGGATTCCCGCATTTCGGGCGAAACAAAAGCTGTTTCTGTAAAGCCGGGAGCCAGTGTAGTAACCACTACGCCGGTTCCTTCCAGCTCCGCAGCGAGAGTTCCCGAAAATGCCAAGACAAAAGACTTGGTAGCGGAATACACCGACATGTATGGGAAAGGCAAATATGCAGTCACTGAAGACACGTTCATGATTCTGCCCGACTTTCGGGCTGCCATGTCTTTTGCAAACAATTTGGTAAGTACCACAAGGCTGCTGATGTTGAGATCAATCATGTTCAGCTCCTCTTCGAGGGGGGTCTCTATAAAATTACCATAATTGCCAAAGCCGGCATTGTTGATCAAGTGAGAGACCTGATAATTTGCCGACTTGACATCATAAAATAACTGAGCCGCTTGCTCTGTCTTGCCGAGGTCTTTGGTTATGTAATGCACGTCAATTTTATACCTGGAAGATAATTCCTCCTGCATAGCTGCCAATTTATCTTCGCTGCGGGCAACAAGTATAAGATTGTACTTTAAAGCCGCAAGCTGTTGGGCCATTTCGTAACCAATTCCGGATGATGCTCCGGTTATTAAGATGTATTGTTTCATTTGTTTTGATTTTAATGAACCATATAAATTAAATGAACAATGTTCAGTATATACGTAAAAAAAATTACAGTCTATTTATGATTATTAAAAACTCATCGTACGCATCTGTTACAATGTTCTCAGGGTTTTTAATATTCACGTTTTTCGTACGGGAACCTATTTCCAGGCTGCACATGCCATGTATACAACTCCATATCAGAAAACACAACGGTTCCAGTTTATGCCTTTTAAAATGTCCGGCATCCATGCACTGTTTTACCGTAGTCTTTAACAAATCAAAGCTTGCTTTCCCTTCATCCCACTCATCTTTTTGGATTGTTTCCAGGAATTCCATAGGTGCCTTAAGAGTAAACATCAGATCATACATTTCCGGATTATCCAGGCCAAAATTGATATACACTTTGCCCATTGCCTTTAGCCGCTCCATCGGGTCTTTTACGTTAAATAATACTTTCAACTGGCCACCGAGGTCAACGAAACTCTGTGTGTGCAGCGCATGGAGTATTTCATTCTTATCCCTGAAATAAACATATACTGTACCGATGCTGTAGTCTATGGAATCAGCGATATTTCTGATAGTTGTTTGTCCGATGCCTTTTTCTACAAATAACTTACGGGCAGCTCTTAAAATAAGCGCCTTCATCTCTTCCTTCTCCCTTGCTTTTCTTTCTGTGCTACCCATAAAATCAATTTCAGTACAAAGAAAATGAACATTGTTCATTTTTCAAAATAAATTTTACTTTTTTGCTTTTGGCACTTGGAGGTGAATAACTGGCCGAATTTCGAGATTATAGGCTAGATATCGCCTTTCCACTTGCTTTATCCTTACTAATGGAATTCAATATAATTGTACTTCAACGAAAGGTTCTTATTTTGTATTCAGAAAAAAAGGTATTTATGTATCCCGAAGCTAGAAAAATGCGCCTAGTTGAGGAAGTCATTAAGACGAAGAACGAGGCGGTTCTAATTGAACTGGAGAGTGTACTTAGAAAGTCGAAGTCAAAAGATCAGCCGCGTCCTTCTGCCCATGATCTTATCGGATTATGGAGCAAGGATGATGCTGACTTGATTGAAAAAGCCATCGAAGAATCGTGTGAACAAATTAATCCCGATGAAACTAGATTGAAACTAGCAAATTTGTTTTAAAGCATTGAGAATACGGTCTGGCCGACCAGTCGAAATATGTATCGTCGGTAAAAGGAGACCTGCCCTTGCCGAAACGTATCCAATAAGACAAACGGGGCTTCACCTGATTTGATTGAATCCGCTGCCCTTACCATAATTGCGTCTTACCATGTATATCTCGCCGTTTTCAAGCATTCTTTTAAGTTCCTTTTTCACATATAAAGATGTGTCATCCTTTACAAAATGGTCATCCCCATTCATGGTATTGACAAAATAGTTGTACTCCAAACTGCTATGAATAACCATTACAGTGTCGCCCTTGATTTCAGCTAGTCTCAGGAAATAATAGGTCGTTCCGTCAGTTCTATGCTCGCTAACCGTATAAACATCGCCCACCATAGGATTTGCCACATATCGAGCATTATTCTTCTGATTGTCACTGTTCCAGTAAATCCAATATGCACCAATGAGCGCGGTGAGAATCAGCGCTGAAAAAAGATAGACCGGGGTTTTGGCAAGTTTTTCATATTTCTTAACTAAATTCTCGGACTTGGTATCATCACCGCAATTAGCACATCGTACCTCAAATTGCTTTTTACCAATTGGAAAAACCGGGATAAAACAAAGATGAAAATAAGGCATATATACCCTAACCTCCCGTTCGCAGGCTTTGCATGGGTAACAAATGTGTTCCTTGTCCGTATATTTGGCAATTCTCGCGATCCTTCTGCCGAAAACAAAAAGCATTGGGCTTGTCTTTGAGTATTAATGTTTATTGTATCCGGACAAAATACGCGATTTTCCCTTATTAGCAAATAGAGAAGGCCAGGGCTAGTGACTGCTTTAATCCTACGCGAGGGTATCACAGGATCTTCGAAACTTTCCGATCAAATGATCTTCCGGCACAAGACCCCAGTACGGGAGTCCCCGGGCTCGACGCTCTCATGCCCAGTTTCCACTGTGTCCAAAAGGTTCCTCCCTTATCCTATTTTTTGGGGAATTTGTCCTCCCATTCCGCCATTAGGTTGTTGTAATTATCCGGATCCAGCTTTCGGATAATGTAGTCGAGCTTTTCTTCCTTTCGCTCGTCCCCTTCCTTTGATTGAGGAGACCCGACATACAGCAAATAAGCAAGTCCAGCAACCTGCCACATCAATTGAAGGAATTCCGATTGCCAATTCTCCATGGTATCGCGCATCATCTGATTAAAGTAGTCGCTGAACAGTATCTGCTGATGATGTTCTATCTGTTCCTGCACGAATGATTTCCATCCAAAAAACCAATGAAGAATTAGCGAAATCAGAAAAAATAACAGTGTAATCCAGACATATCCCTTTTTCCGGAATATTCCTTTGCTCTTTTTAGTCATAGGTCAATGTTTTATACATTATGGCTGAAAAAATCATTCCCAGCCCGGAAAAAAATCGACGGTCCTCGTCATGAAGAAAGCCGGTTAATCGCATGGGCCAGGCCGGCGGGGATCATCAATCTACCCCTCCTTTCCCTCAATTCATTCCCCATACCCTTGCCCGCAGCCCCAGCCAATAGTATCATTGCGCTGCATTAACACAGACCAATGAAACAAATCGTTACCGGCCTGGTTTTAGCCATGCTTTTTTTCGCTTGTAAAAAGGGAGACAGCCTCCCGGAACCCGCTTCCGCAAATCCGCTGAAAACCGCCATCGGTGTGCCACAGGGCGATGCCGTCGTGAAAAATATCGGTGCGGCAGGCGGCAGTATCGAATCCGCTGACGGAAAGATCCATATCGACATTCCTGCAGGCGCCCTCACGAGCGAGCAAACCCTCAGCATTCAACCCATCACCAATACGCTGGACTTCGCTACCAGCCCTGCTTACCGCCTATTGCCAAAAGACCTGACGTTTCAGAAGCCAGCCATCGTTACGTTCACCTATACTGAAACAGAGATCAAGTCTACCCTTCCGGAGGTACTGGGCATTGCCGGGCAAAAAGCAGACGGCAGCTGGGCCGTTCTGCCCAAAAAACAATTGAATAAAGCACAGAAGAAAGTGTCAGCACCCTTTAGCAGCGCAGTCGATCTCACCTTTTTTCCGGCGTGCTATATCAAGCCTTCCGACGCACGTGTAGGCACAGGCGAAAAGCTTCAGCTGACCGTCATGGCCACATTGCCCGAAGGGACACGTTACCCCGAATTTGACGGAAGTTTTATCACCGGTCCTTCCAAACTGGCGGCCAGAGAGGTCGGCGACTGGTCATACAACGGCAAAGGTCATCTGACGCCCAGCGGAGCCACCGCGGAATATACCGCACCCGCGCAGGCGCCTTCGGCGAATCCTGAAGCAGTAAGCGTAAACCTAAAGCTGAATATGCCTGGCGTCTTCCAGCTGATCTCGAATATCACCGTACTGGGAGATCATCACATCGACTACCTGCTGGTAGATGAGACGGAAATGGATGAAGCCGGCAGCAGCTATCGCAGCCGTCTGTATATCTATGGTAATTTTGGCAACGATCCGGGAGCAGGCAAGCGCAGCGTAAAGATCAACGGCGACAACATGAACGTCGTATTCTGGACACCCGACCTCATCCTTTGCGACCTCCTTGCTTCAGGGCCATACTCCTCCGGACCGGTGGTAGTGAGCTGCGATGCCTTCACCGATACAAAGCTGCTAAACGAATGGCTGATATCATTGGAATATATGAAAGTCGAATCACCGGATACTTCACTCGCCCGGCGTTTTAAGCTGAATATCCGTCTGCGCGGTGATGCCGATGGGTTCCTGAAAGAAGGCCAGCAGCCGCTGTTTAGCTACACCGATATCAATACCAAGAGCAGCGGCGTGGTAAATATGCCGGCAGGGACTTTCTCCACGCATACGGAAGCCGACGGCTGTGCCGACCACAAAGTCAGCTGGGACAGGCTGGAAAACGTGACTATCCCCCGTATCAAACACAATTCATATGATCCGGGCGTCAGCGGCGAAGTCGTATATGTACCTGATGGCTTTAAGGTAAAGCTTCGCTTCAATTCAGGCAACATACTCCGGTGTACCCGCATTGAAATGCCTTGTGTCGGTAACTCTACCACCAACATCGTGATGGAGCCCATCCTGCTGGCAGGCTATGAAGATCAGGAAATTCATTTTCAGTTCTCCGGAGAAGGTCAACATGCCTCCATCCTGGCAGGCTCCATGCCTGAGCTGAAGCATACAGGGGTCGCATCCGGCCTCTATTTCGACTACGCCGATTATAATCCTGAACTTTACAATACCCGCATGAGCTGGAAGGTAGCGGCACCGAAATGGTGAGATGGGAGGGCAAAAAATATTTATTTTGTATATTCCATCTATGAAATATCTGCTGACGGGTTTTCTAACTGGTGCGGTATTTATGGGAGCAAGGGCACAGGAGGCATACCAGATCCTTCATTTCGCCTCAGCGCATAATTGCTTTCCGGATACAGCCAGGGATCATGGGCACCTGGATGGCGATGGGAACCGCCTGCCCCGGGAAGGGCATTATGACGATAGCTCGGTATTGCTGGTAGTACCGGCCGGACTACACACGGGGAAGACCGTGGACCTGGTGATCTGGTTCCATGGCTGGCATAACAGTATCGATAGCGCCCTGGAATTTTACGGACTGGCCCGTCAATTTGCGGCTTCGGGGCGAAATGCTGTGCTGGTGCTGCCGGAGGCGGCGAAGAATGCGGCGGACAGCTACGGTGGAAAAATGAGGCAAGAAGGTATGTTCAAATTGCTGGTCGCGGATGTGGTGGCGGAATTAAGGCGAAAAAAGATCATTCCTTCCGACGACCAGGCGGGGCATATTGTGCTGGCAGGGCACAGTGGCGCTTATTCCGTGATGACCGATATATTGGAACATGGGCGCCAGGCGGTGGACGAAGTATTCCTGTTCGATGCGCTGTACGGCCGGCTCAACACGTTTACGAGATGGGCAGAAGATGGGAGCCATCATTTTGTCCATTGGTTTACCAATACGGGCTATGGTCCGGATAAAATGAGTGATACGATGATGTTGCGGCTGCGCCAGGATAAGATAGCCTATGGATTGTCGGAGGAATCATCGGTGGATGACAGGGTGATAAAGAACAACAGGATCCTGTTCATACACAGTCCGAGGGAGCATAATGTGATCATCAATGATCCGGATGATTTTGCATTGCTGCTGAGAAATAGTTTTTGGCTTGAAGCCAAATAAGGGATGCAATATTTACTCAGATTATCTCCAGATTCTACCCCTACTTTCACCCCGGATCACAAACTTGAAAAAGCTACGACCATATATTCTTTTGGCGATCACCCTGGTTACCGCCCTGGTAACACTGGGCTATCGTGTCATCCGGCAGGTCACATTGCCGACAAAGTCGCGGAAGGGTAATCTGCTATCCAGCCTTTTTCTCCTGTTCACCGGTCTGACAGAGCAGATCATTAGCTCGGCAGAAGCCATCGCCCGAATGCCCCGGACATTCCACACTCCGGCAAAGCTCGACATTGCCTGGACATTCAGCCGAAAATATCTGCGCCGCGGACTGCTGATCGCTGCCTGGGCGCTCTTTATCCTTTCTTCACTGGAATGGACCAACGCGCAGGGCACCTCTGCAGCGCCTCCAGCCACGGAGCAACAGGAAAACATATCCAGCCAGGTAATAAAAAGGCAGGTCAACTTGTCTATTTTCGAAGGGACAACGCAGAGAGCCTTCCCACACTGTTCCACTATCCTCCCACACACCAGCCCACCGCTCACTCCTATCCCCCGGTGGCTACTGCCGCGCATCGTAGGTATTTGAGACTGCTGTCATTGAATAACATCTCCTAGCGGGCCCTCCATTTTCTAATCCCAAAAGCAACTCCATGAAATCAATTATGAGACTGATGCTGCTCCTATGCAGCAAGCCTCTCCTGGCGCAGCAACCTGTCATCCTGCACATCATCAACGATGAAACCCACCAACCCATCCCGGGCGTCACGATACATATTACCCGGAAAGACAAATAATGGAAGGTTGGCCTCGAAGGTTTCTATACCGGCGCCCAAACGCTCGATAACAATCATGTCACCCGTGACTTCTGGAGCTTCGATCTGATGGTACAACGGAGCCTGGGTCCCTGGGCCGTTCTGCTCAACCTCGAAAACTTCACCGGCACCCGGCAAAGTCGGTTTGGCCCGTTGTACACCGGCTCGCATCAAAATCCGACTTTTAGTGAAATATATGCCCCGCTGGAAGGTCGCATCGTCAGCATGGCTTTACGCTATACTCTTCGATAAGCTCCACCGCCCTCCCGACGCCATCTTCCGTCCTAATAGCAGCCGCTATCTTTTGGCAGCTGTTCACTATCAATGGATCCTGCATGGCATGGACGGCCTGCAGCAGCCTGCCGGATGAAAGCTTTTTAAAAGGGATGTGCCGGCCCAGTCCTTTTTCCTCGATCATGATCCCATTGACAGGTTGATCGGCCAGCACAGATACGACGGTGATGGGTGTGCCGCTACGCAGGGCCGCCGCAACGGTGCCAATGCCGCCATGTATCACCACCGCACAGCAGCGAGGCATCAGCCAATCGTGATCAATATACTTTGCCGCAAACAGGTTGGGATGTACAGGCAGGTCTTTCAGCATCGACCAGCCGGCGCCCAATACTACTCTTTTTTCCGCCAGCAGACGTTCCAGGGCCTGGTAAAGCTTAGCCTGATCCGGTATGGGTATGCTCCCAAATCCAATATAGACAGGTTTATCGCCTTTTGCCAGCCAGTCCTCCAGCCCTTCGGGGACCTCCTTCTGCATTTGCCGTGCTGACGGAGGGAGATAAAAAAAGCCGGTGATATGCGCATTGGACGGCCAGTCCCCGGGTTGTGTGACGAGCTGCGGGCTCAATGCAGTGATGGCCAGCATGTCACTCCGGAGACAGGCTTTCATCACGTTCGCAGGCGGCAGACCTATCTCTTTTCTGAACTTATTGATCTGTTTGCTGATCATGAGATAGCCCAGCCCCAGCAGCCGGTACGATAGCCTGTTGATCCAGGGATGCCCTTTTGTACCAATGGCCTGGAAAGGGAATTCCCGTGTCGGTATGGGCGGCAGGCTCAAAAACACCGCCGCGCACTTTTTATGATATTTCTCCGCTATGGAATAGACTACCGGAAGAGGCAGAACGCTTACAATTAAAAAATCAAAATGACGGCAGGCTTCCAGTATGTCCCAATGGCTCCGGTCGGCAGATTGCGCAGTCGCCTTTTGCAGATGGTAAAAGAATTTAAATACGCTGCCGCCTTCCAGAAGCTTCAGGGCCACCGGTGAATTGATGATCTGCTCGCTGTTGCCCGTCACGGGCATAAATTGCACGCCAAATCCTTCCACGAAGTCTCTGAAATTTTCAGACGCCACGATGGTGACGTCATGGCCTTTTTGCATCAAACCTAACGCCAGGGCAATAAAGGGCTGAACATCCCCCCGTGAGCCTGTAGTGATAATTCCGTATCGCATGGAGGGCAAAGTAAGGGCAAAAGAGCAGGCAAACCATCACCGCTAATGATCGTCACGCTGATGATCGTCCATTTGCCGGCTATTTTATTGTCCCCGAAGAAGGTATATTCCCCTGGTTCCTGCTATATGCCGTAAACACCGTAACAAATGCAATGAGTTTTAATATGTTTCTCATTGTGCGCATGTTGAAAGAGCAAAACGCTGTTTTTTATCAAGCGTTGCCTTTGATTTATTACCATTAATCTATATTTTCGACAACTTAACTCCTATGGCACAATGACCATTAAAAACCTTATTGGACCGGCCCTTTTGTTGTTGATCTTCACCGCCTGCAAGAAAAGTAACACGCCGGATCAAGACCCCAATTCCAAGTCCGGAACATTATATTATGTAGGTTGTCAGGGCGCCTATAGCTTTGACCTTTCCACAGGGAATTTCAACTGGAAAAAAGGCCTGAGCGTAGGCGGCACATCCGGCACTCCTTATTATGACAACGGCCTTATTTATCTTGCCGACCCTTATGGTGTAGCCTGCCTGAACGCATCGGACGGCGGGACGAAATGGCAATTACCTTATTCTGATCTGAACGGATTTTATTCAGGCAGTTTTGCCGTGCGTGTCTCGCCGGTGCTGGTGGATAGCATTCTTTATACCGTTGGTTTTGAAGGCACCAACTTCAAGGTCGACCTGTATGCCATTCACAAGACCAAGGGGACTGTTTTGTGGCAAAATTTGCTCTATGGGCAATCCGAAAACCTCTCACAGCCCAGTATCATCAACAATAAATTAATCATCGTAAAGATCGATGAGATCGTCGGTTACGACCGCAACTCCGGACAGCCTTTATGGCATATCCGGTATGACAGCGTGAGCATTAACCCTGCCTTTAATCCGCAAAAGGACAATGATCTTTTTTATGTCTATGACAATGCACAAAACAAGATCGTCGTCATAGACCCTTCCACGGGGCATATCACCCGATGGATCAGCCTTCCGGCTGATTTTGATGGGAATTCGTTTGCAGTCAACGGCCAGCAGATCCTCGGCGTCTCGAAAACAGACGAAACTTCGGTGTCGTGTACTACTTATACGCTGGATAAAAGCACCGGCAGCATCATCGGATCCAGCAAGGTCATGGATAAGAACCCTTATGCTTTTCCTTTTTGGGATCAGACGGGGAATCATAATTTCCTGTTTGACCTGACCACGGATGAGTCTGTCTGTTATTTGTACAATCCAATTTATGCGATGGCTTATGACCAGGCTACATCCGGCCCAAAATGGAAGGTCGATCTGCCGCTGAAGAAAATTACCGACTCCACCAATGGATCGGGGTCGATGGTTTCCAGCCAGCCGTTGGTGACGAACAGCTCTCTGGTATTTCTTTCCAGCTACCAATATATCGATATCGCGAATCCCGGCACAGTGAAAAATTGGTATTATGTGGATGTCATCGACAAGAACACGGGCAAGCCAATTAAAAGCCTTCCTTTATCAAACCTGGAATGTACAGGGATACCCTATTATTATATGATTGTGCAAGGTGGGCACGGGTATTATTCAAGGATCGATGCCCATTGACCGGCGGGCGACTCAAAACCTGTAATTCAATAACCGCAGCATATTCTTAAACTTTGGCACCCATGCCAGCACTCCAAAGAAGGCGCGCCGACCGAAAGGGACCCCCTGGGTGCTCGAAAAAGAAAAAGGGGATATGGCCGCGACCCTTTGCATTCCCGGGTTCATGCCATCCACCTCGGACAGGCGGTCCACCGCCCATTTATGAACAGCGCCGAATTTATCCTTCATGCTGGAGGAGGCGGACCTGATAGCAAAAGAGCTCATTACATCGAATGCGATACAGCCATGCTGAAAATGCTCCGTCAGCCGGTGAAACAGCGTTTTTACGGCATCGGGCTCGAGATATTCCAATATTCCTTCCGCAATGATCATGACAGGCCGGTGCCGGGGCAGATCATCGATCCAGTCCGGCGATGTCACCGAAGAGGCGATCATGTGATAGCCGGACTGAATGGAATAGAATTGCTTACGCAGCTCGATCACCTCCGGATAGTCCAGATCGTACCAATCGACGGCAGCTTCAGGCTGTATGCGTACATATCTTGTATCCAGGCCACAACCCAGGTTCAGAATGACGGCATTGTCGTTTTTACGAAGGAACTCTGTCGTCCACCTGTCCATCTGCCGGGCCCGGACGACGATGATCTCAGGACCAAATCCTTTATATTTTGAGGGGTCCAGATCAAGGCGCCTGAGTATTTCATCCGCCGCCCGGTCATGAAGGATCGAGCGCGGGGATCGGTAGTCCAGCGCTTTGGCGTAGAGTGTTATGAATAGCGTGGATTTTTCTTCTGTCAGCTGGATATCCATATTTCCATTTATGTCAGTCTTTTGAAGCCCCTATGCAAAACCCGGACCCCTCGCGGGAACAGTTTTTGAGGCAGCAATCTTAAACTACACTCATGAAACTGTTTATCGATACAGCCAATCTCGATGAAATAAATGAGATAAACGAGATGGGGCTGCTGAACGGGGTAACCACCAACCCCACCCTCATGGCTAAGGTAGGCGTAAAAGGCGAAAAAGCCGTTGTCGAACATTACAGAAAGATCTGTGAAATGGTAGACGGCGACATCAGCGCAGAGGTCACCACTACGGATTTCCAGAGCATGATCGATGAGGGCCAGAAACTGGCGGCCATCCATCCCAACATCGTGGTGAAGATCCCCATGATAAAAGACGGTGTAAAGGCCATCAAATGGCTTACGGACAAAGGGATAAGGGTCAATACCACGCTTGTATTTTCGGCCGGGCAGGCGATCCTGGCGGCCAAAGCAGGCGCCGTCTATGTTTCGCCCTTTATAGGCCGGATAGATGATACCGGATGGGACGGGCTCGAGCTCATCGCACAGATCGCCAATATCTATACCGTACAGCATTATACCACACAGATACTGGCGGCTTCCATCCGCAATTCCAACCATATCATTCAATGTGCGGGATTAGGCGCCCATGTTTGCACCTGCCCGCTCGAACCCATACTCGGACTTCTGAAACACCCGTTGACTGACATCGGCCTGGCAAAATTTATGGAGGACGCTAAAAAGTCCAGGTAACAGAGCCCATGCCACTCAAGTCACTAATCATCGGATTTATCCTATTTTGTTGCGCCGATTTTCATGCCCTGTCGCAGGATCGTCATCTTGTGCGCGTGTATGAAGACAATGACTTTATCAATATCACCGGGAAAGGCACCGATAAAGGCTATACAAACGGCACCCGGCTGGACTACTTTTATACAAAGGACCATCCTTCCCATTTTTTTATCGATCGCTGGTTCCCCCTGGCAGGCGATGGCGCCGTCAATGCATTTAGCTATAGTCTCATGCAGGTGATGCTTGTTCCAACAGACATTTCAAGATCACAGCCGGATAAAAATGACTGGCCCTATTCGGGCGCACTGCTCCTCTCCCATGGTCTCAGCTCCTTTAATCCCAAAGATCAATGGTCCCTGGTAAGTACTATTACAGCGGGTGTCATCGGTCCGCTGTCACTGGCGGAGCAGACACAGTCCCTGGTGCATCGTATGGTCGGCGCCGCCAAACCAATGGGCTGGAAGTATCAGATGCCAAACGATGTATTGCTAAACATCGATGTACAGGTCGAAAAAATGATCTGGCGGAAAAACAGGTTCTTCGAATGTATTGGAGGTGGCCAGGTACAGGTGGGTACGATGCTGGACGGAGGCGATCTTCACCTTCTCCTGCGGGTTGGGAAAATGCAGCCCTATTTTTCCGGCTATATCAACAGCTTCGCCACGGCCAAAGGCAACAGGCATCGTCTGCAGTATTATTTCTTTGTACGACCGGCTGTACAATGGTGGTCCTTCAACGCCTTGTTGCAGGGAGGTCTTTTCAGCGGCAGAAGCAGCTATTATGCGGGCATCGATAGCAAAGGCCAAAGTCCCGGCTTAAAAAAAGTGACGGCTGCGGTGGATGCGGGGGTTGTGCTGGTGCTTGGCAGTGTAAGCCTCTCGTTGATCCAGAAAGAGCTGACTCCTTCGATCCACGATGTCTCCAACCAGACAGTGGGGAATATATCCCTTACCTATAGCTGGTAATTGCTTCAATTCTCCTAACTTGGGGGCCAAATCTTTACGGAACCTCAAAATTTTACAATAATGACCTCGAAGAAGCACGAACACCTTAAAAAAATCATTAATACCGTGAGTAAAAGATCGCTGCTCTTTACAGTGCTTGCCCTATCAGGCATTATCAGCATCGCACAGAAACCCAATACCCTGACAGCAAAAGAAAAGAAACAAGGATGGAAGCTGCTGTTCGACGGCCATTCGACAAAAGGCTGGCATACCTATCTGCGGGATACGGTTGGGGCAAAATGGCAGGTAAAGGACGGCGCGCTGGTATTTGATCCTTCCCAGCCCGCCAGCGGAGGAGGAGATATCGTGACAAACGACAGCTACGAAAATTTTGAGCTTCGCCTGGAATGGAAGATCTCCAAAGGAGGTAACAGCGGGATCATCTTTGATGTCCAGGAGAATCCCAAATACACCGCCACCTATCTTACGGGTCCTGAAATGCAGGTTTTGGATAATATAGATGCCTCTGATAATAAGAAGCAAAACCATTTAGCAGGTTGCCTCTATGATATGGCGGGAGATTCCACGGTCTCCAAACCCAGGCCGGTGGGAGAATGGAACGACGTCCGGCTGGTCCAGAACAAAGGACATCTTGCTTTTTGGCTCAATGGGATAAAAACATTCGAAGGCCAGATAGGCAGCGAGGAATGGAATAAGATGGTGGCCGGCAGCAAATTCAGGAGCGCGCAGTTTAGCGACTTCGCAAAAGTCGCCAAAGGCAGGATAGCTCTTCAGCAGCATCCCGGGTCCAGCCAGTGGAGGAATATAAAGATACGCCTGTTATGACCCGTCCGGCCCTGTTTGTTCTATGCCTGGGGCTGGCGCTGCCTGCCGTTTGTCAAAACACCGACATTCTCCGCGTCAGGAGCTGGCGGCAACAACAGGAACAGCCTATCATCCGGGAATTCGTATCCTTCCTGTCCATTCCCAATATAGCCGCCGACAGCGTCAATATTCAGAACAATGCCGCCTTTATCGTCCGGATGATGAAGGACAGGAACATCGGCAACGTACAATTGCTGAAGGGGAAAGAAGGATATCCGCCCGCCGTATACGGGGAGATCTCCGTCCCGGGCGCCACAAGGACCATCGGCTTTTATGCACACTATGACGGGCAGCCCGTCAACCCTGCTCAATGGGCAAAAGGGCTTTTCCCTTTTGCCCCTGCCCTCTACGACGGATCGCTGCTGGATCATGGCAAGCCTATCCCCTTCCCTGTGTCCGGGTCTTATGACCCCGAATGGAGGATCTACGGTCGCGCCGCCTCGGATGACAAGGCGGGGCTAATAGCCATCCTTAACGCCTATGAGGCGCTCACGGCCAATGGTATAAAACCCACGTCCAATATTAAATTTTTGTTTGAAGGAGAGGAAGAGGCAGGGTCGGCACATTTGGGTGACATATTCGCGGAAAATGCCAAGCTTCTGCATACGGACTGCTGGATCATCTGTGACGGGCCCGTGCATCAGTCCGGAAGAAAACAAATTGTTTTAGGTGTAAGAGGCGACACTCATCTGGACCTTACGGTGTATGGACCAAAGAGACCCCTTCACAGCGGTCATTATGGAAACTGGGCCAACAACCCGGCCATGATGCTGGTAAAGCTGCTTGCCTCGATGAAGAATGATTCGGGACGGGTGACGATCAAAGGATTTTATGATGATGTACAGCCCTTGTCCCAGATGGAGAGCAAAGCGCTGCGTGAGGTGCCTGCCGTAGACGAACAGATGAAAAAAGAGCTGGGATTCACCGACACGGAAATGAAAGGCATATCCCTTTCCCAGGCCATCAATCTTCCCTCGCTGAATATCAACGGCATTCACAGCGGCAATGTAGGCAGCCAGGCTTCCAATCAAATACCAACCTATGCTACGGCCGTGCTGGATCTCCGGCTGGTGCTGGGGAATGACTGGCAGCGTCAGCAGCAGAAGGTCATCGAACATATCCGCTCACAAGGCTATACCATACTCGATCATGACCCAACGGATGCGGAGCGGATGCAATATCCCCGGCTGGCAAAGGTGCTCATTCCCAATGGCTCCTATAACGCACAGCGAACCCCGCTGGACCTTCCCATCATTCAAAAAATAAAGAAAGCGGTACAAGGCACCAGCTCCGAGCCGCTGGTGCTGCAGCCGACATTGGGCGGTTCTCTTCCGCTGTATCTTTTCGAGAAATACCTGCAAGCCCACACTGTCACGGTACCGCTGGCCAATCATGACAATAACCAGCATGCGGAGAATGAAAATCTGCGGCTGTCCAACCTTTGGGCAGGCATCGAGTCCATGGCAAGTATCATGATCATGGAAAAATAATGTCCGGACAACGGGGCTCTGGTCAGTTCCATTACCAGCTGATGTGTTTGTCGATGAAGCTGGTCAGGCTGTCGGCCAGTATTTTCTGCTCCGCGATATTGGGATGTCCCGGCGTCCCTTTGAACGGCACAATAAGGGTATAAATATTTTTATCGCCCAGCTGGCTCACCGCCTTTTCTATGTAGCCGGGCCAGGGAGCACCGGGCTTGCTGGCATCCATATTCCCCAGCATACAGATGATGGATGCCCCGGGATATTTACCTCTCAGTCCCTGTACAAATTTCCTATAGGCCTGGACAATGACATCTGCGCCAGGGGCGGTCTTTCCAAATCTCGCCTTGAACTGCTCGTTGTCGGGCATAGCAGTCAGCCATGCGTCATTCTGAAAAAGATTGATCACGACCAGATCCGGCGTCCATTGCGTAAAATCCCATCTGGACATCGAGTCGGTAGCATCCGCCCTGTCCCACATTTCCGGCATTATCAACGGGAACCAGCTGATCAATATCCCGATACCGCTCTTTGTGATACAACGATAATCCGCATTGAAATGCCGTCCCGTAATGGAAGCATAGGCGACATAGGCATTCTCGTAAGGCGCGGTCCCCCTGTCCTTGCCCGAGCTGTCCTCAACCGCATAGCCGCAGGTGATGGAGTTGCCGTAAAACTCGATCTTCCTTTTTGGGACGGGCGGGGCGGGTAACAGGGTGGTATGTACGCCGGGCAATAGTCCATAAAGCCATGTTTTGCCCATGGCCCATTCGGTGCGCTTGAAAAACTCAAGGTTGTGACGACCGGATGGCAACCCGGAGGCAAGGGTATAAAGTCCTTTGGCATTGTCCGGATGGAGCACCGTCGTCACCTTGCCGTCTACTATGACGTTGTAATAGTTGTCGCCCCTCTCATCCTTTAAAAGGGCCTGGATACCCGTACCATCGAACGAGACGGAGACGGTTGTCGCCGTCCAGGACAGCTCGGCCGAACTGTCCCTCGTGATGACCCTTCCCATGTAATGGATACGCGGGTCCGAATAGCTGATAATATTATTCTGGGCATGACAGGCGCATGCGCAGAAAAGGCAGCATAAAAGGAAATGATAATTTTTTTTCATGAGCTTGGTTGGCTGAAGTTAATCCACTATTTTGATATTATGATAAATCTGAAAAATATCAAGCTGGATAACAGCCCCTCCAACTATATTCCTTCTCCGGGGTTGCTGAATGCCCTGGAAGTGGCTTATATGTTAAAAAGACCTTTATTGCTTACGGGCGAGCCGGGGACGGGAAAGACCCAGTTTGCCTTCTGGGCGGCAGATCAGCTGTCCAGGACCGAAGGATTCCATAACAGCCCTTATATCTACAATACGAAGACCTCCAGCACGGCCCAGGACCTTTTTTACAGCTATGACGCCATTGCTCATTTCCGTGATATCCGGCAGTCCGAAGACCAGGGAGGCGGCAGGACCACGGAAGACTTTATCCAGCTGAAAGCATTGGGACTGGCTATTGCCAATGCCATTGGCAGGAATGAGCTGCCACTGAGCCCCCGCATCCTGGACAGCAGCAATGTGACCACGGAGAGGAAAGGCAGCATCGTGCTCATCGACGAGATAGACAAGGCGCCCAGGGATTTCCCCAATGACCTTTTAAATGAGATAGAGAACTATGAGTTCGAGATCAAAGAGCTCAATACACGTATAAAGGTCACCGGCGAGGAACAAAAGCAAAAGATCATTATCATTCTTACCAGCAATTTTGAGAAAAATTTGCCTGACGCATTTTTGAGAAGATGTATCTATTACCACATCGACTTCCCTACGCGGGAAAGGCTGTTCGAGATCATCATCAAAAGACTGGATATATCTCCGGACGACTATAGCAATATCGAAAAAAGAGTGAACGATTTCTTCCAACTCCACCACTATCCCAATATCATAAAAAAACCATCCACTTCCGAGTTCATCGACTGGATAAGGGTCCTGCAGAACGACAACCTGCTGCATCATGAGTTTTTCGAGGAGGACAGGCTGCTAATAAATGACGCGCTGCCAAAGTATTTACCCATATTGATAAAGAACAAGGACGACATCAGCAGGCTGCTTGCACAATAGGCCCATGAGCACCACCCCGCATATCATTTTTGAAAACTTTCTGCGCGAGCTGAAAAAGGCCGGCTTTGTGCTGAGCCTCCATGATTACATCGAGTTTACGGCCGTCTTCGACAAGTTTGGCGACGATGTGGCCAATTTCAAATATTACCTGGCGCCCATCGTATGCCGCAATAAGGAAGAGCAGGACTTGTTTTATCTGCTATATGACAGGTTTTACAGGACGCCTGAAGTCCCTCGAAGAAGAGGTATGACACAGCCGCCACCCTCCACCTATTTCAGGGAGCCATGGTCGGTGCGCAGGCTGTTCAGGAATTTTCTTTTCTGGGTATGCTTTCTCCTGTTGTCAGGAGGGGCGATGAGGCTGAGGATGATGTTCCTGCACCGCCACAAGCAGCCTGTCGTGGTCGCCGCCCAACCCGACGGCGTTAAGGTTGATCCGGAGGCTGTACCGGAAGAGCATGGTCCCGTATTTGTCGCCAAGCCGCTAAAGCCCCATTCGGACAGTGGAGAGCTGAAAAGCAAGGTAATCCCATCGGGACAGCCTATTGAAAAACAAAATACTGTCCATTCCACCGCCTTTGCCTGGCTGGTGATGCTGGGCCTCGCATGTCTGGGTCTGTCTACCTCCTTCTTCCCCCAGCGGAAATCCAGGTTCCTGCCGGAAGTTGACCTGGATACCCGTCGCGGCGACGATGCACCTGTCGATCTGCCTTTCCGTCCAAAGGACCACCTTATTCAAAAGCTGCCTGCCCTGAGCAGACTATCGATCAGTCTGGGACAAAAAGTCCCGACGGGGGCCTTCCGGCTGGATATAAAAAAGACGATTCACAGCAGTGTAAACAACTACGGTCTGTTGTTACCGGTGTATGCGGATATTGAACGCGCCCCGGAATATCTCGTGCTGATAGATAGAAAACATACCTTGCATTGTCAGCTCTTTCGCTGGCTCGCCCAAACGCTCATCGACGACGCCGTCAATATAAGCTATTATTTCTTCGACGATGTGTCGGCCTTCTTCCCCGAGGACAGCGAAAAAAATGTCGGTCCTTCGGATAACGAACCTCCGGTCCGTTCTGCCGTGAGCTTTTATGGATTGAGGGAACGCCATTATCCTGCCCGGCTCGTGATTATCAGTGACGGCTATTCCTTTATTGACCATCAGGAGGAAGATATCTCCGGCGGGTTAGCGGCGGAACTCTCCCAATGGAATGAAAAGCTGCTCCTCACTCCTGTATCTTCATCCGACTGGAGCGGCTATGAGGACATCCTGTCGAAGGAGCTTCGGGTGGTGTCGGCCGACATTGAAAACTGTATGCACCTGGCGAAGTATTTCAGCCAGGACGCGGCGGAAGAGGGAGCTGCTCCGCTTATTCATCGGGATACGTATAAAAGCAAATATCTGCATCTGGAGGATATGGAGGTGCTGCGGGAGTATCTGGGGGATGAGGACCTGTTCCAATGGGTATGCGCCATTGCCGTATATCCCACGGTGAAATGGGAGATGATCCTATCCATTGGGGCGGGTCTGCTGACAGCATCCAGGTCGCTGCATAAGCTTAATTACAGCAATCTTCTCAAAATAGCCCGCATCGGATGGCTGGACGGCAAGACTATCCCCCAGGACATACGTATCCGGCTGCTGCAACGATTATATATCCATTCGGAGATCACCGCCCGGGAGAAGATACTTGAATTGCTGAAGGAATCCGACGAGCTCATCACTTCTGACAGCAATGCCTACAAAGAAAAGATGCTGTTATTGTATACACAAAGCTTTGTGCTCTATGCCAGCGACACGCATAAGAACAAGCGGTATGAGCAGGATGCCAAAAAGTTCCTTTCCATCTGGGACAAACAGGCAGTGCCGGACCTGGCGACAGTCATCTATCTGAAGAACCAGGATAAAAAATGGGTGACGCCGGTGCGTTCCATCGACAATCCTTCCAGGTCCGTTGCACCGAACAAGCTGCTAAGCGAGCTCCTGGCAATGAGGGTCATCAGCGATCCCAGGATCAGAAGCTGTTTCAGGAATGCGGGGATCAGCTGTTTTGCCATATTATGTCTTTTGTTCCTTTTTAAGGATATCATACAGGGCTGGGGCATCAATCAAACCCTGGGGCTGGTCGACAGGGACTATGCCGGCAACAGGATCGTCGTGCATATCCCCGTTACAGACTGTCTGAAGAAAAAGATCGGGGACGGCAAGCTGATGGTGACGTTGAACAATTACGATAACAACCGGTACAGCCAGACCATTCCTCTCTCGGACAAGTCCAGTTTGAGGGTAGTGTTCGAGGATATTACGATGAGCGGCAAAGACCCTGAAAAGGAGACCTTTCAACTGATACTCAACAACAGTCTTACCATTCCCTGTATTTACAAGGAGTTCTATCCGCAATATGATGTGCAGCTGGAAGCAGTGGATTGCGATGACAATCTCAGACCTCTCCCGCGTACTCTTGTGGTTCCCACCCATCCGGATGCGATAGTGGAGTAATTGTTATTTCTTCTTTGCTGTCCGCAGTTTCGCTCTTTCCTGGTCTTCCTTTATCCTGAATTTTACGATCCTGCCGATCAGCGCCGCGGGGATCGTCCCATCAAGCGGGAATTTTACTGCCCCTTTCGATCCTTCATAAGCAGAGAGCTCGTTTTTGAACGCCGCAATGCCCGACCCGGTGGGATAAAAGCCAATGTGGCCCTTATACCCGGCATAGTAGACCAGGACACCGTGTTGTTTAAAAGCCGGCATATTATAGCTGATCACTTCCTCAGCCCCCGGCGCCGCACGTTTGATGACCTCCCGCAATGTCTGTAATTTATTCCGGGTGGATTCGGGGAAGGTAGACAGATACTCGTCTACAGTCCTGAATTTCCTTGATATCATGTCCATCTGTAAGTTTTTAGGGAGTCAGCATCCTGCTCTCGATCTTATAAAAATTGATAGGCGTCGATTGATTCCTGAACTCGGGTTGCTGCTTCAGCCGGGTCTTGTCCCGGAAGCCATAGGCCACTGACTTTAGCAGATCGCTTTCCGTTGCATGCGCCTCATGCGCCCTGGCATGCAGTATGGCGGAAAAGTACCAGGCCTCGCTGTTGGTGGGGTCGGCCATTTTATACAATTCCACAAAATATCGTGCGACATCGTTGTTGTTTTCATTGATCAGGTGATTGCTCAGCGAATAAAATGCCAGCGAGAGATAGGCCAGCAGGCGCTGGTACATGGCCCCTTCGGCAGTCTTTGCGGCTGCTTTTGCCTTCAGGTCATTGATGGTGCTGGTCCAATACTGGTTGTCGAGCTGCTGAAAATGCTGCATGAATTCAGCTTTTTTGCCCTCCTCTATTTGAAGCAGCGCTTGCCGGGCCTGGCGTTCCTGCTGGTATTGCGGATCGTTGTCGAGGGTGGTTGTTTTTTGCTGGAACCAGCCGGTGTCTGCCGTAAGCCCGTCGAACAGACTGATGGCAAGCCGGCATTCCTCCTCTGCTTTTAGCAGCTGACCGGCCCTCGTATATACCTCCAGCCGGGCCTTGCTTTTTGCGACACAACGGCTAATGAATGCATTGTCCTTCGGAATGATCCCTGCCCGCATGGCATCCAGCTGCAATCCCATAAAAGCGATGTTCATGGTGGCTGCGGGGGCCCATTCATGCTTACCATCGAAAATGATAATACGATGCGCGGTCTGGGTCTTGTCCAGCTCGGTATTGAGCGATACCAGATCGGTAAGGTTCATATCTCCCTCGCCTCCTATCGCGGTGAAGCTGAAATTGAAATTGCCTGGCCGCGTGCCGTCGGGCAGTCCCGCGCCGCCCGCGATGACACCCGCAATCCCCGTGTGCTGCAGGGCTATATAGCTGGCCACCTTGGCCCCTCCGGAGAATCCGCAGGTATATATCCGGCTGGTATTGATCTTTAACCTGCCTTTTGTATCCTCTGACAGACTGCGCCAGATATGCTCTGTCGTCGGCCAGTCGTTGCCATTCTTTGAGTTGTTACTGCCCGCCAGCATAAAGCCATATGCTTCTGCCAGCGCCTTGTACTTCTTCAGCGGAAGGGCGCCGTCGCCATGCGGATCGAAACAGTAAATGATCGGCAGCGCCTGCCTATTACCTCTTATCGGGATATATAAAGCATAGGATTGTGCAGCGTCCGTCCTGCAGGTGACGGAGATGATCTTTCCCGGCTGAATAATGTCCGAAAAACGGACCTCCTGGGAAATATAGTCCGTTTTCCGGAAAGGTCCAATGTCTGTCCTTCGGACAACGAACCTCTGGTTCGTTTTGTCTGGGTCAGGGGTATTGCCGGCATATGCAAAAGCATACGTTATTAGTAACGTTAGAACAAGTCCAGGCTTTAACATGCCCCAATTTACGCCAAAACCTTGCCATTGTATGCTTCCTGCAGCTCATTAATATCGAGCTTCTTCATCTTCATCAGGGCAGCCATTGTACGTTGCGATCCGGCGGCATCTTTGCCCTGCAGCAGGCTGGGCAATATAGTGGGCACGATCTGCCAGGACACGCCAAATTTGTCCTTCAGCCAGCCACATACCTGGGAATTTTTGTCCCCACCTGCCGTCAGCTTATCCCAATAATAGTCCAGCTCTTTCTGATCCTCGCAGTTCACGACGAACGATATGGATTCGTTGAATTTGAACCGCGGGCCTCCATTCAATGCAGAGAACGTCTGACCGTCGAGCTGGAATTCCACGGTGAGGACGGTGCCCTCGGGCATATGATGGACTTCGAACCCTTCTTTTCCATAACGGCTGATCCTGCCGATGCTGGAGTTGGGGAAGATGGAAGTATAGTAGCGTGCCGCCTCTTCTGCCTGGTTGTCGAACCAAAACATGGGTGTGATCTTTTGAACAGTAGCCATAAAAAAGGTTTTTTGGTGAATGATTATACCATGCAAATTACACCCCCTCTGTCTTTTCGAGAGGTGTAGAACACGACATTGTCAGGGGGTGATCCTGCCATCCTTATACGATGATTTGAAATAGGCGGCGGCAGCGGCCTCCAGGAGTCCCTTTGCACGGGCCATGGATTCCTCCGGTGGCATGCCTTGCGGGGCTATTGTACGGATGGCGTTCAAATGCAGGGGCGTGCCGTCGCCTGTCTCGCTGATCCCGCAAAATGCGATGACAGGGATATGATGCAGTGCGGCGGCAAGGGCTATTTCGCTGACCACTTTGCCGTATTCTGTCTGCCGGTCGATCTTTCCTTCTCCTGTAATGACAAGATCGGCATGTGGCAATTTATCCATGATGCCCGAGCTGTCGATCACCAGCTGGACGCCTTTTTCCAGGCGTACATCGAAGAAGCCCATCAGCCCCGCGGCGATGCCGCCTGCGGCGCCGGCGCCAGGGATATCCGCAACGTTCTTTTTCAGGAGCTTTGCGAAATGTTCCAGTCCATTGTCTAATAGTGTCACGTCTTCCGGGGTGGCTCCTTTTTGGGGAGCGTATACATGCGCTGCGCCTTCCGGCCCATATAAAACATTCTGCACATCACAGGCGATGGTAAATTTTATTTCCGGCAACAGG
>Ga0068852_100000394_pt1 | contig 29271 bp, 24 predicted proteins | sample KBSCornC22_FD_66594 | JGI IMG/M metagenome (GOLD analysis project Ga0068852, IMG submission 66594) | Corn rhizosphere microbial communities from Kellogg Biological Station, Michigan, USA - KBS Corn C2-2 | ecosystem: Host-associated > Plants > Roots > Rhizosphere > Soil ... | reverse complement strand
GCTGGCACGTTCGAAGCGAACGCCAAGATCGACACCAAGGTCCTGGCCTTCTCGGCCATCACCAACGCCGGTTCGATCTCGTGGAACTGCAAGACCGCCGCTACCACCGTGACCGGCAAATATCTGCCGACCGCCTGCCGTCCGTAATCGACGTCTAGTGTCACACCAACAAGGGCCGCATCTGCGGCCCTTGTTTTTGTGATGACAGCGAACAATACCGACAGGATTAGAAACGCCATTCTGCTCATCGCCATACTGGCATTGGGCTGGTGGGCTTATGCGCCCGGCCTGTCCGGCAGTTTCCTGTTCGACGACTACGCCAACCTCCCTGCCCTGGGCGCTTACGGCCCCATCAACGACGGCGCGAGCTTCTGGCGCTATCTGACTAGCGGCGGAGCAGACATCACCGGCCGACCGGTCGCCCTGCTGACATTTCTGCTCGATGCCCAGTCCTGGCCTGCGGATCCGTATCCGTTCAAGCGGACCAACCTGATCCTGCATCTGCTCAACGGCGTGTTGCTGGCTTGGCTGCTAGCGCTTTTGGGCCGGCAGGTTCTCGAAGCGTCTGCGCCGGGCACTACCAACGCATCGAACGCGCGCGCACTGCGCCATGCCGCGATCCTGGCGGCGGCGCTCTGGCTGCTGCATCCACTATTCGTATCGACCACGCTGTATGTCGTACAGCGCGAAGCCATGTTGCCGGCAACGTTCGTGCTGCTGGGCCTGATCGGTTTCGTACACGCGCGCGGACTGATTGCGCGCGGCCAGCGCGGCGGATTTTTCTACGCGACGGCGGTCATCGGAACGGCCACGCTGCTGGCGACGCTGAGCAAAGGCAATGGTGCCCTGCTGCCGCTGCTCGCCTGGCTGCTCGATGCGATGCTGCTATCGCCGCGCCAGCCGATACGTGACTCGCGACAGCGCGCCCTCTGGCGCTACTGGCGCTGGCTCATCCTGCTGCTGCCGACGATGCTGGTTCTGGGCTGGCTCGCTGCGACGGCTTACAACGGATTCACTCATGGACTGGAAGCGAACCGTCCGTGGACGCTGTACGAGCGCCTGCTGACCCAGAACCGCGTGCTGGTCGATTACCTGCTGCAGCTGTGGCTGCCGCGCCCCTATACCCTCGGCTTGTTCAATGATGCCGTGGCCGTTTCGCGCGGCTGGCTGCAGCCGATCACGACCTTGACCTGCGCGCTGCTGCTCGCCGGACTATTGGTCCTGGCGTGGCTCAAGCGCCGCAGCCATCCGGTCCCCGCCTTCGTCGTGCTGTTTTTCTTCGCGGCGCACCTGATGGAATCCAGCGTCGTACCGCTTGAACTGTACTTTGAACATCGCAACTACCTGCCGGCACTGCCGATGTTCTGGCCGCTGGCGTTATGGCTGTGCGGCACCGACGCACGACTTCGCGGACTGCGTCGCACACTTGCCCTGGCCTTGCCGCTGGGTTTTGCGCTGCTGACGCGGCTCGGTGCCGGACTCTGGGGGAACACGCAAGAGCAGGGATTGCTGTGGGCGCTGCGCAACCCGGATTCACCGCGCGCACAGGTCAATGCGGCCCACGTCGAAGCGGCGCGGGGCCATCCAGAGGCTGCAGCAGCGCGTCTCGTCGCAGCACAACGTAAGGACCCGGACGACATTGCCGTGGTGCTGAACCTGATTGGCATCAAATGCCGGCTCGGTGGGCCTCTCGCGAGCGACATCGCCGATGCGGACACGGCCTTGCGCGAAACACGCAATCTCGGCCGGCTCGGCTTCGAATGGTTCGAGCAAGGACTCGTGGCCGCCCAGGGCGGCACGTGCCCAGGCCTGAGTCTCGACACGCTTGACCGTCTCCTCGATGCGGCCCAGGCCAATCCACGCAGCATGATGGTTCCCGGGCGGCGCCAGGATATGCATCATCTTCGCGCGCGCATCGCGTTGCAGCGCCGGGACGGCGCGCGCGCGCTGGCCGAATTCAACGCCGCACTCGATGCAAAGCCCACTCCACAGGCCGCGCTCGCGCAAGCCGCCGCACTCGGAGCGGACGGGTTTCCGGAGCAGGGCCTCGCACACCTCGATCATCTGGCCGGCGTCTGGCGGCCGGAGCACTGGCGCGGGGTGTCGATGATGGCTTTGCACCAGTGGCTGCTTCAGCGTCAAGGCTACTGGGAGCAGGAGATAGCGCATCTGCGTGGGGTGCTCGCAGAAGACATCCGCCTGCGCGACCATGCTCCGCTGCCCGGTGCGGCACCCGTCGGAACCTGACCGCGTGGCGCGGCTCAACCTAGTCCCATCGTCGCTCCATCCGAACCTCACGGGTATCCGCGCATGAATGCACGTTTGCGAACGCTACTCGCGCTGGTCGTGATACTGGGCGCCTGCGCGATGGCGTACTGGCCTGGTACCGGCGGCAGCTACGCGTTCGACGATTATCCCAACATCGTGCAGAACACTGATCTGCACGTGACGCCGCAGAGCGGCGGCTGGGTCGCGGCCATGCTGTCCTCGCCATCGAGCGATCTGCAGCGGCCGCTCGCGATGCTGAGCTTCGCCGCCAATCATTATTTCACCGGCCTCGCGCCCGGGCCGATGAAGGCAACGAATATCGTTGTCCACTTGTTCAATATAATGCTTGTGTTCGGCCTTCTCAGCGCAGTGTGCCGCGCACTGCCAGCGACCGATGAACCCGGCGCGCAACGTCGCCGCCTCATGGTGTTGTTCTGCACCGCCGGCTGGGCGCTGGCACCGATCAACCTGATGGCGGTGCTGTTCGTTGTGCAGCGCATGGAGAGCCTGTGCCACCTGTTCGTGTTCGCCGGCCTGTGGCTGTACGTGAGCGGGCGGCTGCGTCAGCGCGAAGGCTGCGACGGCCTGTGGCTGGTGCTGCTCGGCCTGATCGGCGGAACCGGGTTGGGCGTACTGGCCAAGGAGTCAGCGGTGCTGCTGCCGGTCTATGCGCTGTCGCTGGAACTTACGCTGTTCCACTTTCGCAGCAACGGCCGGCGCGATCGCGGCGTGATCGCGTTGTACATCATCGTCCTGCTGCTCCCGGCCGTGCTCGGCCTGAGCTGGCTGCTGCCGAAGATGCTCGACCCCCGTGTCTGGGCGTCGCGCGATTTCGGCCTGGCCGAGCGGCTGCTCACCGAATCGCGGGTGCTGTGGAGCTATCTGCAGTGGACCGTGGTGCCCGACCTCGGCCAGCTCAGCCTCTATCACGACGACTACCCGGTATCGCGCGGCTGGCTATCGCCGCCGACGACGCTTGCTGCCGTACTCGGACTCGCCGCACTGGCCGCCGCCGCGCTCGCGTTGCTGCGGCGTCGGCCGCTGAGCAGCCTGGGTTTGCAATGGTTTCTCGCTGCGCATCTGCTGACCGCGACGGTGATACCGCTGGAACTCGTGTTCGAGCACCGCAACTATTTCGCGTCGCTGGGTCTGATGCTGCTGCTGGCCGACGTGCTGCTGCTGTGTCCATGGCCGTCGGTGTTACAACGCGGTGCCGCCGTCCTTGCTATCGCCCTGCCGCTGTTCTGGACGAGCATCACCGCGCTCCGCGCGCGCGAATGGAGCGACCCCATTCGCTTCGTCACGAGCGAGGCTTCCAAGCACCCGCTGTCGCCGCGAGCCACCTACGATCTCGCACGGACCTGGATCACCATCACCGGCTACGACGCGAACGCGCCGACGACCCCGCAGGTCATCGATGCGCTGGCCGCCGCCCGCCATGCTCCCGGCGGCAGCATTCTTGCCGAACAAGCCACCCTCGTCTTCGCCGCGCGCAGCGGCATGCCGCTGCAATCGTCGTGGTGGACGGAGCTGCGCGCCAAACTCGCGGCGCGTCCAGCCGGCCCGCAGGACATCAGCGCACTTGCCGCGATGAGCGATTGTATACTTGAATCACAATGCAACTTTCCGGTCAACGAAATGCTGGACACGTTCACGACGGCACTGGCACACGAGCCCAGTGCCAAGCTGCTGGGCACCTACGCGAACTATGCGCTCAACGTGCTCGGCGATACCGAGCTGGCCTTGCGCCTCCTCGAAGAAACCATCACGCTCGAACCCAAAGAGTCGGAACACCGGGTAGGTCTTGTGCGCGTCCTGATTGCACTCAGCCGCTTCGACGATGCCCAGGCGCAGATCGTTGCCCTGCGCAAGCTGGGCCGCCTCGGCCAATACGATGGCAAGGCGGAATTGCTGGAACAGCGCCTCGCCGCGCAGCGTGCGAAAACCGCACCAAGTAGCTGAGCACATGGACAGACATTCCGAGGAGAACCGTGCTTGAACGCGCCACCCGCTCCTGCATTGGTCAGCATCGGTCTGCCCGTCTACAACGAGGAACGCTTCATCGACGAGACCTTGCGCTCGCTGCGCGCGCTCGAGTGGCCGAACCTGGAGATCATCATCTGCGACAACGCCTCGACAGACGCGACCGGCGAGATCGCCCGACGTCACGCAGCCGAGGATATGCGTCTACGGTATGAGCGGGCCGATGCCAATCGCGGCGTCATCGCGAACTTCCGGCACGCCGCCGACCTGGCGCGTGGCGAATACTTCATGTGGGCCGGCGGACACGACCTGTGGAGCCGCAATCTCGTGCGCGAATGCGTGGCGCTGCTGGAGACGCATCCGGATGCGAGTCTCGCCTTCGGTAGTTCTTGCTGGATCGGCGTCGACGGTACGTCGTTCGCGCGCGAGTCGGGCTGGAGCGATACGCGCGGAATTGCCGCTCCCGGGCGTTTTTTCACGATTTTCTGGGGCAACATGCATCCCGTCATGGGCCTCATGCGATTGAACCGCCTGCGCGAATGCCGGCCGCTGCCGAATCTCGTGGGGGGCGATCTGGTGCTGCTGTCGGAACTCGCGCTGCGCGGCGATTTTCTGCACGCGCCAGCGGCGCTGTGGTCGCGTCGCGAGATCCGCGTCGAAACCCACCACGACGACAAGATCCGTCGCTACGCGAGCGCCGAATCCGGAATCAGCCGCTCGCGCCTGTCCAAGGTGTTTCCGCTCGTCAAGCTGCCGCTCGCGCTCTGCGGCGCGATCGCGCGGGCGCCATTGCGATTTGTGGACAAAGCCCTGACGCTGGCAGCGCTGGGGCCGAGCCTGGCACTGCGCTACGTGGTCGGTCGACACAGACCGGGCGGCGAATGATCGCGAGCGGGACTCTGCGCCATGCCGCGCGCATCCTGCGCGCGGTGTTCGCACCCGTCGCCGTGCTGTTCCTGTTGTTCGCGGCATACAGCGCGCGCGGCATCCTCGAGGAAACCTTGCGCCACGCGCAGGTGCTGCCGTTCCTGGGCGCGGTGCTGGCGTGGGCGCTGTCGCATCTGATTGCCCCCGTGCTTGCGTGGATCGTCCTGAAGGCCGACGGTGTGCGCATCGGTTACGCGCATGCGCTGCGCATCCATGTGAGCCGGTTGCCGGCGCGCTACCTGCCGGGCGGGATCTGGCACACCGTGTCACGCGTAGCCGATTACAGCGCGCTTGGCGCGACACGCAGCCAGCTCACGCGGCTGGTCCTGCTCGAAAACAGCCTGCCGGTCGCGCTGGCTGCCGTCCTCGGCGGCGGCGGCATGCTGATGCTCGGACTCGCCACACCCATCGCCGGTGCCGCCTTGAGCCTCGGCGTGCTTCTCTTGCTGGCCCTTCCGTTGCTGCTTCGGCATCGACTGTTGTCTGCCGGCGTTCGATTTCCCGGCACGGCCTACGCCCACGCGATTGTCGCAATGCTCGGATTCTGGAGCGTCGCGGCATTCGCTTTTTGCGCCTACTGGAGTGCGTTTCCCCAGCCCGAGCAGGCACCTTCACTGGCCGCAGTCGCGTCCGCCTATTTGCTTTCCTGGGCAGCCGGCTTTGCCATGGTGTTCGCGCCGCAGGGCCTCGGCGTGTTCGAAGGGTCGATCGCCGCGCTGCTGCAAGGCGCCACACCGTTCGTCGACGTGGTCGTGCTGGCCGCCGGCTTCCGCGCCGCGGTACTCGGTGCGGATCTGCTCGCGTATGCGGTCTACCTTGCGCTGAGCCGCATGCGCGGCTCCGCATCTCCGGATCCGGCCACTGACCGGACCGGTCCGACGTAGGCTAGATACGTCGCAGATATCCGTCTGGCGCGACGCTGAGCAGCAGCTTTCCTTCGATTTCGCTGTCGATCGCAAAGCGCAGCGGCTTGCCGTCAGCGGCCGTGCGCCCTTCGCCATCGAGGCGACGCAGATACTCGTGCAAGGCCGTCTTGGGATTGTTGCCCGGAGCCCAGGGCCTGTCGCCACTCGCATCGGCCGGCAGGTCTTCGACAATGCTGTCGAACACGATGCAATAGCTGCCGGGCGATACCAGCGGCGCGTACGCCTCGAGTTCGGCGAGCACGTGATCGTGTGTGTGGTTGGAATCAAGACACAGCAGCACGCGACGGCCCGCGGCGGCCGCGGCGACCTCCGCGACGACGGCCGGATCGACCGACGATCCTTGCAGCATGCGTATGCGCCCGGCCAGCGGATGATTTTCGATCGCCTCGCGATTGTGCGCGCGGATATCGATGTCCACGCCAAGCACGGTGCGTCGTGGCTTGCGCGGATCCAGCACGTCGCCTGCCTCAGCCGCATCGCAGTAGTCCAGCAACGCCAGCAACGACGCGCTGAGTATCAGTGAACCGCCGTGCGCGATACCGGTTTCGATGATCAGGTCGGGCCGTATCGTCCAGACCAGTTCCTGCAGCGCGACCATGTCCTGCGGGTACTGGATGATGGGGCGGCCAAGCCAGAAGAAATTGTAGGAGTAGCGCGCGGCGATGGACGATCGCATCAGTGCCTGGGCGTCTGACTGCAGGACGGCGTCGTCGCGCATCGCTGTAATCCGCTGCCGGGCTTCTTCAGTGAACTCGCTCATGTCTGATCCAATGCGACGTAGTGAAAGGTGGGTCCGGCGCTGCGCCGTATCTCGTCGAGATAATTCGAGTTCATGACCACGATGTTCGCGCCCGGCTGCAGCCTGGCCAGCGCATCCGCCGGCGCCAGCACCGGCAGCGCACTGACCGCGAGAAAACGGCCTTGTTTCGCCGGGTTGATGTCGATGGCGAAGTCGAGTGGTTCGCCTCGCAGACCGAGGTGATGCGCGAACGTTACGCCTTTCGCCGCCGCACCCCAGATCACGCGCTGCCGACCGTTGCCCAAAAGCGCCAGACACCGTTCGATGCTGCCGAAAAAGTCCGCCGGCGATTCCAGCAGCGGAGGCTTCGGAAGCGCCGGAGAAGCCGGATCGCGCAGGCTTGCCAGATCGGCGACGACGTAGATGTACTGGCCACCGAACACATGTCCGGCATCAATGACGCGCGCGAACAGACGATGGAAATCGTCGATTCGGAAATAATTTACATGTTCATAAAAAACATCGAACCAGGCCTTTCGCTGCAGGATCCAGTCCAGGCAGGGCACTTCGATGTAGACCACGCCGGCTCCGCCGTTCGCTCGGCGCGTAATGTCGAGAAATGCGTAAGGATCGGGAATATGTTCGAGCACATGGCGCATGACGACCGCGTCGCCGGTCAGGCCGAGGCCGGGGGCGAATGCAGCTTTGACGATGTGCGGGGAACCGCCCTCGTAGGCCGGATCGACACCGCGAGCGTCGTAGCCTTCGCTGCGTAGACGCGCAAGGAAATCGCCCTTGCCGCAGCCGATTTCCAGAATCTGCGCGGCCCGGAAATGCCGCGCCAGCACGGCCATGACTTCGTCCAGGTGGGCACGGAAGACGCCGGAGTGCGCTTGCTCGTTCTGATAGCTGTCGTCGTACTGCAGCAGCGTCGCATCAAACGCGGCGTTGGCGACCAGGCCACTCGCAACGTCCTGCGCAAGCACCACGTCGCCGCGGGGACAGGCACGCGCCGATTCCACCGTGTCGAACATCTTGTTCTGGTACACGGGAAGCTGTTCGATTCTGAGCAATTCACGCGTACTCATGCGAGCCCCAGCAAGGTGTCCAATCGGCGCCGGTCGCCCCAGAACGCACGCGGTTCGTAGTCTGGATAATCATACACGCCGCGATCCAGCTCAATATCCGCGCCCCATTCACTCAACCACTGATGCACGAGCTCGAGCACGCTCTGCGGCCGGCCGCTGCAGATATTGAAGATCCCCGCCGATCCGCCGTGCAGCGCAAGTGCCGCAATCTGCTGCGCCGCCGTGGACAGCGGCTGAAAGTCGCGGATCTGATCACCGCGCGACATCGGAAAACGCGCATCGCGCCGCGCGATAGCCGCTCGCAGCTGCGCGTAGAGCGAAGTCTTCGCCTGCCCTTGGCCATACAGATAGAACAGGCGCAGCCAGGTCAGTTGCAGGCCGCCGTGTGCCGCCTGCTCTTCGAGCGAGTGACGCAAACGATCCTTGGCCTGTCCATAGGCGGTTATCGGCTGCGCCGGCAGCGACTCGTCCAGACATCCCTCGCGCAGGCCGTACTCCAGACAGGTGCCGCTGACCACGAGACGCTGCAGACCGTCGTCCACGCAGCGCCGGAGGAATTCGATCTGACGCGGCAGTTCTTCCTCCACGTGGCACGCGCCGCGGTAGTTCGGCAATCCCTGCCAGGCGAGGTGCAGCAGCACATCCGGCCGGCCGAGATGCGTAAACGGCCGCGACGGCGGCGTGGCGAGATCGAGCGTGCAGTGACGCAAGTTGCCGCTCCCGGACGATGACACCGCTTCCGGCATGGGACCGCGCGAGGCCGCAATGACGTCAACGTTGAGCGAGCGCAGCTGCGCGACTACGGCGCTTCCGACAAAGCCGCTGGCGCCGGTTACCGCAACGCGCATCAATGCTGCGCCAGCGACGGCACGGCGGTGACGAAGCGCGCGCCCCACTCTCTCGCGTACGCAAGCTGTGCGGTGATCTCGGTCGCCAGGTTCCACGGCAGGATCACAATGTGATCGGGTCGGCACCGGCGCAGCTCTTCCTCGGCGACGACGGGAATGCGGCTGCCTGGGAGGTACTTGCCCTGCTTGGCAGGATTGCGATCGGCGACGAAAGCGAGCAGATCGGGCCGCACACCGGCAAAATTCAGCAAGGTATTGCCCTTTGCCGCAGCGCCGTAGGCGGCAACGGTTTCGCCGCGCCGGTGCGCTTCGACGAGGAAAGCCAGGAAGTCGTTCTTGACCTTTTCCGCCGCACGCTGGAAGGAAGTGTAGAAGTTCACATCGCGAATTCCGTCTTCACTCTCGCGCCGCAGCAGTGCGTCGACGGCTTGGTCGCGCACGTACCGCATCGCGTCGGCGCGCTGGGCGTAGACGCGCAGGCTGCCGCCGTGGGTAGGCAGTTCCTCGACATCGAATACGTCGAGTCCGTTGGTGGCGCAGATGCGCTCGACCGCGGTCAGCGACAGGTAGGAGAAGTGCTCGTGGTAGATGGTGTCGAACTGGTTCCCGGCCACGAGCCGAAGCAAATGCGGAAACTCGAAAGTGGCGACGCCGGCCGGCTTCAGCGCGAGCGCGAAGCCGCGCACGAAGTCGTTGATGTCCGGGACATGAGCAAGAACGTTGTTGGCAGCGATCAGATCGGCCTGGCGCCCCTCCGCGACGAGGCGTTGTGCGAGCCCCACACCGAAGAACTCCTGCTCGATGACGATGCCGAGCGCACGCGCAGCAGCGGCGGTACTCGCGGTCGGCTCGACGCCGAGGCAGGGTATGCCGTGGTCCTGGAAGTAGCGCAGCAGCGAGCCGTCGTTGGCGGCAACTTCCATGACCAGGCTTTGCGCGCCGAGCCCGAAACGATCACGCATGCGCACCGCGTACGCCTGGCAATGCGCCAGCCAGCTGGCGGAAAAACCGCTGAAATAGGCGTAGTCGGCGTCGAACAGAGCGTGTGCGTCGGCCATGTCCTCGGTCTGCACGAGCCAGCATTCGCGACAGACGAGTACGCGCAGCGGAAACCAGCGCTCTGGCTCGCGCAGCGAGGCAGCCGTAAGGTAGGCATTTGAAGGCGGCGAGCTGCCGAGATCGGCAAAGCCCAGCTCCAGCGGGGCGGCACAGAAGCGGCAGTTCATGCATCGACTCCGTCGAAATCCGGTTTGAGCAGCGCGTGGTTCTTGTCGCGGGCAGACAATCCCGTCGGCGCTTCGGGCCAGGTGATGCCCAGTCGCGCATCTTCCGCATGCAGGCCGCGCTCAGCGTCAGGCGCGTGGGCGCACGAGTGAAGGTAGAGCAGTTCGCAATCCGCCTCCAGCGCCTGGAAGCCGTGCGCGAAACCGGCTGGCACTAGCAGACTGCGGTGATTGTCGGCGCTGAGAACCTCGGCATGCCAGCAAAGGAACGTGGGCGAGCCGCGGCGAACGTCGACGGCGACATCGAAGACGCGACCGCGCAGGCAGCTGATGAGTTTGACCTCCGCATGCGGCGGCACCTGGTAATGCAGTCCACGCACGCTGCCCCGCTCCCGCGTCAGCGTGTGGTTGATCTGCGCGATGTGTCCGCCCGGGAAAAAAGCGGCCAATTCCACATCGCAGAAAATTCGCTCGAAATAGCCGCGCGCATCACCCAGCGGCAACCGCTGCAGGACAGTCAGCCCCGCAAGCGGTGTGGCCAATCGCTCGAAACGCGCCGTCATGGGCCCGCCGAATCCATGTGATGCTGTATCTGCGTGCGGCCCAGCTCCGCGACATCGCCTCCGGCGAGCCAGCATTGCTGCCATGCAACCGTCATTGCGAGCGCCTGCGACAGATCCCAGCGCGGCCGCCAGCCGAGCTGTCGCGCCGCAAGCTCGCTGTCGAGGCGCAACAGGCCCGCTTCATGCGGATGGTCGGTGCCGACGTCTGCGCCGACACGTGCGGAGCCGCCCCACAGCGCGGCAAGCTGCCGCGCGACCGTTCCGACACTGGCGTCGTCAGTGGTCGCGGGACCGAAATTCCATGCCCGCGCGAAGCTCATGCCATCGGCTGCCAGCAGCGCTTGCCCCAGCTTGAGATAGCCCGACAACGGTTCGAGAACGTGCTGCCAGGGTCTGACCGCATGCGGGTAGCGCAGGTGCACGGCCTCGCCGGCAGCGAAGGCACGCAGGCAGTCCGGAACCAGCCGATCGGCAGCCCAGTCGCCGCCACCGATGACGTTTCCGGCGCGGGCCGTGGCTATGCGTGCCGCATTGTCCGAAGTGAAGAAACTCGCGCGGAAGCTGGCCGTGGTGATTTCGCAGGCGGCCTTGCTCGCGCTGTAGGGATCATTCCCGCCGAGGGCATCGCCCTCGCGGAACGCACGGCCGGTTTCGTGGTTCTCGTAGACCTTGTCGGTGGTCGCGACGACGACCGCACGCACGCAGTCGGATTCGCGTACGGCCTGCAGCAGATGGGCCGTTCCCATGACGTTGGTCGCGAACGTGCTCACCGGCTCGGCATAGCTTTCGCGTACCAGAGACTGCGCGGCCAGATGGAAGACAACTGAAGGACGTGTCTTGCCGAGGCACTGGCGCAAGGCGTCGCGGTCGGCCAGATCGGCACGCGTGTCGCTCTCCAGCAGCCTTTCGAGGCCATAGGCATCGAACAGGTTCGGCTGCGTCGGGGGCGCCAGTGCATAGCCGTGCACGCGCGCGCCCAACTGCTGAAGCCACAGACACAGCCAGCCTCCCTTGAAGCCGGTGTGGCCGGTAACCAGAACGTCCCGCCCCTGCCAGCACGGCGCGGCGTCCACTACCACACTCGCCACGGCGCCGCACCGGACTGCCACAGATCTTCCAGCAGGTTTTTCTCGCGCAGCGTATCCATGGGCTGCCAGAAGCCGTGGTGTGCAAATGCGCGCAACTGGTCCCGGCGTGCGAGTTCGGCCAGCGGTTCCCATTCCCAGCTGGTGCGGTCGCCTTCGATCAGATCGATGCATCGCGGCGACAGCACGAAGAAACCGCCGTTGATCAGGCCGCCGTCGCCACGCGGCTTCTCGCTGAAGCCGGTGACGCGCTCACCGTCGATCTGCAGGGCGCCGTAGCGCCCCGGAGGCTGCACCGCAGTAACCGTGGCCCAGCGCCCGTGCGCGCGATGAAAGGCAATCTGACGCGTGATGTCCACGTCGGCCACGCCGTCTCCGTAGGTGAAGCAGAATGCATCGTCGTCGCTCACATAGGCGGCGACACGGCGCAGGCGTCCACCCGTCAGGGTCTCATCGCCGGTATCGACGAGCGTCACGCGCCAGGGCTCCGCGTGCCGTTCGTGCACCTGCATCTGGTTGGCGACCATGTCGAAGGTGACGTCGGACATGTGCAGGAAGTAGTTGGCGAAGTACTCCTTGATCACGTAGCCCTTGTAGCCGCAGCAGATCACGAAATCATTCACGCCGTGGGCGGAATAGCTCTTCATGATGTGCCACAGGATCGGCTTGCCGCCGATCTCGATCATCGGCTTGGGCCGCACGTGGGTTTCTTCCGAGATGCGTGTGCCCATGCCGCCGGCGAGTATCACAGCCTTCATGCGCGTTCTTCTCCGGCGACAGCGTCAGTCGCTGCGTTTGTAGGTCAGCGCCGTGATCTGCTCTGAAATCAGGCCTATCAGGAAAACGATCACGCCCGCACTGAGCAGCAGCGCGCTCATATTGGTGAAGCGGTGCGCCGTCACGAAAGTATACAAGTAGTAACCTAGCCCGAAGCCGAAGAAGGACAGGCTCACCGGCAGAAACAGTTTCAGCGGCGAATACAGCGTCGCGATCTTGAAGATGATGAGCAGGAAGCGGACGCCGTCGCGCAGCGGACGGATATGGCTCTTGCCGACGCGGCGGGCGACCGCGATGGGCTCGTAGGCGACCGGATACGCGCTGCGGAAGAACGCCATGGTGCAGGTCGTCGGGTAAGAAAAACCGTTCGGCAGCAGGTGAAGGAATTCGCGGAACTTGTCGGCGCGTACTGCGCGGAACCCGGACGTCAGGTCCGGCACGACGTGCTCGGTCATCCAGCTCGCGAGGCGGTTGTACAAGGTGTTGGCGAGTCCCCGGCCGACTCCGGCCTGGCCGGACCAGTCACGCGCACCGACCACCATGTCGTAGCCTTGCTCCAGCCGGGACAGCAGCCGGTCGATATGCGCCGGGTCGTGCTGGCCGTCGGCATCCATGAACACCAGCGTGTCGCTGCCGGCCGCGCGCGCACCGCGCTTGATCGCCGCGCCGTTTCCCATGGAGTACGGACTGGACAGGCAACGCACGCCGTTCGCGGCGCAGAGTGCCGGAGTGTCATCGGTGGAACCATCGTCGACGACGATGATCTCGTCGTCAGGCCGTGCCTGACGAAGCCGAGGCAGCAATTCGCGCAGCGCCGGCGCCTCGTTCTTTGCAGGCAGGATGATACTGATCGGCATCAGCGAGGTACCTTGGGGAGAGTGAAAGGATACGGCAAGCAGGATACATGCCCGGGCCACGGACTCGCATCCATGGACCCGTCCGCCATGCCGCGCCTGGGTGGCCTCCGGAGGCCCTTGATCGGCAAGGCTTCTTGAGCGCCGTCACAGTTTTACCCGAGACGTTTCAAAACGCGGTCAAACTGGAGTACATTCTGCCGTAGTTTCGGGGGTTTACGTGGAATTCTTATGGCTACGCAGATCAATCCGGCGAATCTTGCTGGCCTGAGCGGCATCGCGCGACGTCTAGTCGCCGAAGGTTCCCTCGCGGAACCGGATGCCCGCCGTGCCGTTGAGACTTCGACGAAGCAGAAGATTCCGCTCGCGACTTACCTGATCGACAACGGCATGGCAGACAGCCGCACCGTCGCCATGGCCGCCTCGGCGGAGTTCGGCGTACCGCTTTACGACGTCAGCGCGATCGATTTCGCCCAGCTGCCGCTGAAGCTGGTCAGCGAGGAGCTGATCACCAAGCACCGCGCACTACCGCTGTTCAAGCGCGGCAACCGTCTGTTCGTCGGACTGTCGGATCCGACCAACCTGCGCGCGCTGGACGAGATCAAGTTCCAGTCCAATCACAGCGTCGAACCCATCCTGATCGACGAGCAGGGACTCGCCCGCATCATCGAGCAGGCGCTGAACCAGAGCAGTTCGTCGGTCGACGTCGAAGGCGACGAGGGCCTCGAAAGCCTCGACATGAACACCGGCGATGACGAAGGCGAGTCCGGCGGCCACGACGCCACCGGCAGCGACGACACGCCGATCGTCCGCTTCGTCAACAAGGTGCTGGTCGACGCGATCAAGCGCGGCGCGTCAGACATCCACTTCGAGCCATTCGAGACCGAGTACCGCGTGCGACTGCGCATGGACGGCATGCTGCGCAAGGTCGCGGCGCCGCCGACCAAGCTGGCGCCGCGCATCTCCTCGCGCCTGAAAGTCATGTCGGGCCTGGACATCGCCGAACGGCGCGTGCCGCAAGACGGCCGCATCAAGCTGAATCTGTCCAAGGGCAAGTCGATCGACTTCCGCGTCAGCACCTGTCCTACCTTGTTCGGCGAAAAGGTCGTGCTGCGTATCCTCGACGGCTCGGCGGCCAAGCTCGGCATCGAGAAACTCGGCTACGAGGAAGACCAGAAGAAGCTGTTCCTCGACGCGATCGAAAAGCCCTACGGCATGGTGCTCGTGACCGGCCCGACCGGCTCGGGCAAAACCGTATCGTTGTATACCGCGCTCAATATCCTCAACACCGAAGGCCGCAACATCTCGACGGTCGAAGATCCCGTTGAAATTCGCGTACCCGGCATCAACCAGGTGCAGCAGAACCAGAAACGCGGCATGACCTTCGCCGCGGCGCTGCGCTCGTTCCTGCGCCAGGATCCGGATGTGATCATGGTCGGCGAGATCCGCGATCTCGAGACGGCGGAGATTGCCGTCAAAGCCGCGCAGACCGGGCACATGGTGCTGTCGACGCTGCATACCAACGATGCACCGCAGACGATCTCCCGCCTCATGAACATGGGCATCGCACCGTTCAACATCACCTCGTCGGTGACGCTCGTGATCGCGCAGCGCCTCGCCCGGCGTCTGCATGACTGCAAGAAACAGCACATTCTGCCCCCGGCGGCGCTGCTGGCGGAAGGGTTCACGGCCGAGGAAATTCCGAGCCTGCAGATGTTCGACGCGGTCGGCTGCTCCGGCTGCAACGAGGGTTACAAGGGCCGCGTGGGCGTCTATCAGGTCATGCCGCTCGCCGAGGACATCGCCAAGATCATCCTCGCTGGCGGCAACGCCATACAGATCGCCGATGCGGCGCGCGGCGCCGGTATCCGTGACCTGCGCGCGTCCGCTGTGCTGAAGCTCAAACAAGGCGTGACCAGCCTCGCCGAAATCAACCGCGTCACCAAGGATTAATCATGGCCACTGCAACGGTTCCCCGTAAGACCGCGGCCGCTGCCGCCGCGCAGCGCGGTCGTGCGCGCGCCGAAGTCAGCCAGCTGCAGACTTTCGTCTGGGCCGGCAAGGACAAGCGCGGCGCGTCGATGAAGGGCGAGTATTCGGCCAAGAACGTGAGCCTGGTGAAAGCGGAACTACGCCGCCAGGGCATCAATCCGACGACGGTTAAGCCCAAGCCCAAGCCGCTGTTCGGCGCAGCCGGCAAGACCATCAAGGCGCGCGAAATCGCCGTGTTCAGCCGTCAGATCTCGGTCATGATGCAGGCCGGTGTGCCACTGGTGCAGGGCCTGGACATCATTTCCAGCGGCCAGTCGAACGTCCGCATGAAGAACATGCTGGTAGCGATCAAGAACGATATCGAGGGCGGTTCGACGCTCAATGAAGCCCTCGGCAAGTTCCCCGTTCAGTTCGACGAACTGTTCTGCAATCTGGTCAAGGCGGGTGAATCGGCAGGTGTGCTCGACACCGTGCTCGACACCGTCGCGACCTACAAGGAAAACATCGAGACCCTCAAGGGCAAGATCAAAAAAGCCATGTTCTATCCGGCCATGGTCATGGCGGTCGCGATCATCGTGTCGGCCATCCTGCTGATCTTCGTGGTCCCCCAGTTCGAAAGTGTGTTCAAGGGCTTTGGCGCCGACCTACCTGCCTTCACCCAGATGATTGTGGCCATGTCTCGCTTCATGACGTCGTACTGGTGGGCTGTGCTGCTGATCGTCGGCGGAACGGTCGCTGCGATGATCTTCCTCTACAAACGTTCGCCCGCATTCGCGCACTTCTGCGCGCGCGCCGTGCTCAAGCTGCCTGTCATCGGACAGATCCTGCACCAGTCGGCGATCGCGCGATTCGCGCGAACGCTGGGCGTCACGTTCCGCGCCGGCGTACCGCTGGTCGAGGCGTTGGACTCAGTGGCGGGCGCCACCGGCAGCCCGGTCTACAACGCGGCCGTCAAGCGCATCCGCGAGGACGTCGCGGTTGGCCATCAATTGCAGCTTGCGATGCGCCAGGCGCAGCTGTTCCCGAACATGGTCGTGCAGATGGTCGCGATCGGCGAAGAATCTGGTGCGCTCGACAAGATGCTGTTCAAGATCGCCGAGTTCTACGAGCAGGAAGTCAACAACGCGGTCGACGCGCTGGCCAGCCTGCTCGAGCCCTTCATCATGGTGATCATCGGTACTCTCGTCGGCGGCATGGTCATCGGCATGTACCTGCCGATCTTCAAGCTCGCTGCCGTCGTCGGCTGATCCTCGCCCGATGATCGAAGCCGTCAGCAACGGCTGGCCGCTGTATCTCGCGGCCGGCCTTTTTGGTCTGTTGGTCGGCAGCTTCCTCAACGTCGTGATCCTGCGCCTGCCGGCGCGGCTCATGCACGAGTGGAGGCAGCAGAGCCGCGAACTGCTGGGTCTCGACGCCACTTCGGCGACGCTGGACGAAGCGCCGGCGGACATCGCAGCCACGACTCCGGCTGCGGCGACGGAAACGCACGAAGTCATCAACGCGGAGGTGGCTGCAGCGGCCGAAGTTCCGCCGCCGGATCTCGTGTTCAAAGGTTCGCACTGTCCACAGTGCAAACATGCGCTATCGCCGCTGGATAACATTCCGGTGCTCAGCTGGGTCGCCCTGCGCGGCCGCTGCCGCTACTGCGGGACGCCGATTTCCGCGCAGTACCCGCTGGTCGAGCTGCTCAGCGCCGCTGCCGCTCTCGTCGTCGTCTGGAAGTACGGCTTTTCGCTGCAATCTGCTGCGGGACTGGCGCTGAGCTTCAGTCTGATCGCGTTGTCCGGCATCGATCTGCGCACGCAGCTGCTCCCCGACAACGTGACGCTGCCGCTGCTCTGGCTGGGACTGCTGCTGTCGCTGACGGGACTGTTTGTAGGCCCGGACCAGGCCATCCTCGGCGGCGCGATTGGCTATCTGAGTCTCTGGTCGGTCTACTGGCTGTTCAAGCTCGCGACCGGCAAGGAAGGCATGGGCTACGGCGACTTCAAGCTACTCGCCGCGCTCGGCGCCTGGATGGGGCCCATGAGTCTTCTGCCCATCGTGCTCATTTCCTCGCTCGTGGGCGCCGTTCTCGGCAGCATCGCGCTCGCCATCGGCGGCAAGGACCGGTCGACGCCGATTCCGTTTGGTCCTTTTCTCGCGACGGCGGGCTGGATCCAGTTAATCTGGGGCGACACGCTGCAACGCTGGTACACGCAACTGCTGTTCGCGCCGTGATTCCGGCGGTTTCTGATGGATCTCACTATGTCGTGGCGGTCGGCGGCGGCATCGCGTCGGGGAAAACGGCGGTGGCCGATGCATTCGTGCAGCGAGGCATCGCGTGCTATGACGCCGACGTCGCAGCACGCGCCGTAGTCGCGCCAGGGCAGCCGGCCCTGACCGAAATCGCCGCGCAGTTCGGACCGCAGACGTTGCAGGCGGATGGTTCGCTCGATCGCGCCGCCATGCGTCGCCGGATATTCGGCGATGACGGCGCGCGCCATGCGCTCGAAGCCATCGTGCATCCGCGCGTGCGCGAATGGCTGCGCGTCAAGGTCGCTACCGATTACGGGCCCTATTGCCTGCTGGCGATTCCGCTGCTGGCCGAAACCTGGCCGGCCTACGCCTGGGTCAATCGCGTGCTCATTGTCGACGTGGCGCCCGACGTGCAGCTCGAACGACTGCAGCGGCGGGATGCGATCGAGCGCGACCTGGCGCTCAAGATGATCGCAGCCCAGGCCACGCGCGCGCAGCGCCTGGCAATCGCGACCGATGTGATCGACAACTCGGGCACGCTCGAACAGCTCGATCGCGCGGTCGAGGCGCTGCATTCGAAATTCCTGCAGCTCTCCGGCGCCTGAGGCTCACCAGAACGCAGAAATCCCCGCGATGCCTTGCGCGCCTGCAGCGAGCGCGGTGGGGAGATCGCGTTGCGTCATTCCGCCAAGCGCATAAACCGGCAGCGTTGCCGCGTCGCAGAGCGCAGCAAACGCGTCCCAGCCTAGCGCCGCCTGACCTGGATGGCTGGCGGTGGTCGCGACGCTGCCGAGCACCGCGAAATCTGCGCCCAGCGACTGCGCCAGCGCGAGTTCCTCGGCCGTATGACAGGACGCCGCAAACCAGCGCCGCGCGCCGACGGGCCGCTCGCGCAACTGCGCGAGCTGCGCCGCGGTGACGTGCACGCCGTCGAGATCGAGTTCCTCGACGAGATCGCTGCGCGAATTGATCAGCAACTGACCGCCCGCGGCGCGAACGCGACTGAGGCACGCACTGGCGAGGCGGCGCAGCGTGACGTCGTCGCTGTGTTTGTCGCGCAGCTGCACGAGGCGCACGCCGCGCTCGAGCGCGGCGTCGAGACGCGCGAGGAAATCATCTTCATCGCTGCCCGGCTGCGGCGTAATGAGATAGTGTTGTGGCAACGCGAGCGCGTGGATGACCGCATGGTCCGCGGCGGGCATTTCGTTCGGGTCCAGTGCTGTGGCCGGCACCCATTTCAGCGGCTGACCTTCGCACGGATGCGGCACGCCTTCGAACGCGTGCACGCGGTAGACGTCGAGCAGGATGCGCTTGGTCGCGTAGCGCCACGGAATGCGGATCAGCGACTCGGCCGAAGCGACGCGTACGCCGATCTCCTCGAGGATCTCGCGTTGCAGCGCCTGCACTGGAGTCTCGCCGGGTTCGACCTTGCCGCCCGGAAACTCCCAGTAACCCGCGAGATGCTTGCCTTCGGGACGCTGAGCGAGCAGCACGCGGCCGTCGGCGTCGATGAGCGCGGCGGCGACCACATGCACGGGCGGCGCGTCGGCGGCAGCCGACGTCGCGCTCATCGCATCACTCCATCAGGTCTTCGCACTCAGGCCAGGCGACCGTGGCACTGCTTGTACTTCTTGCCCGAGCCGCAGGGACACGGATCGTTGCGGCCTACCTTCGGGCCTTCGTTGAATTGCGCCACGGCCGGCGCGGCGGACGCCGCGGTGGCAGCGAGCACTTCGCCCTCGCTGGCGAAGCCGCTGGCTTCGGCGTGGGCGAAATTCAACGGCGCCTGTTGCTGCTGGCGACGCTGCTGTTCCTCGATCTGCTGCACTTCCTCTTCGCTGCGGATGCGCACGCGTGCGAGCAGCGTCGTCGTCTCGAGCTTGATGCGCTCGAGCATGGTCTGGAACAGTTCGAACGACTCGCGCTTGAACTCCTGCTTCGGCTGCTTCTGCGCATACGAGCGCAGATAAATGCCCTGGCGCAGGTAGTCCATGCTCGCGAGGTGCTCCTTCCAGCAGTTGTCGAGGGTGCTGAGCATCACGTGGCGCTCCAGCGCGCGCATGACTTCGGAGCCCAGCATCGCCTCGCGCTCGCGGAAATAGCGATCGACGGCGGCCTGGACGTACTCGAGCACGTCTTCCGAATCGGCTTCGGTCTGCGACTCGAGCCAGCGCTTCAGATCGATCTCGATGCCGAAGTCGTCGGTGAGCTTGCGCTGCAGGCCCGGAATGTCCCACTGCTCGTCGATGGAGTGCTGCGGCACGTGCGTGCGGCACAGGTCGATGAACACGTCGGTGCGGATCGCCGCGGCCGTCTCGGCGAAGTCGTCCTGCTCCAGCAGTTCGTTGCGCTGTTCGTAGATGACCTTGCGCTGGTCGTTCGCGACGTCGTCGAACTCGAGCAGATTCTTGCGGATGTCGAAGTTGTGCTGCTCGACCTTGCGCTGCACTTTCTCGATCTGGCGGCTGACCATGCGGTCTTCCAGCGCGTCGTCTTCCTTCATACCGAAGATCTGCATCCACTTCGTCACCCAGTCGGGCGAGAAGATGCGCATGAGGTTGTCTTCGAGCGACAGGTAGAAGCGGCTCGAGCCTGGATCGCCCTGACGGCCGGAACGGCCGCGCAGCTGGTTGTCGATGCGGCGCGACTCGTGGCGTTCGGTACCGACGATGTGCAGGCCACCGGCGGCGATCACTTCCTCGTGGCGCTTCTTCCATTCGGCCTTGATGCGGTTGCGCTCGGCGTCGGTCACGTCCTCGGCGAGTTCCGCGAGTTCCGCGTCGAGACTGCCGCCAAGCACGATGTCGGTGCCGCGGCCGGCCATGTTGGTCGCGATCGTGACCGAGCCCGGACGGCCGGCCTGGGCCACGATGTGCGCTTCGCGCTCATGCTGCTTGGCGTTGAGCACTTCGTGCGCGACGCCCTGCTTCTGCAGCATCTTGGAAAGAAATTCGGACGCATCGATCGACGCGGTGCCGACGAGCACGGGCTGGCGGCGCTTCTGGCAGTCGCGGATGTCCTCGACGATGGCGTCCCACTTCGGCGTGTGCTTGAGGAACACGAGGTCCGGCGAATCCTTGCGGATCATTGGCCGGTGGGTCGGAATCACGACCACTTCGAGACCGTAGACCTGCTGGAATTCGTAGGCTTCCGTATCGGCCGTACCGGTCATGCCGGCCAGCTTTTTATACATGCGGAAGTAGTTCTGGAAGGTAATTGTCGCGAGTGTCTGGTTCTCGCGCTGGATCGGCACGCCTTCCTTCGCCTCGACCGCCTGATGCAGGCCGTCGGACCAGCGGCGCCCGGCGAGCGTGCGGCCGGTGAATTCGTCGACGATGATGACTTCGCCGTCGCGCACGATGTAGTCGACGTCGCGCTGGTACAGCGCGTTGGCGCGCAGCGCGGCGTTGAGGTGATGCACGACGACGAGATGCTTGGCGTCGTACAGCGCCTCGTCGGCGCCGATCACGCCTTCCTTGCGCAGCAGCTGCTCGGCGTGCTCCATGCCTTCTTCGGACAGGTGCACCTGCTTCTGCTTTTCATCGACCCAGTAGTCGCCGACGGTGGAGTCTTCCTTCTCCTGCCGCGTGAGCTTGGGCACGATGCGGTTGATCTTGACGTAGAGCTGCGGCGATTCCTCAGACGGTCCCGAGATGATCAGCGGCGTGCGCGCTTCGTCGATGAGGATGGAGTCGACTTCGTCCACGATGGCGTAGTGCAGGCCGCGCTGGTAGCGCTGTTCCTTGGACAAGGCCATGTTGTCGCGCAGGTAGTCGAAGCCGAACTCGTTGTTGGTGCCGTAGGTGATGTCGGCGTTGTACGCCTCGGCCTTGTCGCTGTGGTTCATGCCCGGCCAGACCACGCCGACGCTGAGGCCCAGGAAGTTGTACAGCTTGCCCATCTGCGCCGCGTCGCGCTTGGCCAGGTAGTCGTTCACGGTGACCACGTGGACGCCCTTGCCCTCGAGTGCATTCAGATACACCGACAGCGTACCGACCAGGGTCTTGCCTTCGCCGGTGCGCATTTCGGCGATGCGGCCGTTGTTCAACACCATGCCGCCGATCATCTGCACGTCGTACGGTCGCAGACCGAGCACGCGGACCGAGCCCTCACGCACCGTGGCGAACGCGTCGGGCAGGATCTGCTCCAGGGTCTCGCCGTCCTTGAGGCGCTGCTTGAACTGTTCAGTGCGGGCGCGCAGCTCCGCGTCGGACAAGGCCTGCATCGCCGGCTCGAGCGCGGCGATCTGTGCCACGGCTTTGTTGAGCTGGCGCAGCACGCGGTCATTGCGGCTGCCGAAAAGGCTCGTCATCAGACGGTTGAACATGGAGTAAGTCGCTCAGCAGGAAAGGGAGAAACGCGCAAAGCCCGCGCGGTGCGCAGGCGCGAGCGGACCGCCGATGATAAGCCGGCGGCCGCGTCGGGAAAAGGATGGTGGGTTGCCAGCCCCGGGATTCAAGGGCTGCGGACGGCTGGGCCCGAGGTCAGGCCTTGCGCTGGCTGCGCACGTAGGCGATCGGGTTGACGGCCTTGCCGTTGAGCCAGACTTCGAAATGCACATGCGATCCGGTGGAGCGGCCGCTGGAGCCGACCTTGGCGATGATTTCGCCGACGCGGACGCGCTGGCCGACGAGGGCCAGGTTCTGGGAGTTATGTGCATAGCGGGTCATGTAGCCGTTGCCGTGGTCGACTTCGACCACGTTGCCGTAACCGGGACGGGTGCCGGACCACGTGACGACGCCTTCGGCGACCGAGTGGATTTCCGCACCCATGTTGGCGTCGAAATCGATGCCGGAGTGGAAAGCGCTGGCGCCGTTGAACGGATCGGGACGGCCGCCGAAATACGAGGAGATGTAGCCGGTGCTGACCGGCATGCCGCTGGGCAGCAGGTCCGAATCGATCTTGCGGTCGAGCAGCAGGTTTTCGAGCACTTCGAGCTGGGCCTGCTGGCGCACGAAGCGGTTGTGCAGTTCTTCGATCGAGTCGGTCAGCTGCGGCGCGGCCGCGTGCGAGACCGGGGACTGCGGTTCTTCGGGTCCGCCGACGGCCGGCGGTTCGGAGAAGCTGAATTCGCCGTCGTCGAGCTTGCCGGCGCGGGTCAGTCGCTCGCCGAGCGCATTGAGACGGGTCGCATGCGCCTGCAGCGCACCGAGCTTGACCGCCAGCGCATCGAGATCGCGCTGCGTGCTCTGCCGGATCTGTTCGAGTTCGCGCAGACGCGCGTCGCTCTGTTCCTTTAGTTCCCGCACTTCGGCCAGCGTCCGCGTCTTGGGACCGGCCACGCTATACGCCACGCTGACGCCCAACAGGGCACAAGCAAGGGCAGCACAGCCCAGAATCGCCCCGCACTTCAGCCGGGTGCGCCAGCATCCGAGATCGATGGTCTGCGGCACCGCGTGCGGCTTTGCGACAATAATGATGTTCATGCCAGATTCGTTCTTGTTCTGCCTGGGTTTCCGAGATGCAAACAAAGCCTCCTTCAACCGCGTCCACATCGCGGCGCCCGTCGTCCGGCCCCAAACCGGTCGGCGAGACTTCCCCCGTCGCGTCGCTTATCAAGCGAGCGCGAGCGCTGGAAGCTTTGGATCTTCGTCTGCGCCTGACGCTACCCCCTGCGCTCCGCCTGCATTGCTGCCTGGCCGATGCGCGACAGGGTCGCGTTGTTTTTCTGGCGGACTCCTCGACCTGGGCAGCGAAGCTGAGACTTCACCAGACCCCGATCCTGGCCGAAGCGCAAAAAGCACTCGACCAGCCCTTCAAGTCGTTCGCCGTCAAAGTGGCACCCTTGCCGTCCGTTCCCCCGGAGCCTGCAAGGCGGAAGCCGCTTTCCCACACCGCTGCCGCACATCTGACGAAGGCAGCGATCACACTGGCAGACCCCGAACTCAGGGCCTTGTACTTAAGTATGGCGTCCTTCGCCGAAACTGCTGATTCCAAAGACGCGGAGAGCTGACCGCTTCGCGCTGCGGCTTGCTGAGGGCCGCAGCGGGTATTGCTTCCTACATCGCCTGGGCAGGGTGGGCGTAGGAGATTGGTGCCGTGGCCGGGTCGTCGAAGCAAACCTCTTCCCACGCGCTGGTATCCGCCAGCAGGTTACGCAACAGCTGATTGTTCAACTGGTGACCGGACTTGTGCCCGTAGAACGCGCCGATGAGGCTGTGTCCGAGCAGATACAGGTCGCCGATCGCATCGAGGATCTTGTGTTTGACGAATTCGTCCTCGTAGCGCAGACCGTCTTCGTTGAGTACGCGATAGTCGTCGAGGACGATCGCATTGTCCATGGACCCGCCAAGGACGAGATTACGCTCGCGCAGCATTTCGATATCGCGCATGAAGCCGAAGGTGCGCGCGCGCGAGACTTCCTTCACGAACGAGGTCGTGGAGAAGTCGATCTCCGCGCGCGAGGTCTGCGCGGTGAAGATCGGATGGTTGAAATCGATGGAGAAGCCGACCTTGAAGCCGTCAAAGGGCTCGAATCGTGCCCATTTGTCGCCTTCCTGGATGGTCAGCGGCTTCTTGATGCGGATGAAGCGCTTGGCCTTGGCCTGTTCCTCGATACCCGCCGACTGCAGCAGGAATACGAAGGGGCCGGCGCTGCCGTCCATGATCGGCACTTCGGAAGCGGAGAGGTCCACATAGGCATTGTCGATGCCCAGACCCGCCATGGCCGACAGGAGATGTTCGACTGTCGATACGCGGATCGTTCCCTTGGTCAGGGTGCTGGAAAGGCTGGTATCACCGACATTTTCCGCGCGGGCATGGATTTCCACCGGCGGATTCAGATCCACGCGACGGAACACGATACCCGTGTCTACCGCCGCCGGGCGCAGGGTCATGTAGACCTTTTCGCCGGTGTGGATGCCGACGCCTGTCGCCCGAATGACATTTTTGAGCGTGCGTTGTCTGATCATTTCTCTTTTTGTCCCCTGGGGCAGGAGCCAACAAAACGGTCCGGATGCTAGCACAGGGCTTTATGACAGAAAAGCAAAACGATGCGCGGGACCCACAACCTGTGGCGTGGATACAACAATAACCGTGCGATCGGGCAGAAAAAAGGCGATATGCCGTCGGCATATCGCCTTTAGGAGGACGTAGCATGACCGATGACGGCGCCTGTCGTCACCTGCCTTTGACGCTTGTTTGCGCAAAACCCTCACGCGACCGACGCGACAACGCCGCAGCGGGTGCTGCGGATCGTCGCCCCTCGGCGCGCGGACTCGCTCCGCGCGCGATCAGTCCGCCTGGCGCCGCAGGAACGCCGGAATGTCCAGGTAGTCCATGGCCGGTTCAGCCGCGACGGCCGTTTCACTGACGCTGACCTGACGCGCCGCCGGACCGGCCACACGGACCGCCGGCTGGGCGTAGTCGACGACTTCGTTGCCCGTGCCGGTACGCAGCACCAGACGCGGACGCGGTTCTTCGCGGCGCGTCATGACGGGCTGGCGGATCGCAGCACGGTTGAGGCCCGTCGCGACCACGGTCACGCGCACCTCGTCCTGCAGCTCCGGATCCAGCGCCGTGCCGATGACCACGGTGGCGTCCTCGCTCGCAAAGCCGTGGATGACCTGGCCGATCTCGTCGAACTCACGCATGGTCAGGTTCGGACCCGCCGTGACGTTGACGAGGATGCCGCAGGCACCGGCGAGGTTGACGTCTTCGAGCAGCGGATTGTTGATCGCCGACTCCGCGGCAGCGACCGCGCGGTCGTCGCCCTTGGCCGAACCCGTGCCCATCATCGCCATGCCCATTTCGGACATGACCGTGCGCACGTCAGCGAAGTCGACGTTGATCAGGCCCGGGCGGGTGATCAGGTCGGCGATGCCCTGCACCGCGCCGAGCAGCACATCGTTGGCCTGCTTGAACGCGCTGAGCAGCGTGACGTCACGGCCGAGCACGGTCAGCAGCTTTTCGTTCGGCACCGTGATCAGCGAGTCGACGTGCTGGCTCAGGTCCTCGATGCCCTTGAGCGCGACCTGCATGCGGCGCCGGCCCTCGAACGGGAACGGCTTGGTCACGACGGCAACCGTGAGGATCCCGAGCTCCTTGGCCAGCTGCGCGACCACGGGTGCGGCGCCCGTGCCGGTGCCGCCGCCCATGCCGGCGGTGATGAACACCATGTCGGCACCCTGCAGCATCTCGACGATGCGTTCGCGATCTTCCAGTGCCGCCTGGCGGCCGACTTCGGGGTTGGCGCCGGCGCCGAGCCCCTTGGTCACGTTGCTGCCGAGCTGCAGGCTGAACTTGGCGCCGGAATTCTTGATTGCCTGCGCATCGGTATTCGCGCAGACGAAATCAACACCCTCGACGTGCTGCTGCACCATGTGGGCGACGGCATTGCCGCCGCCGCCGCCGACACCGATGACCTTGATCACCGCGTTCGGCGCGATCTTTTCCACGAATTCGAACATGACTCCCATCCTCCGGTTTTATGAACTGCTGGTTTTGTGTGCCGCGCGGACCTGCCTGGCCCGCCGACCGGTCGAAGAACAGGCGCGTTCTCCGCTTGCAGGGCCTTTCGCCCTGCGCCGCGACGTCCTGCCGCGGGCTGCAACCCGGCGACGCCGTAGCGCCACCGCTTTTGATCAAATGCTGTTTAGTTCACCTGTTCAGAAATTTCCCTTGAACCAGTGCATTACCTTGTCCCACAGCCCGCCGACGCGCGCGACGCCGGCACCCGCGGGACGGCGCACGGCTTCGCGGCCCGCGCCATAGAGCAGCAGGCCCACGCCGCTGGCGTGTATCTGGTTGGACACGACGTCCGACAGGCCGCTGACGTGCTGCGGCACGCCGAGGCGCACCGGCATGTGGAACAGTTCCTCGGCCAGCTCAACCACGCCTTCCATCTTGGCGCCGCCACCGGTCAGCACGATGCCGGCGCGGGTCAGTTCTTCCAGTCCCGAGCGGCGCAGTTCCGCCTGCACCATCTCGAAGATTTCCTCGTAGCGTGGCTGCACGGCTTCAGCAAGGGTCTGCCGCGCCAGACGCCGCGGCGGACGATCGCCGACACTGGGCACCTGGATGGTTTCCTCGGCCGTGGCCAGCTGCGCGAGCGCGCAGGCGTAGCGGATCTTAATCTCCTCGGCGTTCGCCGTCGGCGTGCGCACGAATTGCGCGATGTCGTTGGTGACCTGGTCGCCGCCGATCGGCAGCACTGCGGTGTGGCGGATGGCGCCTTGTGTATAGATGGAAAGATCCGTCGTACCCGCGCCGATGTCGACGAGGCAGACACCGAGCTCGCGCTCGTCCTGGGTCAGCACCGCGCGCGCCGAGGCCACCGCGGAAGGCACGAGCTCGTCGACGGTCAGGCCGCAGCGCTGGATGCACTTCATGATGTTCTGCGCTGCGCTGGCCGCGCCGGTCACGAGATGCACGTTCGCTTCGAGGCGCACGCCGGACATGCCGACCGGATGGCGTATGCCTTCCTGGCCGTCGATGAGGTATTCCTGCGGCTCCTTGTAGACGACCCAGCGGTCGCCGGGGATCGCGAGCGCGCTGGCTGCGTTGAGCACCGCGTCGAGGTCGGCCTGGGTCACTTCCTTGTCGCGGATCGGCGCCGTGCCGTGGGAGTTGTCATCCTTGATGTGGCTGCCGGAGATCGACGCATAGACCGATCGGATCTCGCACCCGGCCATGAGCTCGGCCTCCTCGACCGCGCGCTGGATCGACTGCACCGTCGATTCGATATCGACGACCACGCCGCGCTTGAGTCCGCGCGAGGCGTGCGAACCCACGCCGATGATCTCGACCGGCTCGCCATGCTGGAATTCGCCGACGATGGCGACGGTCTTGGACGTACCGATGTCCAGGCCGACGATCAGGGATTTTTCGGTCTTGCGGTTCATGCGTCTTCCACCGGCGCGGGATCAGGGGTGGCGGGCGGAGGCGGCGCCGAAGCCGGCGCGACGACGGGTGCGCCGGGCCACTTCATCGCGAAGCCGTTGCTGTAGCGAAGATCGACGTACTCGAAGGCGCCCTGGCCGCTGGCGGCCACGCGCGGATACATGTGCAGAAAGCGGCGCAGGCGCTCGGGCGCGTGCTCGTTTCCGACGATGATGTCGGCGCCGCTGTCGAGATGGACTGTCCAGCTGCCGCGCGCGCTCAGGCTCACACCCGACACGTGCAGGCCGCTGCCGCCGGCTTCGGCGAGCACCGCGCTGTGGAACGCGATGACCTCGGCGACGCGCTCGTCGGGTCCGTCCAGGCGCGGCAGTCCCTGGATCTCGGATGCACCCGGCACCTGGAACAGCTCGCCTTCACGATTGATCAGCAGCTTGCTGCCCCAGTGCGCATACGGCCGCTGCTCGTAGACACGCAGCACCAGCGTGTCGGGCCAGCGCTTGCGCGCTTCGACCTTTTCGACCCACGGCAGCTGCGCGACACTTTTCTGCACGCCGGCAAGATCGACCGCGAAGAAGCCGATGCCGATCGCCGGCGCCGCCGCAGCGCGGATCTGCTCGGCGCTGACGTTGGCGAATTCGGCCTGCAGCTCGAGCTGGCGCACGGGCCAGCGATCAGCCGCGTACCAGCCGTTGAGCAGCCCGACCACGGGCAGCGCGACCAGGGTCAACGCGATCGCCCAGGCGAGCAGACGCTGGATCGCCGTCGCGCTCATGCGGTCGCGTCTCCGAGGCTGGTCTCGAGAATGCGCCAGCACAGCTGTGGAAATTCGATGCCGACCGCGCGCGCCGCCTTGGGCACGAGCGAATGGCTCGTCATGCCCGGCGTCGTGTTCACCTCGATCAGCCAGTTGCCTCCGTTGCGGTCACGCATCACGTCGACGCGCCCCCAGCCGCCGGCGCCCGAGGCATGGAAGGCGCGCAGCGCGAGCGCACGCAGTTCGTCCTCGGCCGCGGCTTGCAGTCCGGGACACAGATACTGCGTGTCCTCGGCGACGTATTTCGCGTGGTAATCGTAGAACCCGCCCTTGGGCACGATGTTGATGCTGGGCAGCGCCTCGCCGTCGAGGATGCCGACGGTGAACTCGTCGCCGACGATGAGCTCTTCGATCAGCAGTTCGCCGTCGTAGCGGGAAGCGAGTTCCAGTGCGGCCGGCAGGTCCGCGTCGCCGAGTACGCGCGTGATGCCGACGCTCGAACCTTCGTGTGACGGCTTGACGATGACCGGATAGCGCAGCTGCGCGATCAGCGCGGCGATGTCCTCGCCCTTGCGATACGCATGGAAGCGCGGCGTCGGCAGTCCTTTCGCGATCCAGATTTCCTTGGTGCGAACCTTGTCCATGGTCAGCGCGGAGCCGAGCACGCCCGAACCGGTGAACGGCACGCCGAGCGCCTGCAGCGCGCCCTGCAGCATGCCGTCTTCGCCGCCGCGGCCATGCAGGATGTTGAACACGCGCGCGAAGTGGCCGGCGCGCAGCGCGTCGAGCAGCGCGGGAATGCCGTCGACCGGGTGTGCGTCGACGCCGAGCGAGCGCAATGCTTCGAGCACGTTGCGGCCCGAGTCGAGCGAGACTTCGCGTTCCGCCGAGCTGCCGCCGAGAGCGACGGCGACGCGTCCGAACAATTGGGGATCGGTGATGCGCATCAGGAAATTGCCTTTGTCTTGAGTTCGCCGAGCGCAGCCAGCTCGCTCGCCGCCGCGCCGATATCGCCGGCGCCCATGACCAGCAGCAGGTCGCGGTCGCGCAGCAGCGCGGGCAGTACGTCTTTGAGTTCGCGCGGATGGTCGATGACGACCGGATCGACCTTGCCGCGGGCACGCAGCGCGCGCGCCAGCGCGCGCGCATCGGCATTCGCGATCGGC
>Ga0068852_100000393_pt1 | contig 29281 bp, 32 predicted proteins | sample KBSCornC22_FD_66594 | JGI IMG/M metagenome (GOLD analysis project Ga0068852, IMG submission 66594) | Corn rhizosphere microbial communities from Kellogg Biological Station, Michigan, USA - KBS Corn C2-2 | ecosystem: Host-associated > Plants > Roots > Rhizosphere > Soil ... | reverse complement strand
ACGCCACAGGCCTGGATCCTCAAGAAGAAGGGGGAGGGCCGCTGGTGCGCTTTCACCAGCCACAAGGCGGTCGAGGCCGCGCTCGATTCCGGCGATTATGATGAGGATGACCGTGCCGCGCTGTGGCTCGCCCATGGGCGACTGACCGCGATCATGGTGTCGAACGATAGCGAAGATGCCATGGCTGACGACGTTTATTATCTCGATGCGCGCCGGAAGGTCACGCGCCTGGTTCGCACCGGCCATTATATCGAGCATCCGATGTTCAGCCTGACCTACGCGCCCGACTGGACCGGGCGACTCGTGATGACGCCCGCCTCGCGTGATATCGTGCGACTGATGGAGCAGGCGCAGTATGAAACCTACATCACCGACTGGCCCCGATTTGCCGGTTTCGATCGCATGCCGTTTCGCAACCTGATCCAGTTCGATCGCGTGGCGACGGTGAAACCGGGATGTGCCTGGGCCGCGCACTAAGCCTTTCGTTCATGGAGCGGTAAGCCGACTCGGCCTATTTCCGTGTTGCGGACCGGGCCCCTCTGGCGGCGGCTTCTCCCGAAGCCCCGTGATGTCGGACCGCATCGAGCGCGCTCGGTGCAGGTTCGGACATGGCCTTCGCGGTCCCCCTCCCAGCCCCGAGTGCCTCGATCGAAGCAACTTCGATGGAGGATTTTATGAACGCGCTTGTCGAGCGCCTGATCGCGACCCACCGCATGCTCAACCGGGAAATCCGGCGCGAGCTGGGCCGGCGCATCCCCGATCATCTTCGCCTGACGCGGCTCAAGAAGCAGCGGCTGGCGGTCAAGGATCAGCTGTTCCGGCATGTGCCGGAAGCGGCCGAACTGCGCCGCCTGGCGCGCAAATTGTTCAAGCGCTTCCGGCCCGATGGACGCCGGCTTGCGCGCGTGGGAGCCTGACCAATGGACAATATCTGGCAAACCAGGCCGCAGCCCGCGGCCGAGATCATTCATTATGATGCGGGGCTCAAGCGCCACATGGCCGGCATCTACCGCACTATGGCGCTTGGGCTGATCGTCACGGGCACGCTGGCCTACGGCGTCGCACATACGCCCGCGCTGGCGGCGGTTCTCTTCGGCACGCCGCTCAAATGGGTGGCGATGTTCGCCCCGCTGGCGTTCGTCATGGTCTTTTCGTTCCGGATCGAACGGATGACCACCAACGGCGCGCGGGCCGCATTTTACGGCTTCTCGGCGCTGATGGGCGTGTCGCTCGCCAGCCTGTTCCTGGTCTTCACCGGGATCAGCATCGCACAGACCTTCCTGATCGCGGCGATCATGTTCGGCGCGATCAGCCTGTGGGGCTACACCACCAACCGCGACATCAGTTCGTGGGGCAGCTTCCTGATGATGGGCGTGATCGGGGTGGTGGTCGCCTCGATCGTGAACATCTTCCTCGGCTCGACCATGCTGCACCTGATCGTGTCGCTGGTCGGCGTGGCGGTGTTCGTCGGGCTGACCGCATGGGACACGCAGCGGGCCAAGTCCGACTATCTGGCGTTCGCGGGCACTCAAGCGGCCGAGAAGCTCCAGGTGATGAGCGCGCTCGGCCTCTACCTGAACCTCATCAACCTGTTCCAGCTGCTGCTGACCTTCACGGGCCAGCAGCGCGACTGATCCTTGTCGGCGCCGGCGGTTCACCCGCTGGCGCCCCTTTGCCTCCCGACCCCGATCCGCTGTAAGAGCGCCGCCCAACTTAGGACGGCGATCATGGCACGCAAATATTTCGGGACCGACGGCATTCGCGGCCGCACCAACGAATGGCCGATGACGGCCGAGATCGCGATGAAGGTCGGCCAGGCGGCGGGCGCGCATTTCCTGCGCGGCAAGCACCGCCATCGCGTGCTGATCGGCAAGGATACGCGCCTGTCCGGCTACATGATGGAAAGCGCGCTCACCGCGGGCTTCACCTCGGTCGGCATGGACGTGGTACTGGTCGGGCCGATGCCGACGCCGGCGGTCGCCATGCTGACGCGGTCGATGCGCGCGGACCTGGGCGTGATGATCTCCGCCAGCCACAATCCCTTCGCCGACAATGGCATCAAATTGTTCGGTCCCGACGGTTACAAATTGTCCGATGAGGCCGAGAAAAAGATCGAGAAAGCGATCGAAGGATCTCCCAAGCTGGCGCCCGCCGAGCAGATCGGACGCGCGCGCCGCGTCGACGATGCGCAGGGCCGTTATATCTCGATCGCCAAATCGACCTTCCCCGATCATCTGCGGCTCGACGGGCTGCGCATCGTGATCGATTGCGCCAATGGCGCCGCCTACAAGGTTGCGCCGGATTCGCTGTGGGAATTGGGGGCGGAGCTGATCCAGCTCGGCGTCACCCCCAACGGCACCAATATCAACGACAAGGTCGGCTCGACCGCGCCCGCCGCGCTCCAGGCGAAGGTGGTGGAGACGCGTGCCGACATCGGCATCGCGCTGGACGGCGATGCCGACCGGCTGATCGTGGTCGACGACAAGGGGCAGATCGTCGATGGCGACCAGATCATGGCGCTGATCGCGACCGCTACCGCGCGCGATGAGAAGTTGAAGGGCGACGGCATCGTCGCGACCGTCATGTCCAACCTCGGCCTCGAACGGTTCCTATGGGGGCAGGGGATCGCGCTGCACCGCACGCCGGTCGGCGATCGTTATGTGGTCGAGGCGATGCGCGCGGGCGGCTACAATGTCGGCGGCGAACAATCGGGGCATATTGTGTTGGCAGATTACGCCACCACCGGCGACGGGCTGATTGCGGCGCTGCAGGTGCTGGCCGAGCTGGTCGAGCGTGGCCAGCCGGCGCACCAGCTGCTCAAATTGTTCGATCCGTTGCCGCAATTGCTCAAGAATGTGCGTTATTCGGGCGGGCAGCCGCTCGAGGACGAGAAGGTCAAGAAGGTGATTGCGCAAGCCGAGAAGGATCTGGACGGCACCGGCCGGCTGTTGATCCGCAAATCGGGCACCGAGCCGCTGATCCGCGTGATGGCGGAAGGCGAGGATGAGGCCAAGGTGAGCGAGATCGTCGACCGCATCTGCGACGCGGTGCGCAAGGCGGCGTGACGATTCCGCGCATCCTGGCGATCGCCGGCTCCGATTCCGGCGGCGGCGCCGGGATCCAGGCGGACATCAAGACGATCACGATGCTGGGCGGCCATGCCATGACCGCCATCACGGCGATCACCGCGCAGAATACGCTGGGCGTGACCGGCATCATGCCGGTGCCGGCCGACATGGTGCTCGCGCAGATCGACGCGGTGGCGAGCGATATTGGTGTCGACGCGGTCAAGATCGGCATGATCGGATCGGCGGAAACAGCGGACGCATTGACTGCCCGGCTCGATCCCAGGCGGGGGAACCACGAGACAGCACCGCCGATCCAGGTGGTGTTCGATCCCGTGATGGTATCCACCTCGGGCGCGATGCTGGCGGATGAGCAGACGGTGCGCGCATTCAAACTGCTGATGCGTCGCGCCACATTGGTCACGCCCAACGTTCCGGAATTGGAGGCGTTGATCGGGTGCCAGATCACGGATCTGGACGAACTGATTGCCGGCGCGCGCAAACTGGCGGGCCAGATTCAAACCGCGGTGCTTGCCAAGGGCGGGCATCTTGCCGGCGATGAGGTCACGGACGTCTTCGTGTCCGGCGGTCGCGATCCGTGGATGGTGTTTGCCCCTCAACCTCGTCTCGATACGCGGCACGACCATGGCACCGGCTGTACGCTGTCGAGCGCGATCGCGACCGTTCTCGCCCAAGGTCATTCCCTGCAGGAGGCGATCAAGACGGCTCGGTCATATGTTCGGGCTTCAATGGAAGCCGCTCCCGGGTTCGGCCAAGGCCATGGCCCGATGGGGCATGGCCTGGGCCGCGCCTATTTCCCGCTCGGCGAAGAATGACCCCGGCGCTCTGGCGCCCACTCGCATTTGCTGACAATGGTCCGGCAAAACCGAAACAAGGGGACTATCGGATGACTCGCAAGGCCATAGGCGCATTATTCGCCGCATCGATGATGCTCGCCAGTCCGGCGCTCGCGGCAGGGCCATGGGTGCGGACGTGGGACGCGGTGCCGGTCGAAATCCCCAGCGCCTGGCCGGGCCATCCCATCATACCCATGTCCGACGTGACCTTCCGCATGGTCGCGCGGGTGAGCGCGGGCGGAAGCAGCGTACGGCTGCGTCTGTCCAACGAGCAGAGTGATGCGCCGCTGGCGATCGGCGCGGTCCACGTCGCGGTCGCGGGACCTGACGGGCAGCCGCAGCCGGGCACGGACCGGATCGTGACCTTTGCGGGTTCCCGATCGCCGACCATTCCGCCCTTCGCACCGCTGATGAGCGATCCGGTCGTGCTACCCGTGCCGGCCTTGGGAAAATTGGTGGTCAGCATCCACGTACCGGGTGAGGCGACGCGGGTGACCATCCATTCGCTCGGCGTCGCGACCACCACGATCGTGCCGGGCGATCAGGCAGGCGCCGTTTCGCTCACGGGCGGCCGCCAGGCGACCGAGCGCTACATTTTGAGCGGGATCGACATCTCCGGTGGCCCCGCCACCAGCACGATCGTCACCTTCGGCGATTCGATCACCGACGGGGCGCTGTCGACCAAGGATCAGAATCAGCGCTGGCCCGATATCCTCGCCGAACGGCTCAAGAAAGCCGGGATGACGCGCTTCGCGGTCGCCAATGCCGGCATTTCGGGCAATCGCCTGTTGTTGACTGGCGCCGGCCCGGCGGCGCTCGCGCGCTTCGATCGCGACGTGCTCGCCGTTCCGGGCGTTCGCTATGTCGTGGTGCTGGAGGGCGTGAACGACATCGGCTGGGCGAGGAATGCGCATGTGGCGCCGCCGCGGCCCGAGGAGATCATCGCCGCATACCAGCAGATGATCGCGCGCGCGCACGATCATGGCGTCAAGGTCTTCGGCTCGCCGATCCTGCCCTACAAAGGCGCGGGCTATTGGTCCGAGGAAGGTGAGGCGGTGCGTCAGGCGGTGAATCGCTGGATCCGCACGCCCGGCCATTTCGACGGTATCGTCGATCTGGATCATGCCGTCGCCGACAAGACGGATCCCCTGACGATGGGCGCGGCCTATGACAGCGGCGACCATCTTCATCCCAAGGATGCGGGCTATAAGGCCATGGCGGAGGCGGTCGACCTGAGGCTGTTCCACTGATCCGAAACATGACACTTTGTAAATTCTTTCAGGAAGATAGTTAACGCAACCGGAACGATATTGCGCAGCGAAAGGCCTCTGACTAACGGGCCGTCAGGTTTGTACTTGGGGGATTTCGATGCGTAACAAGTTTCTGCTCGCCTGCGCCGTCGCGGCGCTGGCAAGTGCTCCGGCTGTGGCTGCGGGGAATGCGTCAGCCGGGCTCCAGGCTCTTCGTGAGCTGAACCTGACGGTGCTCGGCACGCTGACCACCAACGGGCAGGAGGTCGAAGGCAAGACCTTTGCCGGGACGGTCCACGCATCGAACTGGACCAACTTCGGGATCGGCTCGTCCGCGCATCCTTCACAGGGTGCGACGGGCACGCAGTTCGACGTGCTCGACGCGGTCAATGACGCGAGCGGCTCGTGGCGGCTCAAGGCGGGATATCCCAACGGAAACAACGGCACGGTGGGCGACACCGCGCGCATCGGCGGCAGCGTTCAGGACGTCGATTTCAACGGCACCGGCAATCTGTTCGTGGGCGGCAACCTCAACAATCACATCAACGTCAACTCGAACAATGTGACCTATGGCGGGGCGAATCCCGGCGGCAGCAGCCCGGCGACGCATGACGCGAGCCTTGGCACCGGCGGGGCGAACGATCTCCACGCCGCACTGTCGATCAAGCTGGCGGACCTCACCGGCGATCTGACCGCTTTGTCGAACGCCTTGTCGGGGCTCACGTCGCTCGGCACCATCACCAGCCTGAATTCGCCGCTCGATTATTCGAGCGCGACCAACGGCTACGCCGTCTTCACGATGACGGAGGCCGCGTTCGAACAGCAGAATGGCAATTTCGACGCGCTCTTCTCGGGCGTGCCGGCGGGCATGACCACGATCGTCAATGTGCTCGGCACCGATCTCGTCGAGGGCGGCGGCGCGAACAACAATTATGTCGGCGGCAACCAGAGCGTGATCTGGAACTTCCATGACGCGACCAGCCTGTCGCTCAAGGGCTTCCATGGTTCGGTGCTGGCGGTGAATGCCGACGTCACCAACAGCAGCGCGATCGAAGGCAGCATCGTCGCCAAGAATTTCACGCTGAACGGTGAGGTTCACCTCGGCACCTTCGCCGGCACGGGCAATTTCCTGGTGCCTCCGCCGGGTGGCGTGCCCGAACCGGCGAGCTGGGCGATGATGCTGGTTGGCTTCGGCGCAATCGGGTCGGTGTTGCGCCGTCCCCGGACCGCAACGCGGTTCGCCTGACCGATCAGGGCTCGCGCCTTTCGCTGGAAAGGCGCGAGCGCTCCCGATACTTGGCAAGTTGCCGACCGGGAGGAAAGATGCGTCGCCTTATCGCTCTGATCGTCGCACTCTGCGCGATCGTTCCATGCCATGCCGCTCCGCCGCTGGTATTGGCCGCGGCGAGCCTGCAGGAAAGCTTGAACGCGGCCGCCGATGCCTGGGCGGCGCGGCGCCATGAGCGGCCGATCCTGTCCTTCGCCTCCTCCTCGGCCTTGGCGAAGCAGATCGATGCCGGGGCGCCGGCGGACATCTTCATCTCGGCCGACGAACCGTGGATGGACGATGTCGCCAGGCATGGGCTGGTGAAGCCAGGGACGCGCACCTCCTTCCTCGGCAACAGGCTGGTCCTGGTCGCGCCGGCGGCGACGGCGAAACCGGTGGCGATCCGCCCGGGATTTCCGCTCGCGCGGCTGCTCGGCGACGGCAAGCTGGCGATGGGCGAGGTCAGCTCGGTGCCGGCCGGCAAATATGGCAAGGAGGCGCTGGACCGGCTCGGCATATGGGATGCGGTTTCAGGCAAGGTGGCGGGCGCGGACAGTGTCCGCTCGGCGCTGGCCTTGGTCGAGCGGGGGGAGGCGCCCTACGGCATCGTCTATGCGACCGACGCCCTTGCGGCGAAGACCGTGAAGGTGGTCGGCGTCTTTCCCGAAAACAGCCACACGCCGATCACCTATCCGGTCGCGGTGCTGACGGCGTCTACCAGCCCGGAGGCCGAAGCGTTCCGTCGGTTCCTGATCTCGGGCGCGGGCAAGGCGATCTTCCGGCGTTACGGCTTCATCGCGAAGTAGCTGGTTCGTCGTGGAGGCGCCCGGCGCGCGACATGGACTTGCTCCAGGATCGGCTGTGCTCCAAGCAAGGCCGAGGCCGGCGGATGGGTGGATGCCGGAACAAGTCCGGCATGACGGAGAGACGGGATGACGCTCAGCCCTGACGATTGGGAGGTAATCCGCCTGTCGCTCAAGGTGGCGCTGGTCGGCGTTTTCCTGACCCTGCCGGTCGCCTTCGCCTTGGCCTTCATTCTGGCGCGTTGGCGGTTTCCCGGGCGGATCGTGCTTGACGCGCTGGTGCATCTGCCGCTCGTGCTGCCGCCCGTGGTGACGGGTTGGGTGCTGCTGATCCTGTTCGGACGGACCGGCCCGATCGGCTTCTGGCTCGACCGCTTCTTCGGCGTGACCCTGATGTTCCGCTGGACGGGGGCGGCGCTCGCCGCCGCGGTGATGGCGTTGCCGCTCATGGTTCGCGCGATGCGCCTGTCGATCGAGGCGGTCGATCCCCGCCTCGAGGGCGCCGCGCGCACGCTCGGCGCGGGGCGGTGGCGCACCTTCGCGACGATCGTCCTGCCGCTGTCGTTGCCGGGCGTGTGGGCGGGGCTGGTGCTGGGTTTCGCCCGCTCGATCGGCGAGTTCGGCGCGACGATCAGCTTCGTCTCCAACATTCCCGGACAGACCCGCACCCTGCCGATCGCCATTTATACCGCGCTCCAGCTGCCCGACGGCGAGGCCCATGTCGCGCGGCTCGCCGGCGTGTCGGTGGCGCTGTCGCTAGGGGCGCTGGTCGCGTCCGAATGGCTGGTGCGGCGGCAAAGCGGGCGCGCGCATGTCCTTTAGGGTCACGGTCGAGAAACGGCTCGGCGAGGCCGAGATCGCGGTCTCGTTCCGAAGCGATGCCGGCCTGACGGCTTTGTTCGGGCCATCGGGCAGCGGCAAGACCAGCATCCTCAACATGATCGCCGGGCTTCTGACGCCTGATCGCGGCCGGATCGCGGTGGGGGGCGAATTGCTGTTCGGTGATGGCGTCGATCGCCCGCCGGAGGACCGCCATGCCGGCTATGTCTTCCAGGATGGCCGCCTCTTCCCGCATCTGAAGGTGCGCGCCAACCTGCTTTACGGGGCGCGGCGCGGGCCTGGCCGGCTCGGTCTCGACGAAGTGGTGGAACTGCTCGGTCTACGTAGCCTGCTCGACCGCTGGCCGCGCACCTTGTCGGGCGGCGAGGCGCAGCGCGTCGCGATCGGCCGCGCGCTCCTGTCCGCCCCGCATTTCCTTCTGCTGGACGAGCCGCTCGCCTCGCTCGATCGGGCGCGCGCGGACGAGATCATGACGATGATCGAACGCGTCCGCGACGAGCTTGGCCTGCCGATCCTCTACGTCAGTCACAATCGGGCGGAGGTCGATCGGCTCGCAGCTCGAGTGGTGGAGATATCTCGCTGAAGTCGGCACCTGAAATATAGTCGCGCCAGAGCATGATCAGCACCGCCATGGTCGCCGGTCCGACGAACAGGCCGATCAGGCCGAGGCTTTCGACCCCGCCCAATATGCCGATCAACACCCACAGGAAGGGCAAGCGGGTCGAGCCGCCGATCAGGAAGGGGCGCACGAAATGGTCGGCGATGCCCACCACCACCATGCCGATCGCGAACACCGCCACCGCCCAGCCAACCATCGACTGCCCGATCAGCATCAGTGCGGCGATGCCGAACATCAACGCGGCGCCGAACGGGATCATCGCCGCGACCGCGGTCAGCAGGCCGAGCAGGATCGGATGCGGAACGCCGGCGATCACATAGACCACGGCCATGACCGCGCCCTCGCCGATGCCGACCAGCACCAGCCCGTCGATCGTGCCGCGCACCGACCGGATCAGCTGCGCGCCGATCCGGTCGCCGCAACTGCCGAGCAGGCGTCGGCCGCCGGCTTTCAGCTGCGCGACGAACGCATCGCGTTCGCGCAGCAGGAAGAACAGCGCGATCAGGGTGAAGGCGAACACCACGCTGCGGCGGATCAGGTTGCGACCGACCGTCGCCGAACCGCCGCCCAACAGCGATCCCTGTACCCGGTCGAGCTGGAATGCGGTGCCTTCGGGCGTCGCGAGATTATTCTGCCACCACGTGGAGATCTCCTGCGCGAAGGGCAGATTCTGGACCCAGGCGGGTTCCGCCAGCCCGTTGGTGCGGGCGTTGGTCAGCCAGGTGATCACCGTCCGCGCCTCGCGCGCCGCCTCGACCACGGCAATGGTGAGCGGGGCCAGCACCAGCACCGCGATCAGGACTGTGGCGATCGTCGGCAGCCAGGCGCGGCGACCGCCCGGCCAGCGCGTTTCCGCCTGGGCGTAAAGCGGGTCGATCGCGATCGCGATGATCGCGGCCCAGATCAGCGACGGGATGAAGGTCGCGCTGACCCACAGGCCGAACAGGGCGACGAGCACGCCCAAGGATGCCTTCGCAATGCTGTGCGCACGCGTGTCGATCTGGTCCGGTCCCTCCGCCATGCGCGCTTCCTGCGCCCGCGCCGCGCCCGGTGCAAGCTGTGGATAGCGGGGATGTTGCGCCGACGGGGCGTGACGCGGCTTTTTTGCTTTGGCATGGTGTGACCATGGCCCCTCCCCGTCCCTTCTTCCGCAAGCGCGCGAGCCTGTTCCCGCCCGTAATCGGCTGCGACGAGGTCGGCCGTGGCGCCCTGTGCGGGCCGGTGGTGGTGTGCGCGCTCTGGTTCGATCCGGAGGCGCTGCCCAAGGGCGTGCTCGGCCGATTGGACGATTCGAAGCGGATCGACCGCGAGGAACGCGAAGAGCTTTACCCTGTGATCGCGCGCGTCAGTCGCGTCAGTTTCGCGGCGCGCTCGGCCCGCTACATCGATGTCTACAATATCCGCAACGCCACGCTGCAGGCGATGCAGCAGGCGGTGACGCGGCTCGGCATCGACGCCCCGGTGCGGATCGACGGCATCGACGTACCGCGTGGCCTGTCGGGCGATGCGCAGGCGGTGGTGAAGGGGGACGGCAAGGTGCCGCAGATCGCCGCCGCCTCGATCATGGCCAAGGTGATGCGCGACCGGCTGATGAGCCGGCTCGGCATCCGCTATCAATCTTATCGCTGGGAGAGCAATTCGGGCTACGGCACCGCGGCGCACCGCAAGGCGATCGTCGAACATGGCCATACCCGCCACCATCGCCAGTCGTTCGGCGATCTTTTCTCCGGCCTGGGCGAAACGGCACTCGAACCCGCCGAATGACCGCTTAGCGCGCCGGCCTGTAAGTGAAGTCGAAGCTTGGCGACCAGCTCTTGCCGCCATCGCCGGTCACCTCGCCCCATTGGCGCACTGTGCCGTCGGTATTGCGGCGATAATTCATCCGCACCACCCCGTCCTTGCCGGGCGCGATCGCATCGGGCCAGGCGCCGCTGATCGTCATCGTGTCGCCACGCAATCCGCCCTCGAACATCACGGTCGCGCCGCTCGAATCGACCCAGGTCTGGTGCCATTTGCGGTCACGCGGATTCCAGGCGCTCAGGCTGCCGCCGCCGGTTCCGCCGATCGGCATCCAATTTTCGCGGATCGCGCAGCCATTGTAGAGCTTTTCGATCTTGCTGTGCGCGACCAACTTGTCGGTGCCGGTGGGATAGACATCCCAGGTGCCGACCCAGAAATCCAACTGGCTGTGCTCGGGGCCTGCGCAGGCATTGGCTGCCGGCTTCTGCGCGAGTGCCGGCGCGGTCAGCAGGCCCCCGATGATGGCGATGATGATCGGACGCATCGGCACCCTCCCGGTCTGTCCGACGGGTTTAGCCTTTCATAGCGCGCAAGCGGCTTGTCCGGGATTGCGAAAAACGTGCCGCGTCAGAACGGAGACAGCGCTTCGTCGCGCAGCCCCCGCCACACGCGCAGCGCCTGCACGCACTCCGCCACATCATGGACACGCAACACCTGCACGCCCTGTGCCGCGGCGAGCGTCGCCAGCGCGACCGAGCCGCCGAGCCGTTGATCGGCCGGCGCTTCCGCCGACAGGGCGCCGATCATGCGCTTGCGGCTCGCGCCGAGCACGATCCCGCAGCCGATCCCGTGGAACAGGGACAAATTGTTGAGCAAGGTCAGGTTGTGGCGCAGCGTCTTGCCGAAGCCGATGCCCGGATCGATCAGGATCTTAGCCCGCTCTACCCCGGCGGCGACCGCCGCTTCGACTCGCCGTTCCAGCCAGTCATAGACCTCGATCAGCACGTCGTCATAGCGCGGGTCCTTCTGCATCGTCTCGGGCGTGCCCTGATGATGCATCAGCACGACCGGGCAGCCCCGGCGCGCGACCGTCTCCAGCGCGCGATCGTCCCACAGCAATGCCGACACGTCGTTGACGAGGCCCGCGCCCGCGTCGAGCGCCGCCTCCATCACCCCCGCCTTGCGCGTGTCGATCGAGATTGCCGCGCCGCCCGCGGCGAGCAGCTCGATCACCGGCTTCACGCGCGCAATCTCGTCGCCCTCCCACACCGGCTTGGCGCCGGGCCGGGTGGATTCTCCGCCGACGTCGATCAGCGCCGCGCCGGCCCGCAGCATGTCGAGTCCCAGGCCGGCCGGGTCGGGATGCATGCCGCCGCCCGAAAAACTGTCGGGCGTGACGTTCAGGATCGCCATCACCTGCGGCTGATCGAGCGGGATGGTGCGCTGGCCGAGCCGGAGCGGGGGACGGGGCGTCGTGAGCCGCGACAGGATTGTGCGCGCCTGCTCGGCCAGCGCCGGGGGCAGGGACGAAATATGGCCTTCGAGCGCGTCGAGCGGCAACAATGTCTGGCTGACATGAGCGCCATCGCGGACGTGGATCAGTTCCGCCATCGCGAAGAAGCAGAGGCCGCCCGCCAGCCTCAGCATCTGCCCGTCATAGCCGAACGGCGCGTCGACGAAGCCGGTCGGGCGGAGATAGAGTCGTTCGCTCATCGTCTCGCGCAGCCTTATACCGCCGCCCCGAACAGCCGGCCCAGGCCGATCGTGAGCAGCATCGCCGCCACGCCGAGCAGGACCACGCGGGCGACGGCGCGGGTGACCGGTGCGCCGCCGGCGCGCGCGCCCATTCCGCCCAGGATGCCGAGCAGGGCCACCGAAATCACGACCACCGCCATCGGGATGCGCGCGACGGGAACCAGCCATGCCACGACCAGCGGCACGATCGCGCCACTCGCAAAGGATGCGGCGGAGGCCACGGCTGCCTGCACCGGCCGTGCCTGCGTCGCCTTGGACATGCCCAGTTCATCGCGCGCGTGCGCGCCGAGCGCGTCATGATCGGTCAGCTGGCGCGCGACCTCGCCGGCGAGGCCATGATCGAGGCCGCGCCGAACATAGATATGGGTCAGCTCGTGCAGCTCGCCCTCCGGGTCCTCGTGCAGTTCGCGCCGCTCGCGCGCCAGGTCTGCCTTCTCCAAATCGGCCTGCGAGCTTACGCTCACATATTCCCCCGCCGCCATCGACAGCGCCCCGGCGAGCAACCCGGCCGCGCCCGCGATCAGCACCTGCCGCGCATCCGACGCGGCACTGGCGACCCCAACGATCAGGCTGGCCGTGGACAGGATGCCGTCATTGGCACCCAGCACAGCTGCGCGCAGCCATGCTACCTTGGTGATCGCATGGCCTTCATAATGGCGACTATGGCGGCTGCTCATATCTCTTCTTAGAGGCGCATGAGGCGGAGCGATATCGTCTTCGTGCATGCTTTATGCGGGCGGCGACAGGCTGTAGCAGGGCACGTCATGGGGAGGCTCCACAGTATTCGCACGGTGGCGGCGGTTGCCGCACTCGCGGCGCTGGCGGCCTGCGCCGGCGGCAATTACCGCCCGGTCAGCGATACGCCGGTGCGGATCGGCCGACCCTATGTCGTGCGCGGCCAGGCTTTCGTGCCGGCCGCCGATCCGACCTACGACATGCTGGGCTATGCCAGCTGGTACGGCCCTGAATCGGGCAACAAGACCGCGAACGGCGAGCGCTTCCGCGCGGACTGGATCACCGCCGCGCATACGACATTGCCGCTGCCGACCTATGTCGAGGTCACGTCGCTCCAGACCGGGCGGCGGATCATCGTCCGGATCAACGATCGCGGCCCCTTCATCAAAGGCCCTCGCATCATCGACCTGTCGCGCGGCGCGGCGGCGCAATTGGGGATCAAGGCCGTCGGCCATGCCGCGGTGCGCGTGCGTGTGGTCGAGCCGTCGGAGGAGGATCGGGCACGGCTGCGGCATGGCAAGCCCGCCGCGGACCTGTCCCCCATCCCGGAGCCCGTCCTCCAGAACCTGCGCGGGCAATTGAGGGCAGCGGGCTACTGATCTGCCCGAGAAAATACCGGCGGCTATCGGACAGTCGACTTCCGCCCAAATCCGATCCCTGCCGCAGGCGGCTCGCCAAAGCGGTTGGCGAAGGGCTGGCCGGATATGCAGCCCAACCAGACGACGAGTCCCAGGATGATCAACGTGATAAAGCCCATGACCGCCAGGAAAGCTTCGTTCGGCAATATAGCAAGGCCGACGATTGCCCCGACGATTTCGAGCCCGAGTGGCCACAACGCCAGCCATCCGGATTTTCCGATATCGTGGAGCCGGGGGACGGCGAGGAAGATCAGGACAGCTTCGCTGATATGCGGGGGCGATTTCGCCACCAATGATATCCCGGCAAACAGAGTCGCCATGACACCGATCGCAGTCCAATAAGTCGCGCGGTTGTAGCGGCCCTCCAATGCCTTCATCAGGCTGTGAATTCCGCGAGGTGCTTCTGCCGCATCGCGTCGATCGCGACGAGGTTGCCCTTTTCCTCGACGTGCCAGAAGGTCCAGCCGTTGCAGGACGGCGCATTCTGCAGGATCGCGCCCAACCGGTGGATCGATCCCGCCTGGGGGCCGCAGACGAGCGAGCCATCGGCCTTGACCTCGGCCTGCCAGCGCCTTCTGGCGTCGGTCAGGATCGTGCCGGGCTGGATCATGCCGCTTTCGACCAGCAGCCCGAAGGCGACACGCGGCTGGGCGGCTTTCTCGGGGACGCCCTCCATTGCGCTCTCATCGAGCGGCAACGTCGAATGGATGCGTGCCCGCGCTGCATTCACATATTTGTCCTCGCGCTCGATGCCGATCCAGCGCCGGCGCAGGCGCCGCGCGACCGCGCCGGTCGTGCCCGTGCCGAAGAAGGGGTCGAGCACGATGTCGCCGGGCTTCGAAGCGGCCAGCATCACACGATAGAGCAGGCTTTCGGGTTTCTGCGTCGGATGCGTCTTGTGCCCGTCATCGTCCTTCAGCCGCTCGGCCCCGCCGCAGATCGGCAGGCTCCAGTCGGAGCGCATCTGCACGTCGTCGTTCAGGCCCTTCATCGCACGATAATTGAAGGTGTAGCGCGCTTTCTCGCTCTTCGAGCACCAGATCATCGTCTCATGCGCATTGGTGAAGCGCGTGCCCTTGAAATTGGGCATCGGATTGGCCTTGCGCCAGACGATGTCGTTGAGGATCCAGAAGCCCGCATCCTGCAGCGCGGCGCCGACGCGGAAGATATTGTGATAGCTGCCGATCACCCAGATCGTGCCGTCATCCTTCAGGATGCGGCGCGCTTGTTCCAGCCAGGCCCGGGTGAAGCGGTCATAAGCCTCGAAGCTGTCGAACCGGTCCCAATGGTCCATCACCGCATCGACCTTGCCGCCCTCGGGTCGGTGCAGGTCGCCCCCCAATTGCAGATTATAGGGCGGATCGGCGAAGATCATGTCGATGCATTTGTCGGGCAGCTTGGCCATCTCGGCCACGCAATCGCCCTGCAGGATCGTATCCAGCGGCAATAAAGCGAGTGCAGGACGCGCTGCATCCGCCTTCCGAATCGGTCGCAGCGCACCCACGCTCATCCCCCTGTATCTCGTCAGCACGAGGGGCGCGTGATGCGGTGTGCCGGACTCTTCGGTCAAGCGGTTCGCGTTCAGGCCTGTCCGCACAGCCCGGGGTGCGGCAGGCCTGTGGATAAGTCTGCTACAGCATATTGAGTCCGCTCGGGGTGAGCGGACTCAATTAGTAGCGGTGTTGCCGGAAAGACTCAGCGGCGATGCGATTATGCGGCGTCTTCCAACAGCGCCCGCTCCGCTTCGATCATGATGCCTGCCAGCACCCAATAGGCCTTACCCCAGGCGGCGATTACCGCCGCCGTGGCCACATCCTCGCCAAGCACGTCGACGATCGCCGGCAGCAGCGCCTCGGCCACCGGCGCATAATGATCCGCGCGGACCCCGACCGCGGCATGCCGCCGCGTGATCGCGGCGACCGCGCCCGATAGCGCCGACAGATTGTCGATATTCTCGGCATAAGCGAGGATCGCGGAGGCGAGCCGCTTGGGTTGCTCGCCCGACTCGATCGCGGCCTGGTCGAACAAGGCGGCGATTTCCGGATCGACCAGCAGCCGTTCGTACATGCGCTGGGTGATGGCGAGCCCGTGCTTGCGCAGCAGCGGACCGGTGGATTTGACGATGGCGATCGTCTCCGCGGAAAGCGGATTGCTCATATGTTGCCCTCCCGTAAAGATCCCCCGCGCGTGCATCTATTGGGCTTTGCTGAAGATGCAAGAAAAATGTATCTTTACCGAAACGATTGTTCAGGATCCCGCGGCCCATGAAGCTGACCCGCTACACCGATTATGCCTTGCGCGTGCTGCTGCACCTCGCTGCGCACCAGGACCGCTTATGCTCGATCGGCGAAATCTCGCGGGCTTACGGCATATCCGAAAGCCACCTGATGAAGGTAGTGCATGACCTCGGCAAAGGTGGTTTCGTTGCGACCAGCCGCGGGCGCGGCGGCGGGCTCCGGCTTGGCCGTCCGGCCGAGGAGATCGGCGTGGGCCAGGTGATGCGCTATGCCGAGGACGGGTTCGATCTGGTCGACTGCAAGTCCTGCGTCATCGCGCCTCTCTGTCGGCTGAGCGGCGTGCTGGGCGAGGCGATGGCGGCGTTTCTGGCGGTGCTGGATCGCCACAGCGTGGCCGATCTGGTGTCCGGACCTGGTGGCGACGGCCTACGCCGCCTGTTCCTTGTCCCGCCTGTTCCCAGCGCCGCCGGTTAGACCTTGAGGGCCGGGCGAAGCGGCGATAGACGGAGCGCTGCACCAGAGGGGATTTGAAGCAGATGGCCGAAGGCGGCGCCAAGATCGATCTTCCCGCGCACGAGCGGACCTACGCCCATTTCATCGGGCTGTTCAAATGGGGCGCGGTCGGCTGCTTCCTGATCGGCCTGCTCGTCATGTACCTGATCACGCGCTGACATGACGGTACGCATCGCGGTCGTGAAGGAGAGCACGGCCGGCGAGAAGCGCGTTTCCGCCACGCCCGAGACGGTCAGGAAATTCGCCGGGCTGGGTGCGGAAATCGCCGTCGAAAGCGGTGCTGGCTCCGGCGCCTCGATTGCCGACGCTGATTATGAAGCGGTTGGCGCAACGGTCGGACCGCGTGCGGCGACGCTCAAGGATGCGGACATCATCCTGGGCGTCCAGGGGCCTGATCCGCAAAGTCTCGCCGGGGCGAAGTCCGGCGCCTGGATCGTCGCCGGTCTCAATCCCTTCGGTGACCGCGCGCGTGTCGACGCTTATGCGGCCGCCGGATTCGAAGCGCTGGCGATGGAATTCATGCCGCGCATCACGCGCGCGCAATCGATGGACATATTGTCCTCGCAATCCAACCTGTCAGGCTACAAGGCGGTGCTCGACGCGGCCTCCGAATATGGCCGCGCCTTCCCGATGATGATGACCGCGGCGGGCACGATCTCCGCCGCGCGCGTCTTCGTCATGGGCGTCGGCGTGGCGGGGCTGCAGGCGATCGCCACCGCGCGGCGGCTCGGCGCGCAGGTGTCGGCGACCGACGTGCGGTCGGCCACCAAGGAACAGATCCTCTCGCTCGGCGCCAAGCCGATCTTCGTCGAGAATGTGGCGGGCATCGAAGGCGAGGGCTCGGGCGGCTACGCGACCGAGATGAGCGAGGAGTATCAGAAGGCGCAAGCCGAGCTCGTCTCCGCGCACATCGCCAAGCAGGATATCGTCATCACCACCGCCTTGATCCCCGGCCGGCCCGCGCCGCGGCTGATCAGCGATGCGCAGGTCGCGACGATGCGGCCCGGCAGCGTGATCGTCGACCTTGCGGTCGAACAAGGCGGCAATGTCGAGGGCGCGGTCGCGGGCGAGGTGGTCGAGCGGCATGGCGTGAAGATCGTCGGTCACAGGAACGTGCCATCGCGATTGGCCGCCGACGCGTCTGCCCTGTTCGCGCGCAATCTCTACAATTTCCTTTCGGCCTTCTGGGACAAGGAAGGCGGCCTGCCGCAGCTCGACGACGAGATTGGAGGCGCGATCCGCCTGACCCAAGGCGGCAAGGTCGTGAACCCGAGGCTGCTGTCATGATCGGGTGGTGCGATCTTCCCCATGCCGGCGAGGATCAGGAGTAGCTCATGGACTTCATCTCGATCCTGTCGATCTTCGTGCTGGCCTGCTTCGTCGGCTATTTCGTGGTGTGGTCGGTCACGCCGGCGTTGCACACGCCTTTGATGGCAGTGACCAATGCGATCTCGTCGGTGATCATCGTCGGCGCGCTGATCGCGAGCGCCGCGGCCGGATCGGTGACGTCCAAATGGCTGGGGCTGGTGGCAGTCGCGCTGGCGAGCGTGAATATCTTCGGCGGCTTTGCGGTGACCGAACGTATGCTCGCCATGTACAAGAAGAAGGACAAGCCGGCCGGGGGCAAATGAGCCCGCAGGACCGGCAACAGGGGGACAAGGTTTGATGGAGCAGATGGTGGCGAACCCGTGGGCGATGCTGGCCTATCTGGTCGCGGGCGTGTGCTTCATCCTCGCCTTGCGCGGCCTGTCGAGCCCGGCCAGCAGCCGGCGGGGCAATCGCTTCGGCATGTTCGGCATGGCGCTCGCGGTCGGCACGACTTTGGTCACGCACGAGATCGCATCCTTGCCGGAAATCGGCGCGGCGATCCTGGCCGGTGGCCTGGTCGGCTTCGTGACTGCGCGCAAGATCGCGATGACCGCGATGCCGCAACTCGTCGCGGCGTTTCACTCGCTGGTGGGCCTTGCGGCGGTGCTGGTGGCGGTTGCGGCTTACCTCAACCCCGAAGCCTTCGGAATTTCACAGCTTGCCTGCGAAGCCAGCGATCGGCTGACTGCGGCCCTTAGTTCCGATCCACACTGCTCGCCTTCGATACACATCCACCAGGTCAGCCGTATCGAGATGGGGCTGGGCATCGCCATCGGTGCGATCACCTTCTCGGGTTCGGTGATCGCCTTCCTGAAGCTGAACGGCAATATGTCGGGCAAGCCGATCATGCTGCCCGGCCGCCACATCATCAATCTCGGCACATTGGCGTTGATCATCGGCCTGATCGCCTATTTCCTGACCGACGACACTGCGTGGGTGTTCTTCACGATCACTGCGCTCAGCTTCCTGATCGGCTTCCTGCTGATCATCCCCATTGGCGGCGCCGACATGCCGGTCGTGGTGTCGATGCTCAACAGCTATTCGGGTTGGGCGGCTGCGGCGATGGGCTTCACGCTGCACAATACGGCGATGATCATCACCGGCGCACTCGTCGGCAGCTCGGGTGCGATCCTGTCCTACATCATGTGCCGCGCGATGAACCGCAGCTTCATCAGCGTGATCGCGGGCGGGTTCGGCGGCGACAGCGGCGGCCCCGCCGGCGCGGCGGCGATCGACCGGCCGTGGAAGCGCGGCTCGGCCGAGGATGCGGCCTTCCTGATGGCGCAGGCCAATCAGGTGATCATCGTCCCCGGTTACGGCATGGCGGTCGCGCAGGCGCAGCATGCGCTGCGCGAGATGGCCGACCTGCTCAAGGCGGAAGGCGTTGCCGTCAAATATGCGATCCACCCCGTCGCCGGGCGCATGCCGGGCCATATGAACGTGCTGCTCGCCGAAGCGAACGTGCCCTATGACGAGGTGTTCGAACTCGAAGACATCAATAGCGAATTCGCGCAGACCGATGTCGCCTTCGTGATCGGCGCCAACGACGTCACCAATCCGGCGGCCAAGACGGACAAATCCTCACCAATTTACGGCATGCCCGTGCTTGACGTGGAGAAGGCCAAGACGGTCTTGTTCATCAAGCGCAGTATGGGCGGTGTCGGCTATGCCGGCATCGATAACGAGGTCTTCTACCGCGACAATACGATGATGCTGCTGGGCGATGCCAAGAAGATGGTCGAGGAGATCGTGAAGTCACTCGGCCATTGAGACGAAAAGAGCCCGGAAGGTCTTGAGCGGGAAGTGGCGGCCTATCTGCTATTTTTCGTGGGGCTGACCCTGATCTGTGGAATCTGGTTCCTGATCCCGGATAGCGCGCGCGCTCAGCGACGAGGGCGTAGGCAACACGAATCTTGACGACCTGTTTACGCAAATGCGGTTTCGCGACTCCGCGAACGCATCGTTTTGGATCAAAGTGATTGCTCCGAAATGGAGTAATTTGTGTTACGAAACCGCTCCCAAGGCCTGGCTTCATCCAAAGCGAAACAAAAAGAAGGGCGCGCGCCGCCAACTCGCGCTAGGTTTGGTCCATGGTGAATGCGGTTACCCCAATGCCGCCTCGCCCGCTTCGGCGCGGGCCATTTTTCCGTGCAGGATGGTGTTGGGCGATTGAGCGAATCTGACGAGGATCCATCTCCCCAGCTGCGGCAGCTGAGCGAAGAGGTCGGGCGTATCGCGCGCACGCTCGCCATGCTCTCGGCGAACGAACGCCAGGGCAAGGCGGAGCGGCGGGAAGGCGACCGGCGCGAAGGCGAACGCCGCGAAGGTGACCGGCGCGAGCTGCCCGACCGTCGTGCCGCGCAGGGCGACCGGCAGATGCCGAGCATCACCACGATCCGGGCGATGATCCGGGCAAGGCGGCTGCGCGATCAATATTTCAGCGGCGAGCTGTTCGCGGACCCGGCATGGGACATGCTGCTCGATCTGCTGTTGGCGCGATTGGAGCGGCGGACGGTTGCAGTCTCCAGCCTCTGCATTGCCGCCGCGGTGCCGCCGACCACCGCGTTGCGCTGGATCAAGCGGCTCACCGAAGAGGGCATCTTCATCCGTACGGCCGATCCGCGCGATGGCCGGCGGGTGTTCATCGACCTTTCGGATGAGGCGGCGGACGCGATGGCGACCTACATCCGCGCGATCGAACGGATCGGCGTCACCCCTCCGTAGAGCGATTTCGAGCCAGATGACTCATCTGGCGACTCGGAAATCGCGGTAAGGCAATATTCTGATTTCGAGCCAGATGACTCACCTGGCGACTCGGAAATCGCGATGGGTCAAAATTCCAGGCCCACGCTCCGCCGTGATCGGAACGCGGGTTCTGACGGCTGGGCTATCGCGGTTGCATGGTCGGGAGCAGATGCTATCGTTAACCAATAGGACCAGCCGGGGGGAAGGTTCATGGGGACGAGGTTTCTCGCCGTTCTGCTGGCGGCAGGCTTGGGGTGGTCGGCAATGGCTGACGACGCGGTCGGCCCGCGCACCTTCGTCGCGCAGCTCTATCTGAAAGCCCTCAATAATCGGCATTTCAGCTACGTCTCGCCGCGGCTGCTTGCGCCCGATCTCTACGATTTGGCGCAGCGTGACGGCTCGGCACCCAACGGTGCGCTCGAATATGATCCGATCTGCCAGTGCCGCGACAATGATGGAGTGAGCGCGCGCATATCGTCACTCGCCGTGACCGGCGATCGCGCGGTGGCCACCATTTTGCTGCAGTTCGACGGCACGCATCCGCCGCCGCCGCAGCGCGTGACTTTGGTGCTGACGCATGCGCCGCTCGCCGGCTGGAAGATTGCCGATATCCAGTCGGCGCGCGTGCCGAGCCTGAAGGCGCTGCTGGCCCGGCGAGGCGGTCGGTCGCGCGGGTGAAGCCGAGGCCCCCGCGCCAATCATTCGCGACCAACGCTTTGGCAGGCCCGGGCATCCCGCTATGGCCTGTCTATGAGCCTTGAATCCGTCCGCGCCTGGCTGATAGCGCACGCCCCCGACCTTCCCGTCATTGAAACCGAGGCGAGCACCGCAACGGTGCTGGAGGCGGCCGATGCACTCGGCGTAGTACCGGGCCAGATCGCGAAGACGCTCGCTTTGCGGATCGGCGACCGGGTGATGCTGCTGGTGACGCGGGGCGATGCGCGGCTTGACAATCAGAAGACCAAAGCCGCCTTCGCCGCGCGCCCGCGGATGCTGGATACCGAAGAGACTCTGGTCGTTACCGGGCACCCGGTCGGTGGCGTGTGCCCGTTCGGGCTCGCGACGCCGCTTCCCGTTTATTGCGATCGGAGCCTGCTGGCGTTCGATCTGGTCTATCCGGCAGCGGGCTCGCTCAACAGCTCGGTCTGTGTGGCGCCCGCGCGCTTGGGGGCTCTGGTCGAGGCGGACTGGATTGACATCTGCCGCCTGCCTGAACCTGCTCCGGCAGACTGAACGAATCAGGGCTGGACGTGTGATCACGCACTTGGCGCTGCGCTTTGTAGGTGCCTTCCAGAAGACCCGTCCCCGAGCCTCGGCGGTGGGTCAGACGAAATCCGTGGTGGTCAGTGTTGCCGCGGCGACCGCCTGCAGGTCGATCGCACTATCCACCGTCGCTCCTCCGCTCGAGGAAAAGAAGAGATAAGTATCGCTGCCGACATGGAGGGCGGCGACCTCGCCATTGCCCGAATGGCCATCGAACAATTGCTGTGCAGCCGTCATGGCGGCCGAAAAGCTGGTCGGATCGGAGGTCGCGGTCAGCACCGCATTGACAGCGAAGCCGAGCGCGATGTGATCGGTGCCGTGCACGAAATCGGTGATCACGTCGGTCGCGCTGGAGCCGGCCATGATGGTCGCGTCGCCGCTGGCGAACTTGAATTGGTCGGCGCCATCGCCGCCGGTGAGCGTGTCGACGCCGCTGTCCCCGGCCAGCGTATCATTGCCGAGGTCGCCCTGGATCGAGTCGTTATCGTTGCCGCCGTGGATGAGATCGTCATCCTTACCGCCCCGCAACCAGTCATTGCCGTCGCCGCCGTTGATCGTGTCATTGCCGGCATTGCCGTTGACCCGGTCTGCGCCGGCTCCGCTGGTGATCAGATCATTGTCCTTGCCGCCGTTGATCCGGTCGCTACCCAGGCCGCCGTCAAGCGTGTCGTTGCCGGCATTGCCCTGGATATAGTCTGATCCGTTGCCGCCTCTGATCGAATCGGCGCCGTCGGTGCCGCCGTTCGGCGACTGGCCGTAGAGATGATCATTCCCATCGCCACCGATGATAGTATCGTTGCCGTCGCGCCCCCAGACGATGTTATTGCCTCCAAATGCGTCGAGATTGTCGTCCAGGTTGCCGCCCAGGATCGAATCGTCGCCGCCGAACAGCATGTTGATCGCCGCGGCGTCATTATTGTCGTGGACCCACTGGACCCAAGTCGTTGCCGCGACGCTGAAGCCTGACAGGTCGTAAATTTGTGTGCCGGAGGACGAATCCGAAAGGCCCGTTATCGTGCCGCCGGTCGGCATATAGTTGCTGTCGTAGGTGAAGCCGGTGCCTGTATAGTGAAGCGTCTCGGTGCCAGTCAGCGTGACGAAGTTAATGTCGAACCCGGTGCTGCTCCGATTGGTTGCCCCGCCGTCCAGCGTATGGCCGACGCGGAATTCCTCGGTATCAAGCACGTAAGCATCGCCGGTGGTAACGTTCGTCACGATCGCAGGCCTCTAGGTGGAGCAGGGATTAATCGCCGGCCGACTGGCCGGTAGGGGCAGCGGACAGGTCCGCCGCCCCGTCGGTGATCAGTTGAACGATACTTCCGTGTTGCGGCGGCGCTGGCTGCGCAGCACGCTGCCGGCGAGGCCGAAGCCTGCAAACATCAACGCCCAGCTCGCGGGTTCCGGAACGCCCTGCGGGTTGCCGCCGGTCACGTCGGCGCCGAAATTGCCGGAGACCGAACCGGTGTGAAGGCGACCGCCGCCGAACAGCACGCCGACAGGCGGATTGATCGCGTTGATGGCGAGCGCGAGGTCACGCGCGGTCGATGACGAGAAGCTCAGGAAGTCGGAGGTGAAGTTCACCGCATTGGGCGGGGTCGAATTGCCATAATTGGCTGTCGAACCGCCCCACAGGCTGGTCAGCGCGCCACCCGAGAAGGTCGCGGTCAGCAGGTTGGTGCCGGTATGGCCGCCCCAGGTGATCGGACTGGCCGCGGTGAAGCTGATCGTGCCACTGGTCACCGGGAGGACAGCGAGGCCGCTGGTCACGGTGCCTGCGCCGGTGGTCGCGGTCAGCGTCATCAGCACATCGAAAACCGTGCTGCTGGGAGAGCCGTCGGGGTTGAGGAATTGGAAGTGAACCAGCTGGCCCATATCCGTGATGGTGCCGGACCCATCCGCGGCACCGCTATATTGGATGTTCGGCTGGTTGCTGGTGGGAGTGAAATCGGCGAAGATCGTGATCGCCGAGGCGGGAGCGGCGGCGAGGAGCAATGCGGCTCCCGTGCCGAAAGCGGCTAATTTTTTCATAAACGAATCTCCACACGTACTTGGACGTCGAGGTCCCTGAGCCTGTCTGTCCGGGCGCTTCGATGGCGATCCGGGGCACAAGCAGCGCGGTTAACGGGGTATTAATTGCGGGGTTCCGTTTCGAGCGCGTAAGGTTGCGAAAAGTTGACCTTTATCCCGCTGACCGTTGCAATCTGGACACGCAGAGAATTTTGCCCGTGGCGATGCATATTTCCAAAGATGATCAAAGAATCGTGTCCCGTTTCGGAACCGAAATAAAGTCATAACGGCGGCGTTACGTCCTAACCTTTAGGGGTGGTTCCATCGTTATTGGTTCGATCAACGCATATTCAGCACGACTCGGCGCCGACTAACTGCGAATTAACCCTGATTCTATTAACCGGGTGGCGGCAAGAGCGCCTGCGGGGGCTGGGCCGGCATGGTGCCGGGCGACTTGCCTGCACAACCGGGGGACATAATGAAGCTGCTGACCAAAGTCGCCGCGCACTGCGGTGTTGCCTTCGCTGCGCTCGTCGCCGCCGTCCCGGCCTCGGCCTCTCTTCTGCCCCAGTCGTGGAACGGTTATCACTGGGCGCATACCGGCAATCTCGCCATCATGCTGGGGAACAATGTCAGCGCGACCTGGACGCCCTACGTCACGGCCGCGGCGGCGGCCTGGTCGACGGACAAATATATCGATTATATCCCGACCGCCGGTTCGACCACGGGCAGCACCTGTGCCGCGATGTACGGCACGGTGCAGATCTGCAGCGGCAATTACGGTGCCACCAACTGGCTCGGCTGGACCACGGTCTGGACCTCGGGCACCAGCATCTATCAGGCGACGATCAAGCTGAACGATTATTATTTCAACAACACCAAATACAACAACGCCGCCTTCCGCCAGCAGGTCGCCTGCCAGGAAATGGGGAATGCGCTTGGTCTGCAGGACGCCGACCGGATCTACACCAATCTTAATATTGGCAGCTGCATGGATTATTCCAACGATCCCAGCGGCACCAAGGGCACCAACGGCACGCTCTCCAACGTCGGCATCAGCGCGACTGATTTCAGCCACCTGGACGACATTTACGCCGTGCTCGACACGACCCAGCTCATCTATACCAAGCCCGGCGCTTTCACGAATCCGCAGTCGGTGGCGGGCGGGGTGCCGGAGCCGAGTTCGTGGGCGATGATCGTCGGCGGCTTCGGTGCGCTCGGCATGGCGATGCGCCGTCGCAAGCCGGTGACTGCGGTCGCTTTCGCCGGCTGACTTTCAACTCTGAGTATAGCGCAGGAAAGGCGTCGTCGGGTTACCCCGGCGGCGCCTTTCCCGTGTCCGACCCTTATTATGCCGGGCGGTCCGGCAAGTGGGTGTCAGCACGACCTCGGTCCGCAAGCCCGGGTAGATGTGGGCCCAAGCTCAGCGCGTCCTCGACGCGTCTGCCGTTCTGCCTCCGCGCTTCGATCGCCATCCGGACTACAGGCGCACTGCCGAGGGCGATCGGTTCCCCGTTTCGTTTCGGATGTGCAATATCGTGAAAGGTTTGGCGGCCCTATACGGGGCCATTCAATCCCGTCCCGTAGATAAAGCCTGTCGCAATCGACCAATATCAACTCACGACAACCGATCGTCTTCCGATATTCAATTCGTAACGCACCCGGAACGAGATCAGCAGTTCCACGTCGGTTCCATGGCCATTTGTCATACTAACGCAAGTTCGGCACGTTTTAACGCTGCCTAACTATAAATTAACCGTGATTGGGTTAGCCGAGTCCTGGCAAGAGCGCCTCCGGGGGGGAGCTGAGCCGGCATCGTGCCGGGCGACTTGCATTTGTGAATGCGGGATACCCATGACTCTGCTGACCAAAGTCGCTGCGCGCAGCGGCATCGCCCTCCTTGTGCTCGCTGCCGCCGCCCCGGCGTCGGCCCTCCTGCCCCAATCGTGGAACGGCTATCACTGGGCACGCACCGGCCCGCTGGCCATCCAGCTCGGCAACAACGTCAATTCGGTGTGGGCGCCTTATGTCGCGACCGCCGCGACGCAATGGTCGACCGACCAGCATATCGATTTCGTCCAGGCGGCCGGCATGTCCAGCCCCAGCACCTGCTCGCCCATGTATGGCACCGTGCAGGTCTGCAACTCCAATTACGGCGCCACCGGCTGGCTCGGTTATGCCACGGTTTGGTCCAGCGGCAGTTACATTGTCGAAGCGACGGTCAAATTGAACGATTATTATTTCGCCCAGGCGAAATATAATACCACCGCTTACCGCTCGCTCGTGGCCTGCCAGGAGATCGGCCACACGCTTGGCCTGGCGCATGCCGATATCACTTATTCCAACATCAACCTTGGCACCTGCATGGATTATACCAACGATCCGACGGGCACGAAGGGCACCAACGGCACGCTCGCCAACATCGCGCCGAGCGCCACCGACTTCCAGCATCTGGACGCTATCTATGCTGTGCTGGATACGACCCAATTGGCCTATACCAAGCCGAAATATGTGACGACGGATTCCTATGGGGTCGAGGGCGCGCCCGATGTGGATAGCGCACCCCAACCGGTGCCGGAGCCGAGCTCGTGGGCGCTGATCGTCGGTGGCTTCGGTGCGCTCGGCATGGCGATGCGTCGCCGCAAGCCGGTGACCGCGGTCGCTTTCGCCAGCTGATTTCAACTCTGAGTATAGCGTAAGGAAAGGCGTCGCCGGGTTACCCCGGCGGCGCCTTTCCCGTGTCCGAGTTCCATTATGCCGGGCGATCCGTCCGGCGCGTCAGCGTCAGCGGCAGCACGACGTCGACCCGCAGGCCCGGATGATTGTCGTGCAGCGACAGGCTTCCCTGATGCCCGGTTGCGATCACCTGCGCCAGTTTAAGCCCGACGCCCTGCCGTTCCGCACCCGCGCCTGGGCGTTGCGCACGCGGATCGACCAGGTGGCGGCGCTCTTCTTCCTCGAGGCTCGGTCCGTCATCGGCGACCACCAGGCGGGCTTGGCGATCGGAGCGGGCCAAGGTCACGATCACCTCCGATCCGACGGGCGTGTGCCGCAAACCATTGTCGATCAGATTGATCAGCAATTGGGCGAGCAGCTCGCGGTCGCCCGCCAGCCGGATCCCGGGGGCAATGTCATGCCGCAGCGTACGGCCCATGTCTTCGGCCACGGCGACATGCGCGTCGGCCAGTTCGGCGACGAGTTCCGACAGATCCATTTCGGTCGCGGTGCTGGCGATCATGGCGCCGTCGATCTCGCCGATCCGCAGGATCGCGCCGAACAGCCGGATGATGTCTTCGCACCGTTCGACCGCTTCCATGTCGACCAGCCCGCCCGTGCCGAGCGAGCCGTGCTGGAGATGATCGCGCAGCCTTATGATCGGCGCGCGCAGATCATGCGCGATATAGGACGAAACGCGGCGCACCTCGTTCAACATCCAGTTCAGGCGGTCGAGCATCGCATTGACGGTCGCAGCGATGGCGTCGAACTCGTCCCGGGCGGGGCTGATCGGCACGCGCTGTTCCAGATCGCCTTCGAAAATGGCACGCGCAGTCTGGTTCAGGCCCTCGATCCGTCGGCGCACCTTGCGTTCGAGCGTCAAGGCTCCCCCCGCCGCCACCAGAAACAACAGCGCCAGCGCCGCGAACAGGAAACCGGTGGTCACCGCATCGAACTGCGCGATGAAATCCCGATCCGCGATCACGGTCAGGGTGGAGCCGTCGGGCAGTTGGTGCGTGAGCGCGCGCGCGGGATCGACGCGGCCTTCATCCCTGTCTTCGAAACCGAGTAGTCCCCAGCCAGGCGCAAGCGCGGGGACGCCTTCGATCTGTCGCAGCGCGCGGCCTGAGCGATCGCGAAGCGCATAGCCGAACGTGCGCACGCCCTGCTCGGTATAGGAATCGATCGCGCGCAGCAGCGCCGGCCGGCCGCCTTGGCCGAACGTCTGTTCGAGCGCGACCATGCGCGCCGCCAAGCTGTCGTCGAGCCGCCGCGCCAGTTCGTGGCGTGCATAGAGATAGGCGCCTCCCCCCAGCGCCAAACTGGCCAGCCCGAAGCCGCAGACAAACAGGATGACGGCGCGCAGGAAGGCGTGCCGTGCGGGGTCAGGCATCGTCGCGCAGGCGGTATCCGATCCCGCGAACCGTCTCGATCGCCTCGCCCTCGCCGGCAAGATCCAGTTTGTCGCGCAGGCGGCTGACATGCGTCTCGATGATCTTGGTGCGCGGGTCGAAGGTCAGGTTCCACACCTTTTCGAGCAGCATAGATCGTGGGACGACCTGCCCCGGATTCGCCGCGAGGGCTTCGAGCAGCCGATATTCGCGGGGCTGCAGCATGAGCTGGGTGCCGTTGCGCGTGGCCGTCCGGTTTCGTCGGTCGACACGGACCGATCCGCAAAGGAGGATGTCGGGCTCGCTTTGGGCATGGCGATCCCGCGCGCGCAGCAGCGCCTTCAGACGTGCATCCAGTTCCTCGGTGTGGAAGGGCTTGGGGAGATAGTCGTCGGCACCCGCGGCAAGGCCGGCAATCCGGTCGGCAACGCCTCCCAGCGAACTGACCACCAGCACGGGGGTCTTGAGCCCCGCGCGGCGCCAGTCCGCCAATGCGGCGATCGCATCATTGTCGCCCAGCAGCCGGTCGAGCACCACCGCCTCGATCGGCCTGGAGGTCAGCGCATCGTGCGCCGCCTCGGTTGTGGCAACATCGATCACCTCATAACCGCTTCGCCCCAGATCTCTCGCCACGCGTTGCGCGATCTGTCGGTCGTCCTCGACGAGAAGTATCTGCATTCCCTGTTCACGCTCGCTCATGGCTTGGTGTTCGTGCGCGACCGCCTGCGGGATCGGCAATGCCGATGCGAGACGAACGGAAGCCTCACGATACTTCACGCAACGAGAACGCCGACTCGAACCATGCGCCGGCTTTCGAACAGGCCGGTCGCGTGACGACGGGATCGGACCGCCCTCGAACGCTCTTGCCGCGCCGCCGTTCCGCAGGCGTGCGCGTCCGTGATCGGTTCGGCATTGACCGCGCACGCGATCGGGCGGGACAATCTGTTCTTCCCGCCGTTCTTTCGGCCATTTTCCGGTTATTTATCCGTATGGCCAATGCGAATGGCGACCGATCCGGGTCTGGCGGTTTCATTCCGGCGATCGCCGCGCGCGAAGCCATGCTGGCGCCACGCGGCATGAATCGACGACATTACATTTTCCCAAACTTGCGACCGGGGAGCCGTTCGTGCGATTATGCGTTGGAGCGGAACGATCCACCGGCCGTTCCGTCCGGTATGGCGCAGCGTGGGATGGGCTTGTCTTGGACAATATCCTGATATTTCTGGTGATCGGCCTCGCGATCGGCGCCTGCGTGGTCATGCCCGCGATCATGCTGATGCTGATGCGGCACAAGGCCCGTGTCGAGCTTGATCATTATGGCAAATATCGGGGATCCGGACCTGCCAAGAGTTTCGTGTGCCCGGAATGCCTGACGCGCAGCTATGCGCCGTCGCACATAGCCCGCCGCTGGTGCGCCAAGTGCGAGAAGAGCTTTCCCGAACGCAAGCCGAAGGTCTGGAAGCCCGAGGCCCA
>Ga0068852_100000383_pt1 | contig 29748 bp, 23 predicted proteins | sample KBSCornC22_FD_66594 | JGI IMG/M metagenome (GOLD analysis project Ga0068852, IMG submission 66594) | Corn rhizosphere microbial communities from Kellogg Biological Station, Michigan, USA - KBS Corn C2-2 | ecosystem: Host-associated > Plants > Roots > Rhizosphere > Soil ... | reverse complement strand
GATCGACTTTCCGCGCCCGTCGGCGGTGGACGGCACCGACGCGATCCGGCCCGCAACCCTGCGCGGTCTGACCCCGGACGAGACTTTGGTGCTGATCAACGGCGTCCGCGCGCACACCTCCGCCCTGCTCAACATCAACGGATCGGTTGGACGCGGCGCATCCGCGGTCGACCTCAACACGATTCCGTCGGTGGCGCTCGATACGATCGAGGTGCTGCGCGACGGTGCCTCGGCCCAATATGGCTCGGATGCGATTGCGGGCGTGATCAACCTGCGCCTGCGCCAGGCGCGCTCGGGCGGCGGCGCCACGATCGACTATGGCTTTCACGATACCGACGTGAACACGGCGCGCGGCACACGCCAGGTGTGGGGCGAGCATTCGCTCACCGCATCGGCCTGGCAGGGGATCGGCTTCGGCAGCGACGGCTATGTCACCTTGTCGGGCGAATATCTCGACCGCCAGCCGACCAATCGTGCCGATTTCGATCCGCGGGTCACGCCGTCGCGCATCACCGGCCGCTTCGGCGATCCCAAGGTGCGTCAATATACCGGCTGGGTGAATGCCGGCACGTCGATCGGTGACAATCTCCAGCTCTATGGCTGGTTCGGCTATCAGCAGCGCAAGAGCGAAAGCGCAGCCTTTCCGCGCCTGCCCAGCGCGGCAGCCGCGGTGAGCGGCCTCTATCCCAACGGCTTCCTGCCGCTGATCCACACCAATTCGCGCGACCTGAACAGCGCGATCGGGATCAAGGGCGATATCGCCGGCTGGACCGTGGACGCGAATGTCAGCTACGGCCGCAACCGCATCGCCTTCGAAACGCGCAATTCCGCCAACTATGCCTACGGCAATGCCTCGCCGACCAATTTCAGGGACGGCGCGCTGATCTACGACCAGCTGGTCGGCAAGGTCGACGTCTCGCGCAGATATGACGTGTTCCAGTCGCTGAACGTCGCCTTTGGCGTCGAAGGACGGCGCGAAGGCTTCAAGATCACGCCGGGCGAGCAGGCCTCCTATGGCTATCCGGCGAGCAATCCGGTGCCGGGCGCGGCGCCCGGCGCACAGGGCTTTGGCGGCTTCTCGCCGCTCAACGCGATCGACAAGCATCGCGAGAACGGCAGCGCCTATGTCGATCTCGAGGCCCAGCTGACCGACAAATTCCTCGCCGGCCTGGCCGGCCGCGTCGAGGATTATTCGGACTTCGGCTGGACGGGCAACGGCAAGCTCTCGCTCCGCTATGACATCACCCGTTGGTTCGCACTCCGTGGCACCGCCTCCACCGGCTTCCGCGCGCCCGCGCTCCAGCAGCAATATTTCACCTCGGTCGCCTCCGTCGTGACCAACGGCGTTCCGATCCTGACCGGCACCTACCCCTCGACGTCCGCTGTCGCCGGCGCGCTCGGCGGCAGGGCGCTCGAGCCTGAAAAATCGACCAACCTGTCGCTCGGCACAGTGATCCGCGCGGGCGGGTTCGACCTGACGATCGACGGCTACCGGATCCACATCCGCAACCAGCTGGGCCTGTCGGAGAATATCCAGGCGAGCTTCAGCCCCCAGGTCGCGGCGCTGCTCGCGCCTTATAATGTCTCGGCCGCGCGCTTCTTCATCAATGGCCTCGCCTCGACCACCAAAGGCATGGATATTGTCGGCCATTACCGGTGGCGCACGGCCGCAGCCGGCACGTTCGACTTCTCCGCGGCGGGCAATTTCAACCATGTCGACGTGACGAAGGTGCCGACCTCGATCTCGATGCTCAGCCCCGCGCCGACCCTGTTCGCGCGCAGCCGTATCCTGACGCTGGAGGAAGGCACGCCGCGGACCAAGGCGACGGGCACGATCGACTGGGCGCTGTCCGACGTCGGGGCGACCGCGCGCGTGACTTATTATGGTAATGTCGACCAGCCAGGCACGACGCCTGCGAACGATGCCTTCACCGGGCGTCGCGCGATCACCGATCTGGAGGTCCGCTATCAGCCGAAGAAAGGACCGCAGCTCGCGCTAGGCGTGAGCAATTTGTTCGACGTCTATCCCAAAGCCTATCCGGCCGCGCTCAACAGCACCGGCGTGATCGGCTTTCCTTTCTATTCGCCCTTTGGCTTCAACGGCCGCTATTTCTACGCGCGCGCCGGCGTGCGCTGGTAAAGCGATTTTCGAGACGGGCCGGCTCCGGGACGGGCCGGCCCTACCCAAGGAGAAGATGATGGCGGAGATCATCCTGCGGCGCTGGGCCTCGCGGATCCGGACGAACGATGCTGATGCTTATGTCGACTATATTCGTCGCACCGGCCTTGACGATTATCGGGCCACGCCGGGCAATCTGGGCGCGCAGATGCTGTTGCGCGATCTTGGCGACGGCACCAGCGAAGTGGCCACCCTGAGTTGGTGGACCGACATGGACGCGATCCGTGCTTTCGCCGGCGAGCAGGCGGAGATTGCGCGTTATTATCCGGAGGATGATCGCTTCCTGCTCGAAAAGCCCCGGCATGTGGAGCATCACCGCGTCGTCGCCGAAGCGCGTCAGTTGAGCTGACTCTCTCGACGACCGGCGCGGATGTCCGTCTGCAAGCGGACCGTCGCAGGCTGGCAGGAGGCCCAATTCGTTATTTGATATCGATGGTCGCCGCGGCCGTCTCGAACCGATATTTGGGCGTCCAGCCGGGTCCGAACAAGCCGATATTCACGGTATATTTTCCCGGCCCCGACGGCGTCCATCGATAGGTAAAGGTCCGCGTTTCGCCGCCGGTCAGCCTCTGTCCTTCCCTGACCTGCTGATTCACCTTGTTCCCTTGCGCGTCGACGACCTCCATGTCGACGATGGCGGCATGCGCCGTCCCGCCTTTGTTGGTCACGGTGATGCCGACCGCCAAGGGCGATCCCACAACTTCGTGGCCCGTGACCGACAGATCGGTCTTGAGGTCTGGCGCCGGTTCGACCGCCGCGCTGGCGTTTGACGGACCCTGGGTCAGCCACTCTCTCAGCTTGTAGGCAATGGCCGTCGGATCGTCGTCGATATTCGACAGGATGACGACCGTGTAACCGAGGTCGGGATAGAATTCGAACTGGTTGGTGATCCCTTGCCAACCCCCGCCATGACTGACGATCTCATGACCGTTATAGCGCTCGATATAGGCGCCGTAGCCATATTGCCGATGCTTGTCGGCCTCTTCGGTGATCCCGGTCCAGAGCGTCTTCAGCGCGGCAGCCGAGAGCAGCCGGTGGTTCACCAAAGCCATGTGGAACTTCACCATGTCGGGTCCGGTCGAATAAGCCCCGGCATGCGGCGCGCCCCTGGCGGTCAGCGCAAAGATATTGTCGCGCCGCGTGCCATCGGGGGCATCCATGAAGCCCGTCGCCAGGTTCGGCGGGTCCGTCTCGAGATCGTAAAAGGCAGTGTCCGTCATGCCGGCAGGCTTGAACACATGGTCGGCGACATAATCGTAATAGCTTTGGCCCGACGCCTTTTCGACGATCGCGCCCAGCAGGATGTAGCCGGCATTGCTATAGTCGAAGCGCTGTCCGGGCGCGGACGAAAGCGGTTCGTTGACGAAGGCGTCGAGCCAGGGCGCCAATGTCCTGGCGGATTGGGGATCGGTGGCTTTTTCCGCCAGCGCGCGCGCGCCGATCATGCCCGACGTATGCGATAGCAATTGCCCGATCGTCACCGTCCGCGCGACCGCCTTGTTCGGATAATCCGACAAGACCTGGCCGACCGTCTCATCGTAGGACAGCTTGCCCCGCTCGACCAATTGGGCAATCGCGACTGCGGTGAACATCTTGGTCACGGACGCGAGATTGAACCTGGTGTCGATCCGGTTCGGGATCATCCAGCTTCGGTTCGCCAGCCCGAAGGCCTGGGCATAGATGGGCCGGCCATATCTCGCGACGTAGACCGTTCCCGAAAAGGCATCAGCCTTCGTCAGACGCGTCATCAAGCGCGCGATTCTGTCGTGGAGCTCGCGGTCGGTCAGCTTCGGGCCCCGTGTGGCCGCCGCGGGCGCCGGCACGTCGGAAAAACCCAGGCCGACAATCTGATAGGGCGCGGCCGGCGCCTTGTAATCGGGCGGCGCGGCGGTCGTGAACAGCGAAACCTCGCTCCACATCGCCGTCGCCTTGGCCCTGGTCAAAACCTTGATGGCCGCCGGCGATGAATCGAGGACCGCCTTGACCTCGACGCCGCCACCCAATGTGTAGATCTTTCGATCGTCATCGGTCATCCGGTCGAGGAATCCGGGATCGTTCGCGGGCAAGGCGAAATGCGTGGCCAGGAAGCTTTTCAGTTTGGCCCGATCACCCGAATTCAAGGTGTCAAGAAATCCACTCAGCCTCTTTGCGGCGATCGTATCCGGCAGGGCCGTCTGCGAAAATATCGGGGATGATACGCAGGACAGTGAAGCCAGCAACGCGCCGATGAGGAGCTTTCGACGTAACTTCGAACCGAAGGCGCGCATCTTTCCCATCCCATCAAGAGGCGTGAAATCATTTCGGTTTTTCACGGTGCCAAAAATATGGCACCCCCTCGCGCCCCGTCAAGCTGAAAGTGCCAAAAATTTAGCACCTCGATTGTGAGCGCCCTCTTTCCATGCTAAAAATTTGGCACAGCCGGACATCCTGACGGGACGCAGCACCAATGTCTGAGGGGAAGCCCGACCAGGATCTGACGCGGCGGGAACGCCAGATCATGGATGCGCTCTATCGGCTCGGGAAAGCGTCGGCCGCGGACATTCGCGCCTCCCTGGCGCATCCGCCCAGCTATACAGCGGTGCGCACGCACCTGACCCTGTTGCAGGACAAGGGGCTCGTCCGCTTCGAGAGCGACGGCACGCGCTATATCTATGAGCCGGTTGTCCCGCGCGAAGAGACCGCCAGAACCGTGATCAAAGGCGTGTTGCAGACCTTTTTCGAAAACTCGGTCGAGAAGGCTGTGGCCACCCTGATCGAACAGGATGACGAGCCTCTTTCCAATGCCCAATTGGATCGGCTGGCGGCGATGATCGAGCAAGCACGGAGAGAGGGGCGATGAGGGGCAACGAACTGCTTCAGGCGCTCGTGGGTTTCGGTGTCCTGAACTTCTGGATCACCGCGGCGCTAGGCCTTGCTTGGGCGATGGCGTGGGTGTTCCGCAGGCACGCCGCCATGCGCCACCTGATCCGCCTGACCGCGCTCATGGCGCTGCCGGCCATCCCCGTCCTGGCCTATGTGTCTCCACCGCATTATCCCTTGCGGGTGCCGCTGCCGGTCACTGTGTCCAACGTGGCGCGCTCGTTCGTTGCGCAAAAACGGATCACTCGTTCGACGGATCGGCCGCGTGCCATGTCGGACGGGACCCGGGCCGATCCGGGCATGCCACTCCGTCGACGCAAAGCCACGAATTGGCGGCTGATCGGCATCGCGCTGGTTGGCGTGTGGGCGGGGGGCGCTCTTATCTTCGCGCTGCGGCCGCTCGTCGCCATCTTTGGCCTGAGGAGATTGTACCGCAACAGTGAACCCGGCCGTCTGACGGCTGCCGATCGATCCGCTTTGGAAAAGCATATCGGCCTGACGCGGCCCTGGGAGCTTCGCTTCGACACAGCGGGCGCGGCGACCACCGCCATGACCTGGGGGTTTGCCAGGCCGGTCGTCTTGTTGCCCGGCGACGCCCCTATATGGTCGGACGATCGGCATCGCGCCGTCTTGCTTCATGAACTGGCGCATGCGCAGCGAGCGGACAGCCTGACCCAGGTCCTGACTTATTGCGTCTGCGCGCTCTATTGGTTCCATCCGGGCGTCTGGCTGACGGCGAGTGCCATGCGCCAGGATGCCGAAGGTGCAGCCGACGACACCGTGCTGCGGTCGGGCGTGAAGCCGTCAATCTACGCCTACGAACTCATGCAAATGGCGAGGCAATTAAGCGGACAGCGCGCGGGCTCCGGCTTGGCGAGCGTGTCGTTTCTGCGGCGCTCCAAGATTGAGACCCGCATAAGCGCCATTGTCGACAAAGAACTTGAGCGCGGAGGCGTGAGCTGGCGAAACGCTCAAATCCTTCTCGCCTTGAGCGCGCTGATCGTCGCCGCGATGTTGATATCGCGGCCGTCCGTTTCGGTGTCGGTGCGCTCGGAAAAACCGCACATCATGCGCGCGGCGGATCGACCGTCGCAGCGTAGCGCCCGCCATTCCGAACGAACGAGGGTGGTTTTCTGAAACGATGGGGCTTTCGGCGCACCGGGAGCGGCATAGATGAGCTGATCAAAGCTAGCACCAAGAGCAAGCCGTGAGGGGAGTGCCATGCGGGGAACAATTTCGCTACTACTGGTCGCTGGACTAAGCTTTTCCTGGCCTGCTCACGCTGGACCAGCGGCGGAAGGGGAACAGATCGACAGAGCCCTCTCCGCGATGTTGCCGGGCACACAGGTCGAGGGACGCTCCTATACGGCCAAGTCGCTCTCCGAGATGATGCGGCAAGAAAACGTGCCCGGCGCCAGCATTGTCGTCTTCCACAACGGCCGTATCATTTATGCCAAAGGCTTCGGAGTAATCGAGGCGCACAAGGCTCAAGCCGTCACGCCGGAAACGCTGTTCCAGGCCGCGTCGATCAGCAAACCGGTGACGGCCTCGGCCGCGCTCGAGCTTGTCGAGCAGAACCGGCTCTCCCTCGACCAGCCGGTCAACGATCGGTTGCGCTCGTGGCATATCCCGGACAGTTCTGCCGGCGAGGGTCAGGCGGTAACCTTGCGCCAACTCCTCACCCATACCGCAGGCCTGACGGTCCACGGCTTCCCAGGCTATGCGACGAGCGCGCCGCGACCGAGCCTGCTGCAGGTCCTCGACGGGGTTCCGCCAGCGAACACTCCGGCCGTGCGGATCGATCAGCGGCCCGGCTCGGCATGGCGATATTCGGGCGGTGGCTTCACAATAGTCCAGCTGCTGCTGGGCGAGACTACCGGCGAAACCTTCCCCACACTGATGCAGCGCCTCGTTTTGCGGCCGGCGGGGATGCGCCACAGCACTTATGCTCAACCCCTCCCGGACGATCTGCGTCACGAAGCCGCCGTGGGCCATCGCTCCGACGGATCACCCATCGCGGGTGGCCATCACATCTACCCCGAGCAGGCCGCCGCTGGGCTTTGGACAACGCCCTCCGATCTCGCGCGCTGGGCACTTGCGCTAACTGCGAGCTTCGACGGGCGCGGTGGTGGTCTACTTCGCCACGACACGGCGGTCGCCATGCTCACGCCGGGGATCGGCAACTGGGGGCTGGGCATCAACGTCGTTGGCGAGGGCAAGTGGCTGAAATTCGCGCATGGTGGCGCGAACGAGGGTTATCGTGCCAACCTCGTCGCCTTTCCCCGAACAGGCGACGGCATGGTCGTCATGACCAATAGCGACAACGGCGACGCTCTGTTCGGGCCAATCATGATAGCCGTGGGTCACGCGCTCGAATGGCCGGACTCGGAGCCAAGAAAAATCCAACCGCTTGCCGATGCGGCGGGGCAATATTCCGATGCCCTGCGGACCATGCTCACCCAGGCGGCAGCGGGAACTTGCCCAGCCGACATCATGGGTGATGGGCTGCTGAAAGCCTGCCGCGAGCAGATCGCCAATATGACTCCGGCATTGAAGGCCGCCGGCCCAATACAGAGCATCACGTTCGTCGGGGCAGAGCAGCTGAACGGTGATCGATTCGAGACTTACAAGGTGTCGTTCGCTGCCGGCCCGCCATCGAATTGGCATATCGGCGCACTGCACGGCAACAAGTTCGATGCCGTCTTCTCTAACGGCCAGTGACGACCACGGGCCCGACGCGCGCCAGTGAGCCGCGGAGCGTGGTACGGACGGAGGTCCGCTTTCGGGATGGGCAGGCTGCCCTCGCAAATGGCCGACATTAGGGCGCAATGCGGACTCTAGCTGCACTCAAAGATTGGCCCTATGTCCCGAGGTCGAGCTTGCTTCCCCAGAAGCGTAACCGTGGAGCCCCTCGTGCCCGCTACGTGCGCCGGTGGCGTGAACACCAGTTTCGCCAGTCTCAGCTACGCAAAGGTCTCGATCCTCGGATTGGTCCAAGGGATCAGTGAACTCCTTCCTATCTCATCGACAGCGCACATGCGGATAGTGCCTGCCCTGTTGGGCTGGCCTGATCCAGGCTCGGCTTTCTCAGCGGCCATGCAGTCGGCCGCTCTGGTCGCCGTCATCACTTATTTCTGGTGCGACATTTCGGAAATTGCTTCCGGGTCGTTCGCGGCGGTGCGAGCAGGTCGGTTCACCGATCCCCACGCCCGCCTTCTCCTGCTCATCATTGCTGCCACTATCCCGATCGTCATCGCGGGTGTGGCGGCATCAAGCCTCCTCAACCAGTGTGACTCACCGCTTCGATCACTGAATGTCGTTGCGTGGGCCTGTATTGTGTTGGCGTTGCTTCTCGCGTTCGCCGAGCGAGCCGCGCGTCATGTCCGTGCTTTGGAAAACTGCAGGATCCGCGACGCCCTGCTAATCGGAGTTGCGCAGGTGGGGGCCCTCATCCCCGGCGCATCCCGTTCGGGAACTACGCTGACCGCTGCTTTGGGCCTAGGCTTTAAACGGGCGGACGCCGCTCGCCTCTCGTTTCTGATCGGGATTCCCGCGATCGCACTCGCTGGGGGGAAAGAGCTTTGGGTGCTACACCAGGCGCACCTGAGTAGCGACGGTTGGGCGGTATTAGGGGTGGGGCTGTCGACGGCTTCACTTTCATCATTCGTCGGAATCTGGCTGCTGATGCAAATTCTCGAACGATGGTCCGCGTGGCCGTTCGTGATCTATCGGGCTGCACTTGGCGTGCTTCTCCTCTTTCTGACCTCGCGGGGTTGGCGCTGAGCTAAAAGCGCCGGCGTAAAAGTGGAGACGCGCGCTTCGGTAATAGTGCGTCTTTGGGGCGCTCGCGGGCCTTCAGAAGACGCCTGAAGGACCTCGGCTTTCGGGATCGCCCGGCTGCGGCTCGGAACGGCGACTATTGAGGCGTAAAGCGGCCGATGCGTTGAGGCAGCCTTATTTGCCGAATGAGCCACTCTTTCTGGGCTCATCAACGGCAATCCTGATGGTGGGCGGTGACGGGCTCGAACCGCCGACCCTCTCGGTGTAAACGAGATGCTCTACCAACTGAGCTAACCGCCCGAAACGTCGCCCGCCGATACCGGCTCTGCCCTCAAGCATCAACCCGCTTGGCCCGGGCATTGTCGTTTCGCATCCGTTACGGCGAAGCGTTCCCTGCTTATGGTTAACGCCGGCGAATGTAGGAACTTTTTGGTAACCTTCATTCTATGCAGGCCCCGTTGTTCTCACCGGGGTGTGGCGTTGCTTTTATGACTATCGGAATGAATTTGAATGCGGTGACCTACTGGTCGACGGAGGAGCCGTTCGTCGATCGGTTCCTGACAAATGGCGGATGGACCGCCCGGAATCCCTACGGCAGCGATGTCACCTCGACACTGAGGTATGACGCGCAGGGCGATCCGATCAATCTCACCGGCATCTCCTCCATATCGGTGAGCGTGGGGGTCGACCCGAAATCGGCGTCGCCGGTCGACGAATATGTGCTGACCTATAGCGGTACCGCGTCCAGGATCACGATCAACAACGCGACGATCGTGAGCCAGGCGCCGGGCAAGGTGGTGTTCGATTACACCGGCCCGGACACGAAGCCGAGCGTCTATGTGGGGTTCTACGGTCTTGATGCGACGCATCCGATCAACGACGTGCACGTCGTCCGCAGCGACCAGCAGAGCCTGTTCCAGGCGGGCGAGATCTTCAATCCCGACTTCGTCGCCAAGGTGTCGAACTGGGGCATCGTGCGCTTCATGGACTGGGGCAACACCAACGACTCCCACTCGGTCACCTGGACACAGCGCACCACGCTCGACGACCAGAGCTGGTCCAAGTCGACGCACGCCGACGGCGTGCCGATCGAGGCGATGGTCAAGCTCGCCAACGAAGCGCATGTCGACATGTGGTACAATATGCCGACCACGGCGAACGACACGTTCGTTCTGAACGCGCTGACCTACATCCGCGATCATCTCGATCCCAGCCTCAAGGTCCATGTCGAATGGTCGAACGAGGTGTGGAACAAGGGCTTTGCCGCGAACGGCTATGCGCAGAGCAAGGCCGATGCCTTGTGGGGCAATGGCACCAGCGTCGCGCATGGCGCGAACATCTATTACGGCTACCGCTCGGCCCAGATCGCGAATTTCGCGCATAATGTCTTCACCGGCACCCATTCCGGTCAGCTGGTCGACGTGCTCGCCGGCCAGGCGGCCAATTCCAGCCTCCTCACCTACATCCTCCAGGGTGTGGACAAGGCCGGCCTCGGCACCGCCTCCGCCTTGTTTCACGATTATGCCATCGCGCCCTATTTCGGCAGCGAATTCGGTGATGCCGGCACGAACAGCACCTCTCGCGCGACCATCATCGGCTGGGCCAATTCGGGCAGCGCAGGTCTTGATGCCGCCTTCCACGAACTGGAGTTCGGGGGCTCGCTGGGCACTGATCTCAGTCTCGCGGTGGTCAACAAATGGCTGGGCCAAGCCGCGACTGCGGCCCAGTCGGCGGGGCTGAGCCTCGTGACCTACGAAGCGGGGGCCGCGCTCGACACGTCGCGCTATCCAGTGGCCGACCGCGCGGCCGTCCAGGACTTCTTCGGCAAGCTGATGAACGATCCGCGGATGGGCGATCTTTACACCAAGCTGGTGGCGGACTTCAAAGCGGCCGGCGGAACCGACTTCCTCGCCTTCAACGACATATCAGGCAATTCCACCAGCGGCTATTTTGGCGTGCTGGACTCGGTCTATGACAGCCACAGCCCACGTTATGACGCGCTGATCGCCGCCACGACGGCGGACACGACGAGCATCGCGCCAACCATGGGTAGCGACCATATCACCGCCAGCGCGTCAGGCGGTACGATCGACGCGCTTGGCGGAGACGACGTCATCACCGCCGGAAGCGGCAGCGACACGATCGATGGCGGCGACGGCAATGACAATATCGTCGGATCATCGAGCGCGACCGAAGCCGATTATTATTATGGCGGCAACGGATCCGACACGATCGTCGGCGGCAACGGCAACGATCATATCTGGGGCAACGAATCGACCAGTGCCTTCAGCGCGCCCGATGGCGGCGATAGCCTCAGCGGCGGCGGCGGGGACGATCAGATCCTCGGCAATGCCGGCAACGACACGATCGACGGCGGCGACGGCAACGACAAATTGTGGGGCGGCGCGGACAACGACACGATCTCCGGCGGCGCGGGAAATGATTATCTGCAGGGCGATTCCGGCAACGACCTGCTTTCCGGAGGGACCGGCGACGATCTCGTCCGGGGTGGATTGGGCAACGACACGCTTGCCGGTGATGACGGTAATGACACATTGTACGGCGACGGCGGCCTTGATCGCATGACCGGAGGCGCGGGGCAGGATCAATTCTCCTTCGGAGCAAACCAGGCAAGCTTCACCACGAGCGGTGCCTCGGCTTACCTGGCGGACGAGATCACCGATTTCACCTCCGGAATCGACAAGATCGCGCTGGGATTTCATCCCGCCGCCCTGCTGCACGGATCGGCAGCGAGCGTTTCGGATGCAGCCACCTGGGCGACCCAGGCGTTGCAGGCCCAAGCCGGGCAGGCCGACGTGGCCGCGGTCACCGTCGGTGGCGACACCTATTTGTTCTACAATGACGCGGGAACAGGCGGGGCGTTGAATTCGGCGATCCATCTCGACCATGTCGTCGACAGCGCGTTGACCCTCACCGACTTCGTTTAGACCGATCCGAAGCCAGATCGAATCGGCTGGCGACTGGAAAATATCGGTAAATCAACAGCCTATGGCGCACACTCCGATGCAATCGGAGTGTGCGCATAAAGCGTCGCGCGAAAGGGCGGGAAGAACCGCATTTCCGCGAAAGAGTGCACGCCAAACGCCCGGAAAAAGAAGATGATGATGCATGGTCCACGCATCACGCTTTTGGCCGGGACCGGCGAACCGATCATCGTCACATGAAAAACGCCGCCGGTTCATCACCGGCGGCGTTTCCATATTCAACTGCCGTAGCAGTCGGCAAGCCGATCAGGCGCTATAGCTGACCTGCGCCTTGCGGGTGCGCAGGGTCGCGCCGAGCAGGCCGAAACCGCCGAGCATCATCGCCCACGAAGCCGGCTCCGGCACACCCGGAACGACCGGCAGCGGATCCGACGCGAACGTCCCCGAGCCCGACGCGGACAGGCTCTGGCTCGAGCTGCCCACCGGGGCATTGAAGTTCGGGCTCGACCCCGAGAAGGAGAGCGCGAAGTCCTTGCCCAGCACGTTGGTGAAGTCGAGGAAATCCGAGGTGAAGGTGATCACCGAATTGGCGTTGCTCTTGAAGGTGAACGAGCCGTTATTCTGGCTGGCGTCGAGCTCGGCGTTCTTGAAGCTGACGGTCAGCAAATTGGTGCGCGTGCCAGCGCCCTCTGCCGCAGCCGAGGTGCGCACGAAGCTGATGCTGCCGTTGGTGACGGTGTCGAACAGCTGAACGCGCGAAGCGCCACCGGACGAGGTCGTACCGAGATTCGAGACGAAATCGACGCTGAGCGTCGCGTCCTGGAAGCCGGTGAGGTCGGCCGCCAGGCCGCTCACGCCGAACAGGAAATAGACCGGAACGCCGGACGCCGTAATTTCGGCCTTCTTGTTCGCACCGCTATCCAGGTTGGTATAATCGAACAGGCGAGCGCCCGGCGACTGCTGCAGGAACTGCGCGAACGTCTGGGTCGCGGCGTCGGCCGGCATGGCGGAAACGGCCAAAGCCGCGGCAGCAAGATATGCGTACGAGCACTTCATTTCGGTTGCCTCCCTGTGGAACGACGCCCGTATAGTGCAGCGCAGCAGAAATGAAAACCGCGTTAACCATTTTTAATGGTTTCCGCTTGTGGTTAATTTTCCACGGTTTTTTCCCGCCGCGACCAAAATGGGGCCCGAAATGGTTGTTTCGCCACCTCAAAACCCAGCCTCGGACAACGCACCCGCAACCGATTCGGCATAGCAACGACCGAACAGGCGCAAATGAACGACCAGAGGCCATAGCCGGTAGATGGGTTGGCGCTCGCGCCAGCCTGGCTCCGGCGCCAGCGCCCCGAAAAAGGAGGGGGGCGGCCGGTCGAACAGGCTGAGCATGGCCAGATCGACCTCGCGATGCCCGTAATAGCAGGCCGGATCGATCAAGGCCCTCACCTTGCCATCCGCGACGAGGATATTGCCGCTCCACAGGTCGCCATGCAGCAGAGCCGCGTCCGGACGATCGGGAAGGAGCTCCCCGAGACGGTCGGCGAGTCGTTCGATCCGTCGGCCCAGAGTCACGGGGAGATGGGGCAGATGGCAGCGCAGCCGCCGCTCGGCCCAGAAGGAAGGCCATGTTTCGGCCCAATCATTCTCGATCCGGACCGGCCCGAAACAATGGTCCGCTGGCCAACCATAGCGGGTTTCGCGCACCCCATGGAGCAGGCCGAGCGCGCGTGCCAGATCGGGCCAGGCAGCGTGGACGGCACCGTCATGGGCGACTTCTTCCATCAGCAGCCATTCGCCCTCCGCCGCGTGCACGTTCGGCGCGGGCGCACCACTGGCAGAGATCGCCCGCAGCATCGCCGCTTCCGCGATGGCGGTGGCACCCTGCTTGGCGATCATGGCGCCGCCATCCTGGAACAGCACGCGGAACACCTGCGAGAGATCGCCGCCGGTGAGGCGGCGCGTCTCGGCGACGTGCCGGCCGAGCAGCCGGGTCGCGGCTTCAGCCGCCGCGCTCACGCGCCAGCCTGGCGACGAGCGCCTGCGCGGCGGAGTCGACCTGCGCCCAGGTCTGCTCGTATCCCGCTTCCTCGCCATAATAAGGATCGGCGACCGATTGTCCCTCCAGCCCGGGGACAAGGTCGAGCAGCAGCCCCACCTGCGCGGTGGCGTCGTCGGGCGCCACCCGACGCAAACCCGCCAGATTGTCGCGGTCGAGCGCGAAGATATGGGTGAAACGACGGAAGTCGACCGGCGCGACCTGGCGTCCCCGAATGTGCGAAATGTCGATGCCATGACGGCGAGCGGTCGCCTGCGCCCGCCGGTCGGGCGGCTCGCCGACATGCCAGGCGCCGGTCCCGGCGGAATCGACCTCGACATCGAGTCCCGCCTCTGCCGCACGCACCCGAAATGCCGCCTCCGCCAACGGCGATCGGCAGATGTTGCCGAGACAGACGAACAGGATTGCGGGACGCGTCATGCGGCGACGGTCCGGCCGAGCAGGTCGAGCGCCACGGCCTCGGCGACCTTGATCCCGTCGATCGCGGCGGAGAGGATGCCGCCGGCATAGCCGGCCCCTTCGCCCGCCGGAAACAAGGCGCGTGTGTTGAGACTCTGATAGTCGCGTCCGCGTGTGATCCGCACGGGTGAGGAGGTCCGCGTCTCGACGCCCGTCAGCATCGCGTCGGGATGGTCATAGCCGGCGATCTGGCGCCCGAAGACGGGCAGCGCCTCACGCAGGGCATCCATGGCGAAGGCTGGCAGGCATTGGGCGAGATCGGTCAGATGCACGCCGGGCTTGTAGGAGGGAACGACCTCCCCCAGCCTTTCGGACGGGCGGCCCGCGAGGAAGTCACCCACGCGCTGGCCGGGCGCCGAATAATCCCCGCCCCCCGCCCGGAACGCCGCTTCCTCCCATCGGCGCTGAAAGGCGATGCCCGCGAGCGGGTGGCCGGGATAATCGCGCTCGGGATCGATCCCCACCACCAGCCCCGAATTAGCGTTGAATTCGGCGCGCGAATATTGGCTCATCCCGTTGGTGACCACACGCCCCGGCTCGGACGTCGCGGCGACGACGCGGCCGCCCGGGCACATGCAGAAGCTGTAGACGGTGCGGCCGTTGGCGCAATGATGCGACAGGGTGTAAGCCGCCGCACCGAGATCGGGATGCCTGGCGCAATCGCCGAACCGCGCGCGGTCGATCCAGGATTGGGGATGCTCGATCCGAACCCCGATCGAGAAGGGCTTGGCCTCGATATGAACGCCCCGATCATACAGCATCTGGAAGGTATCGCGCGCGCTGTGGCCGACGGCGAGCACGACATGGCTCGCCTCCATCACCTCGCCCGACTGGAGGACGAGGCCTTTCAGCCGGCGCGTGCCGTCGCCGTCCGTGTCGATCAGCAGATCCTCGACGCGATGCTGCCAGCGATATTCGCCGCCGAGCGCCTCGACCGTGGCGCGCATATGCTCGACCATCGAGACCAGCCGGAAGGTGCCGATATGTGGATGCGCCTCGGTCAGGATTTCGGGCGGCGCGCCGGCGGCGACGAACTCGGTCAGCACCTTGCGGCTGAGGAAGCGCGGGTCCTTGACCTGGCTCCACAATTTGCCGTCGGAAAAGGTTCCGGCCCCACCCTCGCCGAACTGGACGTTGGATTCGGGATCGAGCACACCCTTGCGCCACAGCCCCCACGTATCCCGGGTCCGCTCTCGCACGACTTTGCCGCGATCGAGGATGATCGGGCGGAACCCCATCTGCGCGAGGATCAGCCCCGCGAACAGGCCGCAGGGGCCGGCACCGACCACCACCGGCCGCGGCCCTTCGAAGCCTTTGGGAGCGCGCGCGACGAAGCGATAATTGGTATCGGGCGTCGGACGGATATGGGGATCGGATGCGGCACGCGCGAGAATGGCGGCCTCGTCGGGCAGCGCGACGTCGACCGAATAGACCATCAGGATCGCGGATTTGCGGCGGGCGTCATTGGCGCGACGTGCGATCGTGAAATCGAGCGGCGCGTCGGGCGCAAGGCCGAGCCGTGCGCGAATGGCTTCGCGTAAGGCCTCGGGCGGGTGGCCCAGCGGCAGCTTGAGTTCGGTGATGCGCAGCATGCGCGCCCTCTAGCGACCTTGTACAAAGACCGCCACGGGGCGTGATCAACGTCATGAAATGACCAAGATCCAGAGTGATGGGATCAACATGAACAATGCGGAGTCGGTGCCGTCGCGGCGTCGGGCAATCATGCGGGTGGCCTTCCTCTTCAACCATGACCAGGTCCACCAGGTGGCGCACAGCCTGCCGATCGCGCTCGCGCTCGCCGACCTGGTGCCGGAGATGGAGGTGATCCTCGCCCCCGCCAATCCGCGCATCGAGGCAGAGGTGGCCCGGCTTGCCGGAAGCCGGTTGCGCGACAATCTGATCCTTCATCCGCTGCGCCTGCGCCGTCGGCGATCGCGCTACCTGGCGGCGCTGACGCAACCCTTCGCGCCCGCAGGCAAGGTCCTGCTCTATGGCGACAATCTCGATTTCTTCCGATCGCTCGACATGCTGGTCGTGGCCGAGAAGACCTCGCTCCTGCTCAAGACGCGCTACGGGCTCGACGGCTTGAAGATCATCCACACCCGCCACGGCGCGGGCGACCGCGCGATCGGCTTCGATCCTGCAAGCGCACGGTTCGACCATATCCTGGTCTCCGGCGAGAAGGTCCGGCGCCGGCTGATCGCGGATGCCGGGGTCGATCCCGACCGGATCAGCGTGGTCGGCTATCCCAAGTTCGATCTCCATGCGTCGACCCCGCCGAACGGGCTGATCGACGGGCGGCGCCCGGTCGTGCTCTACAATCCGCACGCCTCGCCGCATTTGTCGTCCTGGTACCGGATGGGGCGCCAGGTGCTCGACTGGTTTGTCGAGCATGACGAATATCAGTTGATCTTCGCGCCGCACGTGATGCTGTTCGAACGCGCCTTCACGCTGACCATCGACAAATTACGCATCGACCGGCCCGGGCGGATCGACGATCGCTATCTGCGTGCGCCCAACATCCACATCGACCTCGGCAGCCGTGCGTCGAGCAACATGACTTACACCAATCTCGCCGATATCTATCTGGGGGACGTGTCGAGCCAGATCTACGAATTCCTGCTCAGGCCCCGGCCGTGCGTGTTTCTCGATGCACATGAGACGGATTGGGTCGACGATCCCAATTATGCCTATTGGCGCGCAGGCCCCGTGATCGACGATCCCGCACGTCTGGGCGATGCGCTCAACGAAGCGACACGCGATCCGGGCGGTCGCTATGCCGCCGCCCAGAAGCAATTGTTCGACGACACGTTCGACCTCAACGACACGCCGTCCTCGGTGCGCGCGGCCGAGGTGGTGGCACGGCTGGCCGGCATCGGACTGCCCGCGCCGGTTCGCGACGGCGTCGATGCCTGACAATCAAGCGCAAGGGCTGGTCGCCCGCATTTACGGCAATCTCGTCCGGCTACTGGGTGGCAAGGCCGCCTCGGCGGTGCTTGGCCTCGGTTACATGGTGATTGCGACGCATGTGCTGGGGCCGGCCGATTATGGCGTGCTGGTGCTGGTCCATACCTTTGCGATGACGGTGGGGGGCATCGTCGAATTCCCCGGCTGGCACGCGATCGTGCGTTACGGCGCGCAGGCGCTGGCCGACGACGATCATCCGCGCATGCTCCGCCTGCTGCGCTTCGCCGGACTGGTCGAGGCGGCGGGCGGATTGGCGTCGATCCTCTCCGCTGCGATCCTGGCGCCCCTGATCGGACCGCGGCTCGGCTGGTCGCCCACCGCGATCGCCTTCGCTTTGCCCTATAGTTTCGCGGTGCTCGGCTCGATCCGCGCGACCCCCGCGGGCTATCTGCAATTGCTCGGCCGGTTCGATCTGCTCGGATTGCATAATCTGGTCCCGCCCGCGGTGCGGCTGGTGGGCGCGGGCATCGCCGCCTGGCTGGGGCTCGGCCTGAAGGCCTTCCTCGTCGCCTGGCTGATCGCCGCGCTCGCCGAATGGGCGGTGATGTGGCTGCTGGGCATCATCGCGGTCCGCCGCACGTTGCGCGATCCGGCGCTGCTCGGCACGGTGCGCGGTGCGGTCAGGGAAAATCCTGGCCTGTGGCGCTTCATGCTCGCCGCCAATGCCGACGTCACGTTGACCGAACTGGCCGCGCGGATCGCGCCCTTGTTCGTCGGCTGGATCCTGGGCCCCGCCGCCGCCGGGCTTTATGCCGTTGCCCAGCGCGCCGCAGTGGTGATTCAACAGCCGGCGCAGATCATGGGCCAGGCGGCTTATGCCGAGCTCGCGCGGTTGGTCGCGGCCGGCGGCAGCGGACAGGCGCTGCGGGCAGCCTTGTTCCGCTGCGCCGGGGTGGCGTTCGCCGCCGCGACGCCGGTGCTGCTGATCCTCGCCTTGTTCGGGCGCCAGATTGCGGTGGCGCTGGGCGGCCCTGCCTTCGCGGGCGCAGCCGGGCTGGTGCTGCTGCTCGGCGTCGCCAGGACCGCATGGCTGGCGGCACCGCCGGCAAGCTCGGCGCTGACCGCGCTCGGCCGCCCGACCCTGTCGGTGGCGGCCAATCTCGTGATCAACCTGGGACTGCTGCCCTTGCTGCCGCTGATGATGCTCGGCATGGGCCTGACCGGCGCCGGATGGCACGCCATCCTGCAGGGAGGCGGCGCCTCTTTGCTGCTGACCCTCATGGTGCTGCGCCAGACCCGCCGATCGTCGACGCAGGGGACGATCGCCTGATGCGCGTCTTCTATGTCATCAACTCGCTCGAGGGCGGTGGCGCCTCCGCACCGGTGCCCGCGATCGTCCGCCTGCTCCAGGCAGAGGGATGCGACGTCCGCATCCTCGCGCTGACGCCGCGCGACCGGCGCGGCCTGCCCGCGATCGAGCAAGCGGGGGTGCCGGTAACGATCCGCGAGGGTGGGGAAAAGGATCATCTTGCCGCCCTGCGCTGGCTCGACCGCCAGGTGCTGGACTGGCAACCCGATTTGATCTGGACCTCGCTCACGCGCGCGACCTTGCTCGGGCAGATCGTGGGCCAGATGCATGATATCGGCGTGGTCAGTTGGCAGCACGCCGCCTTCCTGAAACCGGCAAACGCCTTGCTGCTCCGCCTGCGGCGGCGGCGATCCATCTTCTGGCTCGCGGATTCGAACAATGTCGCGGCCTGGGCGCAGGCCAGGCTCGGCATCGCGCCCGAGAGAATCGCGGTATGGCCGCTCTTCTCCGCCGATGAGAGCGCTCCGCAGGCGCGGCCATGGAAGCCGGGCATGCCGCTCCGGATCGGCTCGCTCGGCCGATTGCACCGAGTGAAGGGCTATGACGTTCTGATCGCCGCCCTCGCCCAACTGCACGCAGGTGGCTTTTCGACACCGATGCCGGTCGAGATCGACGTGGCGGGCGACGGGGCGCTTCATTCAGAGCTGATCACCATGGCGTGCGCGGCCGGATTGCAGCGATTGCGCTTCATCGGATTCACCAAGCCCCGAGCCTTCCTCGCAAGCCTGCACCTCTATCTGCAGCCCTCGCGATCCGAAGGGCTTTGCATCGCCGCGCATGAAGCGATGCAGGCCGGGCTGCCCGTGATCGCCTCGGCGGTCGGCGAACTGCCTTTTTCCATTGCCGACGGCGAGACGGGCCGGCTCGTGCCGCCGGGCGATGCGGACGCGCTGGCCAGGGCCTTGGCCGAATTGCTGCGCGACCCCGCCAGGCTGGCGCGGATGGGGGCGGCCGCGCGCACGCGCGTGCTCGATAGGTTCGGCGGGGCGGCCTTCGCGCAGGCGGGCTCGGCCGCGTTGGGTCGGATCAGGCTCGCGCTCTCCGAAGCACACGCGCCAGATCGATAAGCCAGCCACGGCCCGTCCGATCGACCTTCTTCGCATCGATCAAGCTGATCGCCCCGCATGCCGACAGCGTATGGAAGCCTTCTTGATAAGGCGTGCCGGCGGGCGGCGACAGAAGCGGACCGAGCTCGGCCTCCACCGCATCGGGGGTGAGGCGGGTGAAACGCAGGATGCGGATTGCGCCGCCATAGGTGCGGCGGCAATCCTGGACCGGCAGGCAGAGGTTGGCCCCTTCCATGAACGGCGTCCCGCCCGGCCGCCCTCCCCCCACATCGCGCCGCACGGGGTTGAGCTTATGCGGATGCCAAGGCCCTGTGAGCCGCTCGGCCCAGGCCAGGTGAAGCGCGCCCATCCGTGCCGCCCGATCGGGTCCGCCGCTGTAAAAGAGCCACCACAGGCCGTCATGCCAGACGGGCGTGGCGTCGATCGGCACCACATCGAGCGCGATCTCCGCCGATGCCTCCCAGCGATCGGGAAAGGTCGCCGCGCGATAAAGCGTCAGGCGTCCCGAGCGGTGCGCCTCCGGCAGCATCCAGGTCTCACCTTCGGCCTCGAAGACATAAGGATAGGACAGATGCCAATCCGCCCGCAGCACCGTGCGGCGGTCCTGCAGCCGCAGATCGGAATCGAACCGCAGATGATCGATCACGCCATGGCGCGTGCGATAATCATAGGCCTCGGCGAACAGATGCAGCTGCCCATCCCGCCACAAGCCGAACGGATCTGCCAGGAAGCGGAAGCCGGGCTCTTCGGGCAGCCACAGGACCTCGTGGCCGACAAGGCCGGTCGCGGCCACCTCGTCGATCGGTGCGGGCACGATGCCGACCCGCCAGATGTCACAGCGGCGCGGCATCAGAAATGCGCATCCACGCCGAAGCGAACCGTGCGCGGACGCGGCGGCACGAACTGCCGCCCCGCTGCAACGCCGAACGGGTTACCCAGCGCGAACATGCTCCCGCGCGCATCGAGCAGATTGTCCAGCTGGAGCGACATGCCCCAATGCTCGGTCCCAAGTCGCGCGCTCAGATTGGCGATCGCATAATTGCCTTGCTGCACGTAGAGATTGGGGCGCGGCCCGAGCCGGGAATGGCCGGTGTAGCGGCCGGATGCGCTCAGATCGAGTTGCCAGCGACCGTCAAGCGGCTGGGACCAGTCGACCTTCCCGCTGACGCCGAGATGCGGGACATTGGGAAGCTCCTGGCTCTGCTTCCCGCTGACCGAGGGCTCCGCATCGGTCAGCCGACTATCGTTGGCGAAAAGCGCGGCAATGAGTCCCAGGCCTTTGATGGGCCGCCACTGGAGCGACGCCTCGCCCCCCCAGATCCGCCCCGCGCCGATGTTCGACGTGTAGGGCAGGCCGCGCGTATCGACCAGATCCGCCTGGATATTCTCCCAATGCGCATAGGAAAAGGTGACCGCCGCACGAAAGCGCTCGTCCCTGCCCGGCAGCAATTTGACGCCTCCCTCGATCGAGGAGAGGCTGTCGCCGTGAAAGCGCTGCACCGACGGCGGGCCGCCGGGATTGGGCGTCACCGACAGACCGCCTGGTCGCAGCCCCTCCTGATAGCGCGCGAACAGCATCAGGCGCGGGTCGATCTGCCACGACAGCGACAGCGAGGGCAGCAGCGCCGCCTCGTCCCGTCGCGGTTCGCCGACGCGGGCCGGCCGGTCGAGCGGCTGGCCGACCAGATGGGCATATTCGACGCGCGCGCCCGCCGTGGCGACGATGCCGTCGAGCAGGCGCCAGCCTGCCTCTCCGAACAGGGCCCCTTCGGTTACCTGGTTCGACAGGCCGAGGATTCGGGCCGGCGCGGTCGGCAATCCGACCTCGCGCGTCAGCTTCTCGCGGTCGTGCAGCAGGCTGGCGCCGATCACCCAGCCGCGTCCGTCGCTATCCTGGCGCGACAGCCGCGTCTCGTTGCTGAAGAGGTCGATATGATTGCCCTGATCGTAGATGCGCGGATTGGCGGCGCCATTGGGCGTGAAATCGAACCGCGACTCCACCCTCTGCCGCACGAAAGCGCTCGCCGAGACGAAGGACGTCCTGCCCCAGTCGCGCGCGACGGTGAGGTGGGCCAGCAGATAATCATTGTCGAAGGGCTGTGCGACGCGGTCGGTGCGGGTGAGCGGCGCGAGCCCGCGCCTGGCATATTGACCATCGTCGGCCTGGATATTCTGTTCGACCAGGCCGAGGTTGATTCGCCAGGCGCCCGGGCGGAAAGCGAGCGTCGCGCGCCCGCCATCCTTGTGCGTACGGTTGACGTTGGCCAAGCCGCGCCCGCTATCGTCGATATAGCCGCCTTCCAGCGTCCTGAACCCCAGCACGCGCACCCCGAGCCGGCCGGGCACGAGCGGCAGGTTGAGGAGTCCGACCGCATCATAGCCCTTGTCGCCATGCGCGGTCAGCGCGCCATCGAGGGCCACGGCGGCACTCGCCCGGTTCACGTCGACCGGCTCGGGCACGATCCGCACCACCCCGCCGAGAGCGCCGGCACCGTAAAGCGTTCCCTGCGGCCCTTCGATCACTTCGACCGACCGCACATCATAGAGGCTGATGGCGGGATCGGGCGCATTATAATTGAGCCGGACATCGCCCAGATATTCGCCGACCACCGCCTGGGACGGCCCGTTGAAGCTCGAATCCGCGACGCCGCGGATGAACAATTTGTTCCGCCCCGATCCCAGATGGGTCGAGCCGAAGGTCGGCAGGCGTTGAACCAGAGCGTCGGTGCCGGTGCCCTGCTCGCCCAGCGAGAAGCTGTTGCCCGCCAGCATCGTCGCGGTCCCGGCATAGCGATCGAAGCGCGTCCCCGTCTTGCTCCCGCTGACGATGATGTCGCTGTCACCAACCTCCGTCGCCCGCGGAGCTACCGACGATGATGCGGGCGTTGGCGGCATGGCGGGTTCGTGGCGTGCCGCCGCCGGCTCGATCCGCCTGCCGGCCACAATGCGCCAGGTCACGGCATCGACCTGTTCGGCGCGCGCAGGCAGTCGCTTCAGGAGACGTTCGAGCGCGCGATCGACTGTAAAGCGGCCCCGGATCGCCGGCGTGGGCAGATGGACGAGCGCCGGATCGAGCACCCCGATCGTGACATTGGCTTCCTGCGCGAGACGGATCGCGGTGTCGCCGAGCGTCGCCGCGGGAATGTCCACGTCGACGCGGGGCGCGGCGAGCAAGGGGCCCGCCAACGTCACCATCATCAGAATCGCGAATGAGTCAGCGGGGCGCACGCGCCTTCAGATACAAGCCATCGCGCTGTTGCGCGACCGTCACATCGAGCAGCGGCCCCAGACGTCGGGCAAGCGTCGCGCGATCCGCTTGCGCGAGCGCGATCGCTCCGGTGAAGAGATGCCCCGACACGGCGGGATCGACGGCGACCGCCGACCCGGTAGCGCGGGACAGATCGTCGGCGACCCGCCATAAGGGGGCCTCGCGATAGACCAGCCGCCCCGAACGCCAGGCGCCGATCGTCGCTGGATCCGTCTGATTCACCTCGACGATGTTGCTGCCGTCCGCCTTGCGCAACAGCCGGCCCGGCCCCAGCCGGACCGCCGCGCCATTGGGATCGTACAGCACTGCCCCCTCGGCCACCGCCACTTCGCTGCCGTGCGCGTTGCGCAGTACGTTGAAGCGGGTTCCGAGATCGACCATCCGCGCACCATCCGTATCGACGGTGAAGGGACGCGTTTCGTCGTGCACGACGCTGAACATCGCCTCGCCGCGCTCCAGCCGGGCGGTGCGGCCGTTCTTGCGGTCGAGCACAAGCCGGGTGTTGCCGTTCAACGCGATCTCGCTGCCGTCGTCGAGCCGGATCAACCGATGTTCGCCCGGTCCGGTCTGCGCGACCATCTCGGCGGTCGGCGCGAAATTGGGCAGGACCAGCGCGACCAGCGCGGCCGCGACCGCCCCGGCAAGGCCGCCGCCGATCCAACGCGAACGCCGCCAGGTGGATGCGACCCGAGTGTCGGCGAACGGGGCCGCCGGCTGTTCGCTGGCCAACGCCCCCGCCAGATCATGCCCGGCGAAAGCCGCTTCGTAAGCAAGATTGTGCGCCGGATCGGCCTCGAGCCATTCGGTCAGCGCATCCCAGTCGCTGAAGCGGGGATCGCGCGCGCGCGCCATCCACAGCGCCGCCTGATCGCGAATGTCGGTGGTCATGGTGCCCGGCTCCGCGATGGCAGCTCGCCTTCCTCCTCGTCGACCAGAGCGGCGACGGTGCGATAGGCGCGCTGAAGATGCTTCTCGACCGCGCTGAGGCTGATCCCTTCCTCCTGCGCGATCCGGCTTTGCGTGATGCCGTCGATCCTGAAACGGCGGAAGATGGACTGCGTGCGCTCGCTGAGCGTCGCCAGCGCCCGCTCCACCTGGTGCAGGCGCTGCCGCGCAGCCAGCGCCCGCTCCGCAGACGGGGTCTCGTCATGGCCGGCAGGGTCGTAGCCGGTCTCGCCCCACGCCTGTTCGCGGTTGTTGCGGCGAAGAGTCGCGCGGACGCGGTCGTGCATCAGATTGTCGGCCATGCGGAACAGATAAGCGCGCGGATCGGCAATCGGCCCTGCTGCCTCCATCCGGTCGAGCTTGAGCCATAGCTCCTGCATGATGTCATCGGCATCCTCGCCCGCGCCGCGGGCACGCAGGAAGCGCAGCAAGGCGGCGCGTTGCGCGATGAGCACGGCACTGAGCCCGCTTGCGACCATGTCCAGATCCGTGCGCCCGTTCGTCTCGCCGTCATAACGGGATGACGGCAAGGCGACAATGTTGTGAGCCGGGCTGCTCGATCGGATCATGATGCCGGAGACGGCGCCATGTCGGGCAACCCGCATCACCGCCAGCCGAGCCGTCACAATCGGCGCTTATGTGATGCGGGTTCGCCACAGCCAGGCCGTCTTTGCAATGATGTTGGAAGCATCGTTTCCCGATTTGTCGCGCGCCGCGCCTGCCGGAGCTCCCGCTCGGACCGCCGTGGTGCCGCCCATGGCCAGGCGGATATTGATCCTGCTCCACGATTTTTCGGGCGGCGGCACCGAACGCGTCGCGATCCGGCTGGCCAATCAATGGGCTTATTTGGGCCGCACCGTCCGAATTTTCTGCGGGACCGAGGCCGGTCCGCTGCGATCATTGGTGGATCCGGGCGTGGAGGTCGAGGCCGCCTGCCCCCGCCTGCCGCGGGGCCCGTTGTCGCGCATCCGCTTGGGCCTGGCCCTGGCGCGGGCGGCAGACCGCTTTCGCCCCGATGCGGTGTTCGGTCCGGGCAATTTCCACCTTCTGCCCATGGCGGTCTTCGGGTGGAGCGACCGCTCGGGCGCGGCGGCCTTTTGCAAGATCAGCAACCCGCTGGGTCCGCCCAATCGCGGCACCCCCGCCGGATGGCTGCGGCAACAGGCGCTACGCATCCTCACCGCGCGGCTGGACGGGTTGGTCGCGATGAGCCCGGCCCTGCGCGCGGAAGCTGCCCGACTGCTTGGGCGCGATCGTGTCGCCGCACGCTGGGATCCGATCTTCGCCGCCGGGGCGGCAGGTCGCGCCGAATCCGAGCGCGATCCGACCTTGATCGTCGCCGCCGGCCGGCTCGAGCCGCAGAAGAATTTCGTGCTGGCGATCGAGGCGATGGCCCATCTGAGCCGATGGACCGACGCACGGCTGGTCATCCTGGGCGACGGCGGCGAGCGGGCGCGGCTGACCCGGCTGATCGACCGGTTCGGCCTGCATGAGCGCGTCCGCCTGGCCGGTCATGTCGGGGACATCCGTCCATGGCTCTCGCGCGCCTCCTGCTTCCTGATGACCTCGCGCTACGAGGGTTATCCCGCGGCCTTGGTCGAAGCGCTGGCAGACGGACTGCCGGCGGTGGTCACGCCCTGTTCGACCGCACTCGCCGAGATCCTGCCACGGGCGGGCTTGCGCGCGATCGTTGCGCCCGACGCGGGCGCGATCGCCTGCGCGCTGCAGAACATGCTGCGCGAGCCGCGCCAGCAGGCGGTCGATCCTCTGCTGCGAGCGCGGCATGACGAGGTGCGCGCCGCGGCTTCCTATCTCGATCTGATGGACCGCAACGCCGCCGCGCAGGCTTAAGCAGGACGCCTGGCGCCCTCAGATTATGCCGGGGACGAAGCGCTTCACCCGCGCGGCATAAGCATCATAGTCCGCTCCAAACTGCGCGCGGAGCAGCTTTTCCTCCTCGCGGATGCGCAGGATCGTGCCGATCCAGTAGAGCGGGATGCCCGCGATCAGACCATCATGATGGCCCAACGCCACCGCCATGGCGAGCAGCCAAAGGAACAAGGCCGAGTAGATCGGATGGCGCAGATAAGCGAACGGTCCCCAGGTGACCAGTTCATGCTCCGAACGCGTGCGCGCAACGATGCTCCAATTGCGCCCCAAGGCGCGCTTCGATGCCGCAAAAAGCCAACAGGTCACACCTGACAAGAACAGAATGACCGCCGCTTGACCGATCGCGGCCGGGGACGCGGGCGGCAGGCCGATCCGCACAGTGCCGGCACCGACCACGGCGAAGCCGAGCGTCTGGACGATGATACCCAGGATCGACCGGCGCGAACGGCGGGCGCCACTTTCTCCCGCGCCTTTGCCGGATTTCAGCGCGACCAGCAGGGCGAACAGCGCAAGCGCCGCCAGCAGGATGATCGGGCTTGCCGGTCCCACCGGATGCGGATGCTTGAAGTCCATGAAACCCCTCCCCGGACGGCATCAAAGCGCCGATCGGGAGAGGGGTCAATCCATCGCTCAGCCCTGCGGAGCGCTTGCGCCTTGCGTGTCCGACGACGTCGAGGGCGTGAACTTGCCTGCCAGATCGCGCGCGCCGTTCAGGATCTTGTCGCGCCGCTCCTTGCTGCTGAGCAAGGCCGCCGCGACGCCGCCGAGCGCCAGCCAGCCGAAGGTGGTCAGGCCCTTCTTCTGCATTGCCACATTCGCCATCATACGCCTCCTGCTGTTCGGGCCGTATCAACCGGCGAGCGCGCGCCGTCGTTCCTCGCTTGGCCGCGCAGGCACCTTAAAGACCGAGAAATTCAAGCCCGTCCGGCAGAGCCCGCGCCGCATAGTCGACCTGGAGCACCCGCCGACGGCGTGGTTCCGCGGCCGCGGCAGAAGCATGGAGGATGAGCGTGCGATAGAGCCAGGCGTCGCCGCGATCCGCCAGACAGGCGATCAACTCCGCCTGCGCGACAAGCCTGTCGATCTCCGTTTCGGCGACCATGCCGAGCCGATGGCTGCCGCGCGCGACCAGCAGGGGCGCATTGAGCGCGGGGACCGGATCCAGATGGAGCCGCAAGGTCACCATCCGCTCGAGGATCGCGACCGGAGGCGCCACATGCGTGATTCCGCTCTTCACCGTCCAGGGCCCGAACCCCGCGACCGGCTTGCGCTCGCGCACCGCGATGGTGCGGTCCTGATGCCAGCCGAGCGCCCAATTGGCCGCCGCGCTCTTGTCGAACAGGATTGCACGCACGGGAAAGCAGGTCGGGCCGAGCGCGCCGGCCGCAATCGCGCCGACCGGCGCGTCCGCAGCCAGCAGCCGTGCGAGGTCGGGCCGCCCGTAAAGCCGCATGCCCACTCGATCGGCGGGCAGGTCGGCGAGCGCCGATTCGATGGCCCCGAGACCGGCTTCGTCCAGCGCACCGCGAAACAGCTGCGCGCCGTCTTCCTCCAGCCTCAGGCGATCGAGGTCGTTCAGGCGGCTTCCATCGTCCGCTTGGCGCGCTTGCGCTCGTGCGGATCGAGGTGGCGCTTGCGCAGGCGGATATTCTTGGGCGTGACTTCGACCAGTTCGTCCTCGTCGATATAGGCGATCGCCTGCTCGAGCGTCAGCCGCTTGGGCGGGGTCAGGCGGATGGCGTCATCCTTGCCGCCCGATGCACGGAAGTTGGTGAGCTGCTTGGCCTTGAGCGGATTGACCTCCAGATCGTCCGTCTTGGCATTCTCGCCGACGATCATGCCTTCGTAGATCGCCTCGCCCGGATCGACCATCAACGGCCCACGCTCCTCGAGCGCGTTCAAGGCATAAGCGACCGCTTCGCCGGTGCCGTTGGAAATGAGCACGCCATTTTTCCGGCCCTCGATCGGTCCCTTATAGGGGCCATATTTCTCGAACAGGCGGTTCATGATGCCGGTGCCGCGCGTATCCGACAGGAACTCGCCATGATAACCGATCAGGCCGCGCGAGGGCGCCGAGAAGGTGATGCGGGTCTTGCCGCCGCCCGACGGGCGCATGTCGGTCATCTCGGCCTTGCGGATCGCCATCTTGTCGATGACCGTGCCCGAATATTCGTCGTCGACGTCGATCACGACGGTTTCATAGGGCTCGGTGCGATTGCCGTTCTCGTCCTGGTGGAACAGCACGCGCGGGCGGCTGATCGACAATTCGAAGCCTTCGCGGCGCATCGTCTCGATCAGCACGCCGAGCTGAAGCTCGCCGCGGCCGGCGACCTCGAAACTGTCCTTGTCGGCGGCCTCGGTGATCCGGATCGCGACATTGCTCTCCGCCTCGCGGAACAGGCGGTCGCGAATCATGCGGCTGGTCACCTTGGTGCCTTCGCGCCCCGCAAAGGGGCTGTCGTTGACGGCGAAGCGCATCGACAAGGTCGGCGGATCGATCGGCTGCGCCTGGATCGGGGTGGTGACCGAGGTGTCGGCGATCGTATCGGCGACGGTCGCGACGGCCATGCCGGCAAGGCTGATGATGTCGCCCGCACGCGCTTCGTCGACCGGGACCCGCTCCAGCCCATGGAAGGTCATCAGTTTGGAGGCGCGGCCGGCCTCGACCACCTTGCCTTCCGAATTGAGCGCGTGGATCGGCTGGTTGAGCTTGACCACGCCCGAATTGACCCGGCCCGTCAGGATGCGGCCGACGAAATTGTCGCGATCGAGCAGCGTCACGAGGAAGGTGAAGGGTGCGTCCTCGTCGACATTCGGCGCAGGCACATGGTTCACGATCGTCTCGAACATCGGCTTGAGCGTGCCTTCGCGCGCGTCCGGATCGGTCGACGCATAGCCGTTGCGGCCCGACGCATAGAGGACCGGGAAATCCAGCTGCTCGTCGGTCGCTTCCAGGCTGACGAACAGGTCGAACACCTCGTCAAGCACCTCCTGCACGCGCGCGTCGGAGCGGTCGATCTTGTTGACCACCACGATCGGACGCAGGCCGAGCGCGAGCGCCTTGCCGGTCACGAACTTGGTCTGCGGCATCGCGCCCTCGGACGAATCGACCAGCAGGATCACGCCGTCGACCATCGACAGGATGCGCTCCACCTCGCCGCCGAAATCGGCGTGGCCGGGCGTGTCGACGATGTTGATGCGCGTGCCTTCCCAGTCGACCGAGGTGCACTTGGCCAGGATGGTGATGCCGCGCTCTTTTTCGAGATCGTTCGAATCCATCGCGCGCTCCTCGACGCGCTGATTGTCGCGGAAGGTTCCGGACTGACGGAAAAGCTGGTCGACCAGGGTGGTCTTGCCATGATCGACGTGCGCGATGATGGCCACGTTGCGCAAGGGCATGGTGGTCTTTCGTGTTCGTGTTTTCGAAGTCGCGCGCCCTTAGCCGAAATGCGGCGGTGCAACAAGGGCGCGGGGCGGAATGAAAGAGCCGTCGCCCCGGCGGAGGCCGGGGCCGCTGGAAATAAAGCCGTCCCCAGCCTCCAGCGGCCCCAGCCTCCGCGGGGTCCCCCGCAAAGTGGTACCTTGCGGGGTACCCTGTCGCCGGGGCGACGCGACTTATACAAGCGTCTCACTTGAATAATACAGCGATTGCCTCCTATCTTGGCGTGAACGAAGGGGTGGAGACGGACTTTGGCCACGACCGCGACTGACACCAAGACCGACGATCTGGTATTGACGCCGCCGACGCCGGTGCAGGCGATCGCGCCCGCCAAGGCGGCGGGGCTGGTGCCGCTCGACGACAAGACCAAGAGCGAGCTGGAGAAGCGCGTCGGCGCCTTCATCGACGAGCTGGCGAGCCTTGATTCCAACTCGCCCGAGTTCGGCAAGCGCGTCGATACCATCTCCAATCTCGGCCAGAAGGAGATTCGCGAGGCGGCGAGCCAGTCGAACCGCTTCCTCGACCGGCCGGTGCGCGCGATGGACAGCGACAGCGGCGTCGGCTCCGACCTGGCCGAGCTGCGCC
>Ga0068852_100000382_pt1 | contig 29868 bp, 25 predicted proteins | sample KBSCornC22_FD_66594 | JGI IMG/M metagenome (GOLD analysis project Ga0068852, IMG submission 66594) | Corn rhizosphere microbial communities from Kellogg Biological Station, Michigan, USA - KBS Corn C2-2 | ecosystem: Host-associated > Plants > Roots > Rhizosphere > Soil ... | reverse complement strand
TGTATCGGGACGCAATTCCTTGTTTTCAGCGTGCCCTAGCCCTTAGCGAAACTCCGGGGGTGGAACCAACCCTTAGAGCAGCAGTGTGTTGCAACCTTGCTCAAAGCTTTCTGGGCATCGGCGATTTAGATAATGCTCTCGAGGCGATAACAAAATCGTTAGAGCTGAGCGCAGAGCCTGCTGACACGTATGCCGCACACAGGCGTGCGATCCGCGAGTGGACCTTCGTCGACATCGCACTTGAGGCCGGCGAAATGGAGCTGGCACGTCCACATGTGAAAGCCTGCTATGAATACGCATTACGGAGTGGCGCTTCGGCCTCATTGTTCGTATCTCATATTGCTACCGGCATATTTGAAATCCGCGCCGAGAGTGTCGACCGTGGCCTAGAAAGGCTTGAGAACGCATTAAAGGATTCAGTAAGTCTTGGCGAGCAGATGCGCGTCATGTCCCTCACCGCCCTGGTAAAAGCCTATGAAGCCTGCGGCCGCCCGGAACCGGCCCTGCGCTGCATGCGGGAGCTCATGCAGTACTTCTCCGAGAGGCGGAAGGAGCAGATCAACGCCCTCATCGCGCAGGGCTACGATCGCCCCACCGGGAAGTCGGACGAGTATCTCGACCTTCACGCCTGGAAATACCGCGAGGCGCGACTGCGCGCAGCCGCGGCCGAACACGATGTCGTGAACGCGCGCCAGGACATGCTCGAGCGTCTCGCGATCACGGCAAGCCTGAAGGAAGACCCGTCCGGCGAGCACGGCTATCGCGTGGGCAAGCTGGCAGCGCTCATGGCAAAGGAGCTCGGCTGGGACAACGGCCGCTGCTACATGATCGAAATCGCCGCGCGCCTGCACGATATCGGCAAGGTGGGCATCCCCGACAACATCCTGCTGGGTTCGCAGCAACTGAAGGACGCGGAGCGCCACTTCATGCGCTCCCATACGATCATGGGCGCCGAGCTGCTCGCCAACGGCGACTCGCCGCAACTCAAGATGGCGGAGGAGGCGGCGCGCAGCCATCACGAATGGTGGGACGGCAGCGGCTACCCGAAAGGCCTTGCGGGCGATCGCATCCCGGTTCACGCCCGGATCATCGCGCTGGCCGACGTCTTCGACGCGTTGACGCACGGCCGGCCGTACGCGTCGCCGTGGCCGAAGGAACAGGCGCTCTCCGAGATCGAGCGGCTCTCGGGGAAGCAGTTCGATCCATCGCTTGCGTCCGGCTTCGTCGAGCTGGTGCGCAAGCTCGCCGCGGCGCACGAGGACCTGGACGAATTTCTCGCGTCGTCCGCACGCGTCTCCGGGTTCCTCACCGCACGCAAGAAGCTCAAGGCGATGCTGCTCGAAGAGCACGGCCACGTTTCGCAGGAACGCCACTAGCCCAGCGGTACTTTGCCGCATGGCGTTTTCCGCGTTGACCGTACCCCCCCAAAACGACTAAAATCATCAGCTTCCTTTCCCCGATAGCTCAGTCGGTAGAGCGACGGACTGTTAATCCGCAGGTCGCTGGTTCGAGCCCAGCTCGGGGAGCCAGTTTTCACCTCGCCTCGTGTCCCGCACGGGGCTTCGATGGCCCGATCGTCCCGCCCCCACGTCTGAAAATGGCTGCAGCGGCGCAAGGCTGGCCGGGCACAGGGCGATGACGCGAAGCAACCGGTGGTTCGCGGTGGCCCTCGTGGCGCTCCTCGTGATCGCGGTGGTCGCGTGGATTGCGGGGCCATGGAGCCTGGAGACTGCGGCCAACGTGGGCGGCGAGGCACCCGGGCGCGAGCCCCCTACGCCACGGGAGCCCGGTCCGGCGACGCCGCCAACATCGCCAGCGCCGGGCAAGACGAGCGCGCCTGCCAATGCACCCGCAACGGATGGCATCGTGCGCATCGCGCACAAGACGCCGCCGCCCGCGCCCATCCCGCCCGGGAACGGCCGCGCATACCTCGACAAGCTGCTCCTCGCGGCCAACGGCGCCAAGCCCGATGCGGGCGCAGCCATGGCCGCGTACGAGCTTCTCACCCAGTGCCGGCGTCTCGCGGCCGATCCGCCGAAGGAGCTGCCGCCCGGCGCGCCGGACTGCAGCGGCATCGGCGAAGCGGATTGGCGGGGGGCCGCGCGGCTGCTCAAGTTCGCCGCGGAATCGGGCGACGAGCGCGCGCAGATGACGTACGCGCAGCGCATGATCGGACTCGCGCACGAGCCCACCGAGATCGCGCAGTCGCGTGACGAGCTCGTGCAGGCGAACGACAACGCGCGGCGCTACCTGCAGCAGCTTTCGGAGCGCGGCAACGTCGATGCGATGTGGTTCATGGGCGAGTCGTTCGCCTCGGGCGAGATCACCGCGCCGGATCCGGTGATGGCCTATGCGTACAAGTGGGCCGTGGGACGCGCGGGCGGCTATCCCTACACGATCGATTCGGAGCTGGTGCGCCTGGAAGGGCAGCTCGGTCCGCAGGACCTCACGCGCGCGCGAACGATCGGCGACCAGTTGATCGCGCGCTGCTGCTCGGGGCCGAAGTAGCCGGCAGCGGCCTCAGGCGCTCTCGCGTCCGGCGGCTTCTCCGCGCGTCGAGAGCCGCGCCAGCCGCTCGGCCGCATCGGCGAAGAAAGCCTTGAACTTGTCCGCGACGACGGCGCCCTCGCCCTCCCCGGCGCAGGATGCACGGGTGAGCTCGAACGCGTAATCGCTCACGTCCTTGGCATCGACGATCTTGTGGGGGCGGCAATGCGGCGGCAGGAAGCCGGTCTCGTAGGGCGTGAAGGACGCGACGAAATCGCGCGCGACCGAAACCACTTCCTCGAGGGTCGTCGCGCAATCGAGCACCATGTGCCAGCTCATCGGCGAGCGGTGGTGATCGTTCTTCGCGTGGAACTGATGGATGGACATCGGGGGAATGCCTTTTACAGTTGCCCCCGAAGATACCGAAACCGCCGCGGCAAATCTGCCGGAATCCCCCGACGATCCGTAGGATTCGTCCGACGGCCGCCTGCTCCCGCGGCGCTTCAGCCCGCCGCCCGCCGGCCCACCCCTTCCACCACGCTGCGCGGCACGAGGCCACCCGGCGACAGCACCGATTCGTCCACGATGCACGCCGTATCCTCGAGGATGATGCCCTCGAGCTTCGCGATCGCCTCCGCGGTCGCGTAATCGTCGGAGCGGCGAAAACCCCGCAGCGACCGGTCGAAGAACTCGAACTGGAAGACGGTCACGTCGGCCATGACGCCGATCGTACTCCCGCACCGGGCCCCCCGGCGATAGCCTCACCGGGCTCCCCCCTTGCACCGCACGGGCGGCCGATGGCAAGCTTCGAAGCCGTTTCATGCAATACGACCTCGTCACCATCGTGGCCTCCCCGCGGGGCATGCCGGCCCTGCGGCACCTGCTCGCGGAGCTGCCGTCGCGCTTTTCGACGCCCATCCTCTGCCTCGTGCAATCGGGCGATGCGCTCGTCGACGAGCTGCAGCGCGGCACCCGCCTGAAGGTCCGCTGGGCCCGGGCGGGCGAGCGGCCCGAGCGTGGCTGCGTCTACCTCTCCCCGCCGGGCCTCAGCGTGCGTTGCGATTCGGAGGGCCGCTTCGGGCTGTCCCCCTTCGGCCCCGAGAGCAGCGCGCTCAACCCGGTGGATCTTTTCCTCATGACCGCCGCAAGCGCGCATGGACGGCGACACCTGTCGCTCGTGCTGGCGGGATTCGATCGTGACGGCGTCGCGGGTTGCGAGGCGGTGAAGCAGGCCGGCGGCTCCGTGCTGGTGCTGGACCGCGCGACCGCCCGCTACTGGGGCATGGCGGAGCCGATCGTGCAGGCCGGCGCGGCGGACCGCGTGCTCACCATCGTGGAAGTCGCCGAGGCGCTGCGCGGCTGCTTCACCAGCCAGGACCTGCTGCGCTGCGCCGAGATCCAGATCGAGCTGGGCTCGGTCCTGGAGGTGGCGATGCGCCTCTCGGGGACTGCCATGGGCCACATCACCCGCCGCACGCGGGAAACGGACGAGCTGCGCATCGTCGTGCAACGCGGGCTCGGCATCGAGTTCTTCGATGAGTTCGAGGCGATGCCGGCACACGACGAGACGGCGTGGTGCCAGGCAGTGCGGCTCAAGCGGCGCATCGTGATCCCCGACGTGGGCGCCGCCGCTCGCCATCCGGCACATCGCTCGAGGCGGCCGCTTCCCTATCGCGCGGAAATGGCCCTGCCGCTCCTTCGCGAGCGGCACGAGGATCCACAGGGCGCGCTCACCGTGCTCTTCCGCCAGCCACATGCGCCCCCGAATGGCGAGCCGCCCGGCATCGACCACCTCGCCTCGCGCGCCGCCGACCTCATCGCGCGGATCACCTGATCGTTCATTGCAGCGGGTGCGTGTCGCGCGCCCGTCGAATGGCACGTAGGACGCGCGGCAGCGCCCTGAACCTAAACGCGCATGTCGGCTCTCAGCTACATGCACGATCAGGATAACGGCAAGGATGTCGAGCAAAGCGGCGAGCCGGCGAGCGCGCGGCCCGAGTCCGACATTGCGCGCGAAAACGAGGAGCTGTCGCGCCGCGTGGCCCTGCTGGCCGAGGCCGACCAGCGCAAGAACGAGTTCCTTGCCATCCTCTCGCACGAGCTGCGCAACCCGATCCACGCCATCCGCACCAACGCGTGGGTGATCGCGCAGCACTGCAAGCAGCCGGAAGCGCAGGAATCCACCGCCGCCATCGAGCGGCAGGTGAGCCTGCTGTCGAAGCTGCTGGGCGACCTGCTCAACGTGATCAGCCTTTCGAAGGAAGCGGACCTCGAGCTGGAGGTGCACGACGTACGCGACCTCATGCAGGAGGCGCTCGCCGCCACGCGCCAATCGATGGAGAAGCACCATCACCGCGTCGTGCTGGACCTGGGCACCGAGGAGCTTCCGGTGAACGTGGATCCGGAGCGCATCGTGCAGGCGTTCATGAACATCATCGAGAACGCCGCCAAGTACACGGACCCGGGCGGCGTCATCACGGTGACCGCGAAGCGCGTGATCGGCCAGGTGGAGCTGCGCGTGCGCGACACCGGCATCGGCATCGCGCCCGAAGATGTGTCGAGCCTTTTCGAGCTCTTCAAGCGCGGGCGCAGCGGCCGCGTACGCGGCGCAGGCGGCCTCGGCATCGGCCTCTACATCGCTTCGCGCACCGCGCGCGAGCATGGCGGCCGGCTCGAGGTCGAGAGCGCGGGCGTCGGGCTGGGGAGCGAGTTCACCATGACACTGCCGCTGCACCACACGGCGCCGGTGGATGTGCTCGAGGACGAGGAGCAGCCCGATGACGAGGCGCCGAGTGCCGCGGGCAAGCTCACGATCCTCGTCGTGGACGACAACCGCGACGCGGCCGACAGCCTCTCCAAGCTGCTGCAGGCTTACGGCCACGACGTCTGGACGGCGTACGACGGCCTGGAGGCGGTCGACGTCGCGCGCGAGAAGCGCCCGCTGGTGGCGCTCATCGACATCGCGCTGCCGAAGATCGACGGCTACCAGGTGGCGCGGCGCCTGGCCCGCGACCAATGGGGCCGCACCATGACGCTCATCGCCGTCACCGGCGCGGGCCTCGACGACGATCGCGAAAAGGCGCTCGCCGCGGGCTTCAGGTACCACCTCGTGAAGCCCATCGACCACGCCGCCCTCGAAGGCATCCTGGCAAGGCTCTGAAGGCTATTGGACGCGCTCGGGCTCGATGTCGTACTGCGTCCAGAGCTTCGCCAGCAACTCGGCGATCACGATGTGGCAACCCTGCGGGCATTCGCTCGGCGTGCCGATGGCCCAATTGGCGGAGACATCGTCGGGAGGCCGGCGGAAATACGGCAGCGGAATGCGGCAGTTGGTGCATTCCTTGTGTCGCAGCGCCTTGAACTCGCGATCGAGGATCGCGTAGAGCTGCGCCGACGATATGGTCTTGCGGATCACAGCAGCGTGGCCCCTTGCGCCGGCGAAGCCCCTGTCTCCATCCGGCAGCGGAGGGTGTGATCGCATGCGGCGCCGTCTTGTTCCGCCGCGGGCATGGGCCGCGAAGGCTATCGGGTATGCTCGGACCATTGCGCATGCCGCGGGGGTCCTGTTGGTTCGGTGGCTGGCATTGCTGGTGATGGTGGCCGCGGCATCGCGCGGGCACGCGGCGCCTGCGCCGGTTTTCATGGAGCAGCTCACCTCGCCGGAGGTGAAGGAGGCGGTCGCCGCGGGCAAGACCACGGTGCTCGTTCCCATAGGCGGTACGGAGCAAAACGGCCCGCACATGGTGCTCGGCAAGCACAACGTGCGCGCCCGCGTCCTCGCGCAACGCATCGCCGAGCAGCTCGGCGATGCCCTGGTGGCGCCCGTCGTGGCCTATGTCCCGGAAGGCAACGTGACGCCGCCGGCCGCGCACATGCGCTACGCCGGCACCATCTCCATCCCCGAAGACGCCTTCGAAAAGATGCTCGCGGGCGCCGCCCGGAGCTTCCGCCAGCACGGCTTCCGCTACGTGGTGCTCCTGGGCGATCACGGCGGCTACCGGCGCAGCCTCGAGAAGGTCGCCGCGGAGATTAACCGCGAATGGCGCCACACCGACGCGCGCGTGATCGTCCCTGCGGAGTACTACCGCGCGGCAACGGTCGAGTTCGGCAAGGCGCTCGCGGCGGAAGGCTTCCGGCCCGCGCAGGTGGGCGTGCATGCGGGGCTCGCGGACACGTCGCTCGCGCTCGCGCTCGATCCCTCGCTCGTGCGGCGCGAGCTGCTGGGCGCGGAGCCGGGGCCGGGCGTCGAGGGCGATCCGCGCCGTTCCTCCGTGGCACTCGGGGACGTCGGCGTCGGGCTCATCGTCGACCACACGGTCGCGGCCATTCGCGAAGCCACGCGGAAGCGCGCGGCGCCGGTCCCGCCCGGAACCGGGCGATGAGCCAGGACGGATTCGAGGAATTCCTCGCGCGGCAGCGCGCGGACTACGGAGGCGCCCTGCCCGCGCGCGTTGCGGTCCTTCGCGAGGCGTGGCAGCGCGCCGCTGCCTCGCGCTCCGACGAGGACTACCGCGCGCTGGAGCGCGGGGCGCACAGCATCGCGGGCTCGGGCGGTACGTTCGGCTTCCCTGCCGTGGGAACGGCTGCGCGCGAGCTCGAAGGCGCAGTCGAACGGCGCGACGAAGCCGCCATCGTGGCCGCGCTCGAGCGGCTCGAGGCAACGGTGCGCGATGGCGTTTGAGCGGCGCTACCTCTACTCCAGCACCGCCATCGTGGCGGCGGCCCTGCTGCTCATCGCGCTCATCTGGTCGATAACGAGCGAGCGCGTGGCCTACGAGCGCGCCATGGCGGTCAAGGACGCGCGCGACGACAACCGCAACATCGGCAGCCTCGTCGAGGAACATACGCAGGGAGTGCTCTCGGCGTTGAACCAGGGCCTCGCCTTCGTGCGGCTGCAGTACATGCGCGACGGCGCCCATGTCCCGTTGCTGCAGGTGCTGCAGGACTCGAGCATCAACCGCGGCCTCATCGGCTCCATCGAGATCGCCGGCCCCGACGGCCGCATCGTGGAGGCGAGCGCGCCCACCGTGGGCAACGCGGGGATCGATCCGGCGATCGTCGCCGCGCTCTCCGCCGACGATACCGACGCGCCGTTCATCGGCCTGCCGCGGCAGGAAGGCGACGGCACGTGGCGCGCGCCCATCGCGCGCCGTCTCACGCAGCCCGACGGCTCGTTCGGCGGCGCGGTGCTCGCGTGGTTCGATCCCGTGGAGCTGGGCAACGTCTACCGGCGCACCAGCCTGGGCGAGGAGGACGCGATCCTCATCCTCCACCGCGACGGCCGCGCGCTGCTGCGCCGCTCGGGCGACCGCGTGAGCATCGGCGACGACTACGGCGACGCGCCGCTCATGAAGGCGGCACGGCAGGAACCGCAAGGCTCGCTCATCACGCGCGGACGCGTGGACAACGTGATCCGCATCCTCGACTACACCACCATGCGCGACTACCCGCTGATCGTCGCCGTCGGCACGGCGGAGGATCCGGCACTCGGCGGCTATCGGCGCAAGGCGCGCGATTACTACACCATCGCCTCCGTGGCCACGATCGCCATCGCGGTGCTGGCACTCGTGCTCATGCGCGCGATCGTCAGGCAGCGCGCGGCCGTGGACGACCTGGTGCGCAACGAGCGGCGCTTCCGCGCCACCTTCGACCAGGCCTTCGTCGGCATGGCGCAGAGCGCGCCCGACGGGCAGATCCTGCAGGCGAACCAGAAGCTCTGCGAGATGCTGGGCTACGAGGAGGACGAGGTCCGCGGCCGCACGATGGATTCCTTCGTGCTGCCCGCGGACCGCGACATTCCGCGCCACGACGGCCGTGCGGCGCAACAGCGGCTGCTGCGCAAGGACGGTCGCATCGCGTGGGCGGATGTCGCGACCACGGTCGTGCGCGATTCGGCCGGAGCGGTGGACCGCTGCGTGACCGTCGTCCACGACATCACCGAGTTCAAGCGCATCGACCGGATGAAGAGCGAGTTCGTGTCGATGGTGAGCCACGAGCTGCGCACGCCGCTCACCTCCATCCGCGGCTCGCTCGGCCTCGTGGCAGGCGGCGTCGCGGGTGCGCTTCCCGAGGCCGCGCGCAACCTCGTCGACATCGCGAAGAGCAACTGCGAGCGCCTGATCCGCCTCATCAACGACATCCTCGACACGGAGAAGATCGAGTCGGGGAAGATGGCATTCGAGATCGCCGAGGTGGAGATGGCACCCCTGCTCGCCGCCGCGATCGCCGCCAACCAGGGCTTCGCCGAGCAGCATGGAGTGATGGTGGTGCTCCACGCGCCGCAGGAGCCCGTGCGCGCGATGGCCGATGCCGACCGGCTCACGCAGGTCGTGACGAACCTGCTCTCGAACGCGATCAAGTTCTCGCCGCCCGATTCCGCGGTGCAGGTCACCCTCTCGGAAGCCGCCGGCAATGCGCAGGTCGAGGTGCAGGACCGCGGTCCCGGCATTCCGCACGAGTTCCGCGACCGCATCTTCCGCAAGTTCTCCCAGGCCGATTCCTCGGATAGCCGCGCGCGCGGCGGGACGGGACTCGGCCTCAACATCTCCAAGGCGATCGTCGAGAAGCTCGGGGGCACGCTCGGATTCACGAGCGAGGTAGGCCAGGGCAGCATCTTTCATTTCGGCCTGCCAGCGGTGGTTCCACGCACGGCGACCGCGGCCATGGGCCCGCGCACCCGGCCGCTGGTGCTCGTGGTCGAGGACGATCCGGACATCGCGCGCCTCATCGCGATGATGCTCGACAAGGGCGGCTTCGAGGCCGACATCGCACGCACCGCCGCCCATGCGCGCGAGCACATGGCGCAGCGCCACTACGCGGCCATGACGGTGGACCTGAAGCTCCCCGGCGAGGACGGCGTGGCCCTCATCCGCAGCATGCGCCGCGAGCGGCCGACGCGCGAGGTTCCCGTGATCGTCGTATCGGCCGTGGCCGACGAGGGCCGCATCCAGTTGAACGGCGAAGCGCACGCCGTGGCCGAATGGCTCGGCAAGCCCATCGACGAGAACCGCCTGGTGCGCGCGGTGCGCGAGGCCGTGTCCGGCGAGGAGGCGCAGCGCCCTCGCATCCTGCACGTCGAGGACGATCCCGATATCCAGCGCGTCGCGGCCGCCATCGCGCAGGGCATCTTCCACTTCGAATTCGCGGGGACCGTGGCCGAGGCGCGCAGCGCGCTCGCGCAATGGCGCTTCGATCTCGTGCTGCTCGACCTGCGGCTGCCCGACGGCTCCGGCTGGGACGTGATGCCGGCGATCGAAGCGCAGGATCCCCCGCCGCCGGTGGTGGTCTTTTCCGTGGACGACGTGCCCGTCGCAGCGCGCAGCCGGGTGGCGGCCGTGCTCACGAAGACCGGCACTTCCAACGAGAAGCTTGTCGCCACGATCCGCGAAGTGCTTTCCGCCACGCCGGAGCGTGCGGGCATGCGGAGCTGACCATGGCGCGCGAGCTGCGGCGGATCCTGTACGTGGAGGACGAAGCCGACATCCGCACGGTCGCCAAGATGGCGCTCGAGGCCGTCGGCGGCTTCGAGGTGATCGCCTGCGCTTCGGGGGAGGAAGCGCTGCGCCTGGCGCCAACCGCGCGGGCCGATCTCCTGCTGCTCGACGTCATGATGCCGGCGATGGACGGCCCTTCGACCCTGTGTGCGCTGCGCGAGCTGCCCGAGACGGCGGATACGCCCGTGATCTTCATGACGGCCAAGGTCCAGGCCGCGGAGATCGCCGAATACCGCGCGCTCGGCGCCCTCGACGTCGTGTCGAAGCCGTTCGATCCGATGTCGGTGTCCGAAGACATCCGCCGCATCTGGAATCGCGCGAGCGGCGGGTAAAATGGCGGGGTTGAAATCCCGGAGTCCGAAGTGACGCTTCGCGCGCAAGCCAGCACCGCCCTCGCCGCCTTCCTCGCCGCCACCACCCTCGCCTCTGCCCACCCGGTCCAGACCGTTCCCGGCATGCCGCCGCAGCCGGACGCCTCCAATCTCTACAGCGAGATCGGGCCGGACAAGGTCAGTCCCGCGATCGCGAACGATCCCGCGCTGGTCTACGTGCCGCATGTGACGTCGAACGACGTGTACGTGATCGACCAGGCGACGTTCAAGGTGGTGGACAAATTCAAGGTGGGCCTGAACCCGCAGCACGTGGTGCCCGCCTGGGACCTGAAGACGCTCTTCGTCACGAACAATGCGGAGAACACGAAGAAGGGCACGCTCACGCCGATCAACCCGAAGACGGGCAAGCCGGGCAAGGCCATCGCGGTGCCGGACCCGTACAACATGTACTTCACGCCCGACGGCAAGTCCGCGATCGTCGTCGCCGAGGCGTTGAAGCGCCTCGACTTCCGCGATCCGCACACTTTCGCGCTGCACTATTCGATTCCCACCCCGGAGTGTCCCGGCATCAACCACGCGGACTTCGCGATCGACGGCCGCTTCGTGATCTTCACGTGCGAGTTCGCGGGATCGCTCGTGAAGGTCGACCTCGTGAATCGCAAGGTCCTCGGCTATCTAAAGCTTTCGAAAGGCGGCATGCCCCAGGACGTGCGAGTGTCACCCGACGGCAAGACCTTCTTCGTGGCCGACATGCGGGCGGACGGCGTGTTCGTGGTCGACGGCGACAGCTTCAGGGAAACCGGCTTCATCGCGACCGGCATGGGCACGCACGGCCTTTATCCGTCGCGCGACGGCAAGAAGCTTTATGTCGCCAACCGCGGCTCGCATGCGATCCACGGCAAGAAGGGCGGTCCCGGCTCCGTCTCCGTCATCGACTTCGCGACCCAGAAGGTCGACGTCACCTGGCCGATCCCGAACGGCGGCTCCCCGGACATGGGCAACGTGAGCGCCGACGGGAAAGTGCTGTGGCTATCGGGGCGCTATGACAACGTGGTGTACGCGATCGATACCACGACCGGTTCCGCGAAGGCCATCCCCGTGGGACGCGAGCCGCATGGGCTGGCGGTGTGGCCGCAGCCGGGACGGTATTCGCTGGGGCATACGGGGAATATGCGGTAACGGCGGCCCCGCGGGACGGCAAGACAGCCGACGCTAAGGCCTTACCACCGACACGCTCATCTGCTGCAGGTTGTATCCGATGCTTGCATCGCCAACCACTTCCCCCTTGATGCCGAACTTGTCGAAGGCGTAATCGCCCGGCTCGGCGCTGAGCGCAGGATCGATGCTGCGCGCGAGAGCGAGCACCGCGGCAGCCTCGTTCCGATCGACCCGCCATTCGAAATCGCCGCCAAAGCCCCAGGAATGGTCGGAATCGAAGACGTGGGAGGTCTGCAGCGAAGGCAAGCCGGCGCTCCTCCCGAGCCGTGACGCCGGCGAGAGGCTCGCGAAGACCATCACCTCGCCCGTCGCGGCATCGCGCGTGGCGAAGTCCGACGCGAGCGGCGTTCCGATGGCGCCCGCCGAGAGCTCCAGCCGCTTGCCCGACCGCTTGTCGACCAGCGTCAGGATGGGCTGGACATAAGCGTCCCCCGAGGCGGCACGCACCTGCTTCACGAAGAGGCTGTACTTCACCACGAGGTCCATGTCGACCTCGAAGCCCCCGGCGAAGGGACGGAACGCGCCGGGAACCGGCGCGGGCGATTCGGTGCGCAGCGAAGAGGCGGAGCCCGCCGAACGATCGGCCGAGGTGACGAAGAAGCCGCCGCCCGGCGTGTTATCCGGCATCTGGACGAACGACCGCGACGTGCTGCCGCCGATGCCGGCGTATCCCACCACGGAACCGAACGCGGACAACATGCCCGTCAGGGCGGTATAAGGGCCTTGATGCGCGGCATCGGCACCGACGGCCGTGTCGAAAGTGGGCATGTTCGAGCCGATGATGCAAGTCGTGAGGCTGCCGGTGCTCTCCCACCCCACCGGACAGTTATCGAAGCCACCGAAGCCGGGCGAAATGCCGGGGCCGGGACTCAAGTTGGGGTAATTCATCGAGGCGAGAGGGACGCGCTCGCTGCGGAGGACGCAAAACGCGACCCCCTCCTCCACCCAATTCGCGCGCGCGTGCATTTCCTGGCGCACGCGCTCATCCGCGACGTAGCGGTGATTGCCTCGGGCGGGCCAGCCGTTGTTGACGAATCGATACACCGGCACGAGGCCCCTACCGCATTGACCCGTAGCGGGATCCATGTCGAATGCGGAAAGACTCGGCGTACCTACTGCTTCTGGAGGAGCGGGCGGGAGAAAGGTCCATCCGGATCCGGGCTGCTTCAGGGCGGCGCACTCTGCCGCATTGATCGTGAGGAAGAACGACGCGGGCTCGACCTGTCCCTCGGCCCGGAACTCGCAGACCTGCGTGGCGCCGCGGCCGGCATAGCTCGGGGTGGTCCAGGTTAGGCCGGTTTGCGTCGTGCCGGGCGGTGACGACTGGAAATTCTGCTGGAACACGCAGGAACCGGGCGAGAGCGACGTGGACCAGCTGCTGTAGTAGCGGTCGGAAGCGGCGTCGTAGCTCTCGACGACGGTGGACGTGTCCGGCGCGGAGAAGGTGCAGAAAGCGTGCGCGGAGATCGAAGCGAGGAGGAGCGAAAGCGCGCCGGCAAGGCGGGCGATGCCACGAATGCAGTGTTTCATTGTTGCGTCGGACTTTCCGAAATGCGTCGGGACCCACCACAATTATAATCGGCCGACACCCGCAAAACGCGAGAAAACCGATGATCGTCGACTGCGATTCGCACCTGCGCGAAGGCTACGTGATGGACGAGGTGTACAAGCTCGAGGGGCGCTTCGAGCGGTTCCGCCCGGTGCGGATGAGCGAGGGCCGGTCGCACAAGTCGAAGTTCATGCACTCGCTCGATCCGATCAGCCCGCAGGGCCATGCCGCGCACCGCCATCCCTACATCTACGATCCGGACCTGAACTGGCGAGGCGGCGAGGTCGCCCGGCGGCAGGTGGGCGGCTACGACATGGCGCGCCGGCGCGAGGACATCCGGCAGGAAGGGCTGGACAAGCAGCTCATCTTCCCGACGCAGATCACCATCGCCACCGGCAACATCGGGGCCCTCGGCGCCGAGCTCTCGCGCCTCTACAACGATTGGGTCGCGCGGCTGGTGAAAGGCTACGAGGACGTGTTCCTGCCGTGCGCCATGGCGCCGGCGGGCTGTCCGGAGGCAATGGCCGACGAGCTGCGCCGCTGCGTGGAGGTGCACGGCTTCCGCGCCTCGCACCTCGCACCGTACTGCGGCTCGCGCAACATGGACGATCCGGCCTTCTACCCGTACTACGAGGCGGCCGAGGAGCTGGGCATCCCGCTCATGTGCCACCCGAACAGCAATGGCGAGCTCATCGACCGCTTCGACAATTTCTACAAGACGCACGTGCTCGGGCGGCCGACCAATTGCAGCGCCGCGCTGGTGGCGCTGGTGCTGGGCGGCATCTTCGAGAAATTCCCGAAGCTGAAGGTCGTGTTCTTCGAGTGCAGCGCCGAGTGGATCCTCTACTGGATGCACCGCATGGAGGACGACTGGGAGTGGGCGAAGGATTTCCCGCAGATCTCCGGCACGATGTCGATGTCGCCCACGGAATACATCCGCCGCAACTGCTGGGTCACGATGGAGGCCGACGAGGCCGATCTCGCGCGCCCGCTCGCCGAGCTCGGGGAGGATCGCATCCTCATGGCGACGGACTACCCGCACTTCGATTCCGAATATCCGCATACGGTGTCGACGATCCGCGAGCGCAAGGACCTCACCGCAGCGCAGAAGGAAAAGATCCTTGGCGGGAATGCCGCGGCGCTGCTGCGGCTCTAGCGTTCCCGGTCAATGCAGGGATTTCCGACTCGAGGCATCAGCTCGGTGCTGCGTCGCGCGCTGTCGCTCGCCGCATGCCTCTTCGTCACCGCGTCGCTCGCGGTCGAGCCCTCTCCCGCCGTGGTCTCCGTCGCGGGCTATCGCGGTGCCGAGCGCATGCAGCGCCTGGTGGAAGGGGCGAAGAAGGAAGGCGAGCTCATGCTGTACTCCTCGCTCACGCAGGAGGACCAGCTGCGGCTCGCTGCGGATTTCAGGAAGCGCTACGGGGTCAAGCTCAATTTCTGGCGCGGCAGCCAGGCGAACATCCTGCAGCGCGTGGTCACCGAGGCGCGCGGCGGCCGCTTCGACTTCGACGTGATCGAGACCAACGCCCCGCAGGTCGAGGCGATCGCGCGCGAGCAACTGCTGCAGCGGCTGTCCTCCCCCCTGGTGCAGGAAGTGCTGCTGCCCGGGATCCTGCCCGTGAGCGGCGAATGGGCGCCCGACCGCCTCAACCTGCTGGTCTACGCCTTCAATACGAATGCGCTCAAGCCCGACGAGCTGCCGCGCGACTGGCCCGAGCTCGCGACGCCGAAATGGAATGGCCGCGTCGGCATGGAATCGACGAACGTGGAGTGGTTCTCGGCGGTCGTCGAATCCCTCGGGGAGGCTCGCGGGCTCGATATCTTCCGCCGCCTCGGCGAGAACGGTGTGGCCGTACGCACGGGGCACACGCACAGCACCGGCCGCGTGATCGCCGGCGAGATCCCGCTCTTCCTGGGCGTCTACAGCCACGACGTCGACCGCATGAAGAAGAAAGGCGCGCCGATCGACTGGTTCGTGCTGCCGCCGGCAGTGATCGTCCCTTCGGCCGTCGCGATGTCGCGGCGCGCGCCGCATCCGCACGCCGCGGCGCTTTTCTGCGAATACATGCTGGGCGAAGGGCAGAAGCTCTACCCCGAGGTCGACCGCGTCCCCGCCAACCGCAACTTCGACACGGCGGTGCGCCGCATGCTTCGCGAAGGCATCGCGGTGAAGGTCGTCGATAGCCGCAAGGCCATCGACGACTACGACAAGTGGCTCAGGCTGTACAAGCGGCTGGTGGTGGACCGGTCGCAGCACTGATCTCTACGGCAGGACGTCGATAACGGTGATCGTCGGACAAAAGCCGCCACGGCAGAGGGTGTCGCGAAAGAAGATGGTTACCGTCTTGTCCATCGCGAGCGCCAGCCGGGGATTTGTCGTTGACATGCAGTAAGCGGAGCGCGATGAGCGCCGATCATTCTAGGGGATAATCGGGCGATTTCAGCAAAGCCGCACTCCCTCCCGCTTGCTCATCCTTTCCGTTACCGTCCCCTTCTTTGCCCTCATCCTCTTCGGCTACGTCGCGGCGAAGAAGAGCTGGGTCCCGGTCGAAGCCGTGCCCGCGTTCAACGGCTTCCTCCTGTTCTTCGCGGTGCCGGCGATGCTGTTCCGCTTCGCCGCGAACACGCCGTTCCGCGAGATCGTGAACTACCGCTTCTTCTTCGCGTGGGGCCTGATGGGCGTCACGATCGCGTGCATCGTGACGTACCTGGCGCGCAGGTTCCTCAGGCTCTCGCAACGCGATGCAGCGTTCTATGGAATGGCGGGCGTGGTGCCGAACTCGGGCTTCCTGGGCGTGCCGATGCTGGTCGCGTTGATGGGCGCGCGGGCGGCCGCACCGGTGATCCTCTCGATCGTGGCGGACCTGCTCTTCGTGGCCTCGTGCGGCCTTGCGCTCGCGGAATCGGGTGGTGCGACGGGCCGGGGCTGGCGAGCCGACGTGCGCGATGCGGTCATCAGGATCGCGCTGAACCCGTTCGTGGTCGCGATGGTGCTGGGCGCGATCTTCTCCGGCATGGAGTGGAAGCTCATCACACCCGCGGCCGAGATCGTGAAGCTGCTGGCGGATTCCGCGGGCCCGTGTGCGCTCTTCGCGATCGGCGTCTCGCTCGTGCGTCCCGATGCGCCGCTCAAGTCGCCGGATCTCGCGCTGCCGATCGCATCCAAGCTCCTGCTCCATCCGCTTGCGGCGTGGCTCGTGATGACGGCGATCGGGGCCGACGATTTCACGCGCAAGGTCGCGACCCTCACCGCGGCCCTTCCCTCCGCCGGCTGGGTCTTCATCTTCGCCACGCGCTACGAGGCAGACGCGGGGAAGATCTCCGCCGAGATCCTGCTCACCACGGCCATCGCCTTCGTCACGTTCTCGGCGCTGGTGTCCATGTTGGTGTGACGCAGCACCGCACCGGACCGTTGCGGCTGTAATCGTTTTGCCGGTTTTTTAACGGATGTTGTAACGAATCGGCAACGCTCGCACGGCAAATTGCGCACATGGCAACCGCGTTTCACATCCTGGGCAACATCCTCGGCAAGCTCTTCCGGCGTTCGCAGCGGAAGGTGCTCACGCCCGGCGACCTTTATCGCCGCATGAGCGCCGAATTCCGCTACGAGCGGGCGGAGGACCATCGCGGATGCGTGATGCCGGTGATCGTCTCCGCGGCCCGGCGCAACGCCTGCGAGGCGAACTGGAGGATCGAGCGCCTGAGCTCGCATTGCGCGGAGTGCTCCGCCATCGCGGCGCCGATCGCGCGCCGCTATGCCGGCCGGTACGACGTGTTCGATTTCACGCCGTCGGCGCCGTCCATGGCCGAAATCCTCGGAGCGGAGCTTCACGCCGCGGACTGACACGTTTTCCCGCCGCATCGACCGGCCGTCTCCCGGGAGCCGGCCATCCGGACTTTTGATAACATCCGCTGGCCCTGCATGAACAGGAGAGGCGGCGGATGGCCTGGGAACAGCAGATCCAGCAGTGCGAATCGACCGAGTGCGTGATCGAGGTCGTGAACGATTTCGTGGCGCAGCGGGCCGCGCGTTTCTGGTCGCGCGTGCCGGCGGCGTCGCGCCCGGGCGTCATGGCCAACGCCGAGGAAATCCAGGCGTGGCACCACAGGCTGGTGCAGGACCTCAAGCGCCAGCGCCCCGCCAGCATCGAGCTGCAGGAACTGTGCGTGCTCTTCCTGCGCGCCTCCGTGCGCCTGCACCAGCTCGAGCTGCGTGCCTTCGACGGTGAAGGCGCCTGCAACGACGAGATGCAGTGCGCACCGGCGCGGCGTTCGCCGCGGCGCGGGCCTTAGGGGACCGACTTGCCGGCCGCAAAGGACGACTCGCTTCGCGACAACGGTGCATCGGAGGGCGCGCGCCGTACCGTCATCGCGCGTCCCGTGCTCGACCGGCTCATCAAGGAAAAGATCGGGCGCACGGCCGAGTGCGAGGGGGTCGAGCCGCTGCCCGTCTCCTGCGTGAAGAACGGCGCACGCGGCTGCAACTGGAAAGTGCCCGGCTATCTGGGCGATCATGCACGCGTAGCAAGATGCGAGGCCGCGATCGCGGAATATCTCGACTTCCTCGCCACGCAATTCGACGTCGACGAAGACTGACCGCGCCACCCCTCAGGCGGCGAGGCGCTTGCGCGCGGGTCTTTCCACCGGCACGTAATCGCGGAACAGCACCTTCGCGATGACGCCCCGGTTCTTCACCAGGTCGGCCAGCGTGTAGCGCGCGAGCACCGCGTGGAAGGCTTCGATGGCTTGCGCGAGCACTCCCTCCAGGCGGCACCGGCCCGTGAGCGTGCAAGTGTTGTGCTCGCCGAAGCATTCCGCCGGCACGTCGTCCTTTTCCGTCTTGCGCACCACGGCGCCGACGTTGATCTCGGACGCCGGCAGCGCCAGCCTCAGCCCGCCGCCCCTTCCCCGCACGTTCAGCAACAGGCCTTCCTTGCCGAGGAAGTGCACCACCTTCGTGAGGTGGTTCTCGGAGATGTCGAACGCGCGTGCGATCTCGCCGATGGTCGCGCGCCCGTCCGGTGCGGCGGCCGTATAGATGAGCACCCGCAGGCTGTAATCGGTGAAGTAGGTGAGCCGCATGCTGTCTCCGGGAAAATCGGGACGTACCCTATTTCCCATATGGAGGAACGCTATTCCTGCCGGCGGGAAATCGGGACGCACCCCATTTCCCATCTGGAGGAACGATCTTCCTCCCCGCGGGAAATGGAGTACGTCCCCGAATCATCTCACGTCGGACGCGCCACGCCCTGCTCGACGTGCACGGGCTGGCCGGGCTTGCGCACGAGCAGACGCAGCGCGTAGATCGCGAGCGCCACGGCGCCGAACGCGAAGACGATGTCGCCCGGCACGCGCAGCCATACGAGCGTCTCCATCACGCCGGAGTGCACGATCGCGGGCGAGCGCGCGAACCACAGCCCCTCGGTCACGCTGTACCAGGCCTGGTAGATGCCCGCCGGCAGCAGCGACAGGAACACCATCATCGCGAGCCCGATGTTGAGCCCCCAGAACGCGGGCGCGAGGATCCGGTCCGCATGCCGGCTGCGCTCGTAGAGGCCGCGCAGGCAGAAGAGCAGCAGCCCGATGCCGAGCATGCCGTACACGCCGAAGAGCGCGGCGTGGCCATGCGCGGGCGTCATGTTGAGCCCCTGCACGTAGTAGAGCGATGCGGGCGGGTTGATCGCGAAGCCCAGCAGGCCCGCGCCCACCGTGTTCCAGAAGCCCACCGCCACGAACGACAGGATCGGCCACTTGTACGCCTGCACCCACGGCGCCGCCTGCGAGCGCTTGTAGTTGCGGTACGCCTCGATGCCGATGAGCGAGAGCGGCACCACCTCGAGCGCGGAGAACACGGCGCCCACGGCGATCACCGAGGTCGGCGTGCCGGTCCAGTAGAGGTGATGCAGCGTGCCGAGGATGCCGCCGAAGAGGAACACGATGGTCTCGGCGACGATGGCGCGGTTGGCGCTGCCCGCCGTGACGAGCCCGAGGCGCGTGAAGATGAGCGCGATCACCGCGGTGGCGAACACCTCGAAGAATCCCTCCACCCACAGGTGCACCAGCCACCAGCGCCAGTACTCGATCATCGAGTAGTGGGTGTGCTGGCCCCACGTGAGCGACGCCGCGTAGAAGCAGCCGATGCACGTGGCCGACAGGAACACCATCGCCACCAGCCCGCGGGTCTCGGACGGTTTCTTCAACGCCGGCCACAGCGCGCGGCCGAGCAGCAGCAGCCAGAAGAGCAGCCCCACGAAGAGCAGGATCTGCCACACGCGGCCCATGCTGGTGAATTCGAGGCCCTGGTTGCCGAGCCAGAACGTGAAGTCGAAGCCCGCGCGTTGCAGCGAGCCGATCCAGCCGAACGCGGTCGAGCCGACCACGATCGCGAGCAGCGCGTAGAAGAGCACGTCCACGCCCAGCTTCTGCAGCTTCGGCTCATGCCCCGAAAGAAGCGGCGCGATGTAGAGGCCGGTCGCGAGCCACGCGGTCGCGATCCAGAAGACGCCGAACTGCGTGTGGATGGTGCGGCTCGTGGAGTACGGCAGGAATTCACCCAGCGGGATGCCGAAGAAGCCCTGCCCTTCGACCGCGTAGTGCGCGGTGATGGCGCCCATGCCGATCTGTGCGAGCAGCAGCCCGATCACCACGAAGAAGTACTTGCGCGTGGCCCTCATCGAGGGCGTGGCCACCGCGTTGATGAGCGGGTCGCGGTCGGGTGCGCGCGGATCCGGCTCCTCGGGGTGCCTGCCCTGGTACCACACCAGGGCTGCGATGCCGCCGATCAGCAGCACGATCGAGGCGATGGTCCACATCGACGCGGTGCCGGTGAGCGTGTTGCCCACGGCGGGCTCGTGCGGCCAGTTGCTGGTGTACGACAGGCCCGGTTCGTTCGGACGATCCGTCACGGTCGACCACGCCGACCAGAAGAAGAACGCGGAGAGCGCCTTGCGATCCTCGGCGCGCGGCAGCAGGTTCTCGCCCATCGCATAGCGCTCGCGCAGGTGCTCGAGCCGGGGCTCGTTGCCGAAGAGGCCGGTGTAATGCTCCTGCACCTTCCCGATCGCCGCGGCGCGCTCCGGTGTCAGCGTAAGGACGTTGGTGGCCGCGTCATAAGTGTTGCGGCGCAGGTCCTGCTTCACGATCGCCCCGACCGCGCCCTTCTGCGACGCATCGAGCTTCGCATATTCGCGGCCGTACATGGCCTGTGCGCGGTCGTCGCGATAGATGCTCATCTCGCGATGCAGCCAGTCGGCGGACCAGTCGGGTGCGACGTAGCTTCCATGGCCCCACACGGTGCCGAGCTGCTGGCCGCCCGCCGCGAGCCACGCGCGCTGGCCTTCCTGGATCTGCTCGCCGGTGAAAAGGGTGACGCCGTTCGTGGTCTTCACGACGGCGGGGATCGGCGGGGCGGCGAGGTAGATCTCGCGGCCCAGCCAGAGCAGTACGGCAAACGAGAGCACGAACACGATGCCCAGCGATTGCCAGAGCTTGCGGTTCGTCGACATGACTTTTATCTCCTTCCACGATGTAAGCCATTCCAGTCTAGGACTAAAGCTGCATCTCACAAGCAGCTTTTAGCGCCACTTTTGACGCGGCGCAAAAAAAGCGGCAGGCAGGCGCAGACACTGGGATGGACGGAGATTCCGCGGGGCTACCCGCGCGCATGAGGAGAAAAATCATGTTCCGGCAATGGAAGCACCGGGCCGCCATCTCGCTCGTCGCCCTGGCCGTGTCGGGGGCCTTCGCGCAGGGACGGCACGAGGAGCAACCCATCGCGAAGGACGAGCCGGGGCACAAGGGCGTGCCCCAGGAAGAAGTGCGCTACCAGGCCGGGTCGTCCCCGCTCAAGGAAGCGGAGATGTACCAGGACATCAATCCGAAGGCGCCGCCCATGTCGAAGACGGAGTTCGACCGCGCGCGCCAGGTCTACTTCGAGCGCTGCGCGGGCTGCCACGGCGTGCTGCGCAAGGGCGCGACCGGCAAGCCGCTCACGCCCGACATCACGCTGGGCAAGGGCACCGAATACCTCAAGGTCTTCATCAAGTACGGCTCGCCGGCCGGCATGCCCAACTGGGGCACCTCGGGAGAGCTCACCGAACCGGAAGTCGACCTCATGGCGCGCTACGTGCAGCAGACGCCGCCGCAGCCGCCGGAGTACGGCATGGCCGAGATGAAGGCCTCGTGGAAGGTGCTCGTGCCGCCCGACAAGCGGCCGAAGAAGAAGGAGAACGGCTACAACATCGACAACATCTTCTCCACCACGCTGCGCGACACGGGGGAAGTGGCGCTCATCGACGGCGACACCAAGAAGATCGTCAGCATCGTGAAGACGGGATACGCGGTGCACATCTCGCGCGTCTCCGCCTCCGGCCGCTACCTCTTCGTGATCGGCCGCGACGCCAAGATCAACATGATCGACCTCTGGATGGCCAGGCCCGACAACGTGGCCGAGATCCGCGTGGGGCTCGAAGCGCGCTCGGTCGACACCTCCAAGTACAAGGGCTACGAGGACAAGTACGCCATCGCCGGCGCCTACTGGCCGCCGCAGTACGTGATCATGAAGGGCGACACGCTCGAGCCGCTCAAGATCGTGAGCACCCGCGGCATGACGGTCGACACGCAGGAATACCACCCCGAGCCGCGCGTGGCCGCGATCGTGGCGTCGCACTTCAAGCCCGAGTTCGTGGTGAACGTGAAGGAGACCGGCAAGATCCTCATGGTCGACTATCGCGACATCTCGAACCTCTCGGTCACCGAGATTCCCGCCGCGCGCTTCCTGCACGACGGCGGCTGGGACGGCACGCATCGCTACGTGCTCATGGCCGCGAACCAGTCGAACAGGATCGGCGTGGTCGACGCCAAGGAAGGCAAGCTCGCCGCCATCGTCGAGGTCGACAAGATCCCGCATCCGGGGCGCGGCGCCAACTTCGTCCATGCGAAGTGCGGGCCCGTGTGGGCTACCGGCCACCTGGGCAGCGAGAAGATCTCGCTCATCGGCACCGATCCCGCGAAGCACAAGGACTATGCGTGGAAGGTGTGCGAGACCCTCGACGGCCAGGGTGGCGGCAACCTCTTCATCAAGACGCACCCGAAGAGCAGGCACCTCTACGTCGACACGCCGCTCAACCCGGACGCGAAGCTCGCGGGCTCCGTGGCCGTCTTCGACACGCACGACCTGAAGGCCGGCTTCAGGGTCCTGCCGATCCTGCAGTGGGCGAAGATCGAGGGAGAGACCGCGGGACGCGTCGTGCAGCCCGAATTCAACAAGACGGGCGACGAGGTGTGGTTCTCGGTGTGGAGCGCGAAGAACCAGCAGTCGGCGATCGTCGTGGTGGACGACAGGACCCTCGAGCTCAAGGCGGTCATCAAGGATCCCAGGCTCGTCACGCCCACCGGCCACTTCAACCTCTACAACACGCAGCACGACGTCTACTGACCGTGAAGCCCCTGTCCACGCCCGCCGCCGGCTGCGAGCATCCGCTCGAGCTCCTCGACGCCTGCCACGAGCGCATCCTGCGCTTCGCGGAGATGATCCCGAAGATCGGGCGGCACGTCGCCGCGAAAGGCGTGGACGGGGAGGTCCGGCAGGCGGCGCTCGGCGTCATCCGCTACTTCGACGATGCCGGCGCGCGCCACCACGTCGACGAGGAAAAGGACCTGTTCCCGGCGCTCTTGCGGTGCACGCCGCCGCCGCAGCTCGCCGCCTTGCAGCAGTTGCTTCGCCGTCTTCGCCAGGACCACGAGGAGCTGGAAGCGCTCTGGTCGGCGATGCGCGTGCGCCTGCAGCGGCTGGCCGACGGCACCGAGGCGCAGCTCGATGCGTACGCGGCCGAGGCCTTCGTCGAGCACTACCACCGGCACATCGCGCTCGAGGAGGCGGAGCTGCTGCCGCTCGCACACCGCGTGCTCGACGCGGCTGCCGTCGCCGCGGTCGGCGCCTCGATGGCCGCGCGCCGCGGCGTCGTGCTGAAGACCGCATCGTGAAGCGACTGCTGGAAGCACCGCACCGGCTCTTCTTCTTTTTCGCCGTCGTGCAGCTCCTCCTTGCGAGCGCGTGGTGGGCCGCGACGCTCCTGCTGCGTGCACGCGGCTATCCCGCGCCGCTCGCCTCGGGCCTGGAGCCGGTGAGCGTGCACGCCTTCCTCATGGTCTACGGCTTCTTCGCGTACTTCGTGTTCGGCTTCCTGTTCACCGCGGGTCCTCGCTGGCTCGAGGTGCCCGGCCCCACGCGACGCGAGTACGTGCCCGCGGGCATCGCGATGGGTGCGGCGGGAGTGCTGCTCTATCCGGCGCTCGCGCTCGGACCGCCGATCCTCGCGCTCTGCGTGGCGGTGCTCGCGGTGTCGTGGCTCGCCAACGCGGGACGGTTCCTCCGCCTCATCGCGAAAAGCCCGGCGAAAGATCGCCAGCATGCAATGCTCGCCGCGGCCGCGGTCATCGCGGGCGGGCTGGGTGTTCTCGCGTTCGGCGCCGGCGTCGCGCTCGAATCCGAACGGCTGCTGCGCATCTCGCAGGCGATCGGCGTGTGGGCGTTCCTGGTGCCGCTCTTCTGCACCGTGTGCCACCGCATGCTCCCCTTCTTCACCGCGAACGTGCTGCCGTTCGTGAAGGCTTGGCGCCCGGGATGGCTGCTCGCCACGCTCTATGCGGGCAGCCTCGCCCATGGCGTGCTCGCCGCGCTCGACCTGCCGCAATGGCTCTGGGTGGTGGACCTGCCCCTCGCGGCCGTGGGCTTCTCCATCTCGCGGCGCTGGGGTGTGGCGAAGTCGCTCGGCAACCGGTTGCTCGCGATGCTGCACCTGGGCTTCCTGTGGATCGGCATTGCGTTCGCGCTCCATGCGGCCCAGTCGCTTCTGCTCCTCGCGGACGTGCACGCGCTCGGCCTCGCGCCGGTGCACGCGTTCACGATCGGCTTCCTCGCGTCCGTCACGCTCGCGATGGTGAGCCGCGTGAGTTGCGGACATTCGGGCCGCACGCTCGCGGCCGACCGCCTCACGTGGCACGCCTTCCTGCTGCTGCAAGCCGCGGCCGTGCTGCGCGTGGCCGCGGACCTCTGGCCCGCGCATTACGGCGCGCTCCTGCTCGCCGCCGCGGGTTGCTGGCTCGCGTGCTTCGGCCCGTGGGCCTGGCGATACCTGCCCCTCTACTGGCGTGCGCGCGCCGACGGGCGCCCGGGTTAACTCCACCATGAACGACATCAAAGCGATCACCCTAGCCGTGGCCGCGGCCTTTCCCTGCGCCGCGTTCGCCGCCGGCCCCGAGGCCCCCGAGTGGTTCGAGCGCATCGTGATCGTGGCCGCAAGCCGCGTGGAGGAGCCGCTCGAATCGTCGCCCTCCCCCGTGACCGCGATCGAGCGGCGCGAGATCCAGGAGAACGTCGCGACCGACCTGCGCTCGCTGCTGCGCTACCAGCCCGGTGTCTCCGTCGAGAATTCGCCCGCGCGCTTCGGCTTCGGCAACATCAACATCCGCGGCCTCGACGGCAACCGGGTGCTGATGACCATCGACGGCATCCGGCTGCCCGAGGGCTACCGCGTGGGCAGCTTCTCGAATGCCTCGCGCAATCTCTTCGGCCTGGGGCTGCTCAAGCAGGTCGAGATCCTGCGCGGCCCGACCTCCGCCATCCACGGCTCCGATGCGCTCGCGGGTGTGTTCGCGGTGACCACCGTCAGCCCGGCCGCATACCTGCGCGACGGGCGCACGAGCGGCGGCGAGCTCTTCGCACAGCACGCGCAGGCCGACGGGAGCTTCGGCGGCGGCGCGGTGGTCGCGGGCCGCGTGGGTCCCACGCAGCTCCTGGTCGGACTCGAGTCCGTCAACGGCCACGAGATGATGAACAAGGGCGACGTGGGCGGCACGGGTGCCGCGCGCACCGAGCCCAACCCGCAGGACACGCACACCGAGAGCCAGCTCATCAAGTGGATCGTGCCCGCGGGCGATCGCTGGAGCTGGACCGCGGCCGGCGAGCGCTACGCGCGCGACGTTACGACCGACGTGCTGTCGCTCAACCCGCAATCGGCGCGCACCGTGAGCCTCACCGCCGACGATCGTGCGCGACGCAGCCGCGGCAGCATCGAGGCCGTGGGCCATGACGCCGGCCCGTGGACCGCCGTGCACGTGACCGCGTATGCGCAGCGCTCCGAGACGGCGCAGGACACCGACGAGGTGCGAGCCAACACGACTGCCACGTGCCTGTCCGCCGCGGGCAACGTGCGCTGCGAGCGCGAGGCGCGCTTCCGCCTCGTGCAGCGCGAGGCCGGGCTCATCGCCATCGGCGAGTCGAACTTGCGCCGCTTCGAGCTCGACCACGCGATCGTCACGGGCGCCGAGATCGCGCGCGTGCGCTTCGAGGAAACGCGCGACGGCCGCCAGGCGAACCTGGACACGGGCACCGTCACGAGCGTCGTGGGCGGCGAAAAGCTGCCGACGCGCGACTTCCCGGTCACGACATCCGATCGCTTCGGCGCCTTCGTGCAGGATCGCATCGAGACGCACGGCGCAACGCTCGAATGGATTCCCGCGCTGCGCTACGACGCCTTCCGGCTCACGCCCGAAATCGACGAGCTCTTCCTCGCGGCCAACGGCTCGCGCCCCGTGGTGAGCCTGCGCGAAAGCGCGTGGTCGCCGCGCTTCGGCATGATGTGGCACGCGGCGCCCCTGTGGACCTTCACCGGCCAGCTCGCCACGGGCTTCCGTGCGCCGCCGGCCTCGGACCTCAACATCGGGCTGTCCAACCTGCCTGCGGGGTATGCCGTGGTGCCGAATCCGGAGCTCAAGTCGGAGCGCTCGCGCGGCATCGAGCTCGGCGCGCGCTTCGCGGGGCCGCGGCTGCAGGCGTGGGCCACGATCTTCCACACGCGCTACGAGGACCTGATCCTTTCGCGCGCGGCGCTCGCGTGTCCCGGCGATCCTGCGTGCGTTCCCGGCGCGACCGGCACGTTCCAGTCGCAGAACGTCTCGTCGGCGCGCATCTACGGGCTCGAGGCGCAGCTCGAATGGCGCTTCGCGGCGCAGTGGAGCGCGCAGGCGGCCTATGCGCACCTGCACGGCGACGACCTCTCGAAGGACGTGCCGCTCAACTCGATCGACCCGCCGAAGCTCGTCGCGGGCGTCGCGTGGCGTCGGGCATGGGGCGGGCTCGGCGCGCACGCGACATACGTTCGCGCGCCCGAACGCGTCGACGCCGCCGCCGGCATCAAATTCGTTCCGCCAGGCTGGACCACGCTCGACCTCGACGCGCACTGGCAGCTCGCGCCGAACATCCGCATCGACGCCGGCCTCTTCAACGTGACCGACCGCAAGTACTGGCTGTGGTCCGACGTGCGCGGCCTCACCAACGTTGGCTCCGGCTTCGATCGCTATACGCAGCCGGGGCGCAATGCCTCGGTGGGCCTGCGCGTCGTTTTCTGACAGCTTGTAGGGCCCCGCCGACGCACTGATTCGAGCCGCGGCGACAGACCTCCGGCAAGGCCGCCGATGAAGATTGACCCCATCTTCGGAGGCGGACCATGCTTGACATCATCCGGTGGTGCTTCGCGGCGGCGTTCGTCGCGCTGTTGTCCGCCGGGGCGCCCGCCCAGGTGCTGGAGTGGTCGGTTTCCCCGACGGGCCCCACCGGATCGCCCATCGTTCGCGTGAACACCTTCAGCGTCCGCGACTCCGCGGTCGCCGACGCGAACGGCAACCTTTTCATCGCGGGCTTCCAGTACACCCAGGATCCCGCCGGCGGCAATCCCGGAGTTTCCGCCCTCTTCCTCGGCAAGTACGCTTCGGCGGACGGGCACGAGGTCTGGCGCTTCACCAGCCAGGAAACCACGGCGGGCAACCAGCTCACCGCCGTCGCCTTGAACGCGGCCGGCGATGCATTCGCCACCGGCACGATCCATCGCCCCGACGGCAGCCTGCACTTCGTTGCGCGCGTCGACGGCGCCACGGGTGCCGTCACTTGGGGGAAGGTCCTCGGCACCGATACGACCCCCGCAAACAGCACCGGCATCGACATCGCGGTCGATCCCTCGGGCAACCCGATCGTCTTCGGCACGCACAACGGCCTCGCGCGCGTGAGCAAGCTGGATCCCGTTTCCACGGCCGTGATATGGGCGACCGACGTCGCCTCCGATGCCGGCACAGGCCAGGATCCGGTCGCCATAAGGGTCGACGCTACGGGCAACGTCTATGGCGTCACGTTCGTGGCGGGCGGCAGCGCTTCGCTCCTCTTCAAGCTCGACGCCGCCACGGGCCAGCGCCTGTGGGCGACGAGCTGGAGCTATCGCATCGCCATTCCCGGTGGGCCCGAGATCCGCGACTTCACCATCGACGCCGAGGGCAAGCCGATCATCGCCGGCAAGGGGATTGCCAAGTTCTCGCAGCTCGACGGCAGCCTCGATTGGGAGCGCACGCTCTCGGGCACGGCCACGCCCAGCACGGCCTTCGGCGTCGCGACCGCCGCGAATGGCGACGTCATCGCGACGGGAACCATGGGCAACCAGAGCGAGACCGCGGTCACCGCGCGCCTCGCTTCCGCAAGCGGCGCCACCGTCTGGTCCAACAACGTCGCGGGCACGAGCACCGCCCACGGCGGACAGATCGGCAAGTCGGTCGCGCTCGATGCGAACGGCGACGTGCTGGTCGCCGCACAGGTGTTCTATCCGAACTCCACCAACTACGAGCTGCAGACGCTCAACTACAGCGCCGACGGCTCGCAGCTGCTGATGGCACCACGCGTCTCCGGCAACGGTGCGGCCGCGCGGGCGGACGTCGAGATCGCCGCGGCCGGTGCGGCTTACACGCTGGGCGGTTTCGTGCCGGCCTCCGGGCCCGTGACCTCGGTCGCGCTCAAGTTCGCACAGCCGCGACAGGTCCTGTCCACGCTCTCGCTTGCCTCCTCCGTCAATCCCGCGAAGAAGGGCACCGCGCTCACGCTCACCGCCATCGCCAGCGGGGCGGCCGGAACCCCGACGGGCACGGTCGATTTTCGCGAGGCCGGCGCGAGCCTTGCGGGCTGTGCTGCGGTGACACTCGCGAACGGCGCGGCGCATTGCTTCATCACGCTTGCGCCGGGCACGCATGCGCTCGAGGCCGTTTACTCCGGCGACGCGGTGTATGCCGGCACCACCGCGAGCCTGGGCCAGGTCGTGACCGACAACACGGCAACGGTGAGCCTGGTCTCTTCGGCCAACCCGTCGAGCTTCCAGCAACCCGTCACCTTCACCGCAAGCGTCACGGGCAGTGCGGGCACGCCCACGGGCACGATGGTCTTCTTCGACGGCCGCGGCGACATCAACGGGTGTGCGCCCACGTTGAGCGCGGGCACGGCCACCTGCACCCTCGACGGGCTGATGCCGGGCTCGCATGCGATCAGCGCGCAGTATCTCGGCGACGCGAGCTATCCCGCGGCGACCTCCGCGACCGTCACGCAAGTCGTGCAGGATCCGCCGCCCATCCCCACGCTCGCATGGCGAAGCAGCACGTCCGAGGCGCAGCCCCTGTCGTTCAGGATCCCCGATGTGCAGCCGAACGTCGGGCCACGCAGCGGCGTGGACGGCGCGGGCAACCTGTTCGTCGCGGCGTCGAGCGCGAGCGGCACCTCGTCCTGCATGACGGTGCTCAAGCGTTCCGTGGCCGACGGCAGCATCGCGTGGCGGCGCGACACGTGCAACCCCGGCACCGACACGTCGGCGGATGCGCTCGTCGTGGATCGCGATGGCAACGTGCTGGTGACGGGCGCCTTCCTGGGCGATCTCTACGTGGCGAAGCTCGCGGGCGCGACCGGCGCGCCGCTCTGGGAGCGCCGCGTCGCGCACTCGAGCGGCGTGATCAACGAAGGCGTCTCGATCGGCGCAAGCGCCTCGGATGACGTGCGCGTCGCCGGCCGCGAGGGCGGCTTCCTCACCGTGTACGGCTTGAGCGGCGCCGACGGCTCGATCCAGTTCCAGCGGGCGCTGGCCGTCGGCATCGGCAACGCGTTCGTCGTTTCGTTCGCGGTGGATGCCGCGGGCAACAGCGCCATCGGCGACATCCACGACCTCGATACCCACGCGCATCTCGAGAGCGTGATCACGCGCATCGACAACGCGGGTGCCGTGAGCTGGCGAGTCCCGGCCCCCGGAACCGATGTCGTGATGGATGCGGCGGGGAACGTGCTCACTCGCGCGGGCGGGGTCGAGCGCAAGCTCGACGCGGCGACCGGCGCCATCGTCTGGTCGCAATCGTTCGGCGGCGTGGCGCGCGTGGACGCGCAGGGCAACGTCTATCTCGTGGGACAGGTCCTGAACGCGGACTTCACCACCAGCACGACGGTCGCCAAGCTGGACGCGGGCGGTGCCGTGCTCTGGTCGAAGCTCTTCGTGGACGACACGACCCGCTTCGATTTCGCCGGCCTCACGCTGGATTCGGCCGGCAACCCGGTCGTGGTCACGAACCCGCGAAGCCCCTCCAATGCGGCATCGGCCACGCAACTCACCGTGAAGCTGCGCGCGGCGGACGGGCACGTCGAATGGATGGCGAGCGAGAGCGATCCGGCATCCGCCATGCGCTTCGCCGAGGTGCATGCGACGCCCTCCGGCGTGGTCACGGTGGGCGCGCTCGCGGACTCGAGCGGTGCGCCGCGCGGGATCTATGCGATCGCCTACGACGACGCGGTTACTCCACCTCCCCCGCCGCCTCCGCAGCCGAGCGTGGTAAACCTCTCCACGCGCGGTGAGGTGCTCACCGGCAACGATGTGATGATCGCCGGCTTCGTGATCGGCGGCAGCGCGCCGAAGACGGTCGTGATCACCGCCGCCGGTCC
>Ga0068852_100000381_pt1 | contig 29923 bp, 27 predicted proteins | sample KBSCornC22_FD_66594 | JGI IMG/M metagenome (GOLD analysis project Ga0068852, IMG submission 66594) | Corn rhizosphere microbial communities from Kellogg Biological Station, Michigan, USA - KBS Corn C2-2 | ecosystem: Host-associated > Plants > Roots > Rhizosphere > Soil ... | reverse complement strand
GGGCAGCGACGCCTGCGCCACGACCTGCACCGGGTGGAAGCAGGAGCCGTCGGAGACGTGCACGAACGACAGGCCCGCCTTGGAATCGCGGCGCGTGCGCACCCAGCCGCGAACGGTGACGGGGCGATCGGAGGGAGCCTGCCCCGCCAGGATGGAACGAACGGACAACGAGGTCATGGAACGAACGGAAGGGGAATGCGGATTCGAATTCTAGCCACTCCGCCGGTCGGAGACGAACGGCCGGAACCGCTGGCCGCTTCGGCAGTCCACCCTTCAGACCATTTCCCTCGCGCGGACAAGACCAACAGGAGAGCCGCGTCGTCATGACCGAAGAGGCAAGACCGTTTTTCGCCGACGGCCCCCTGCCCGCGGGCGGCCGCCCGGTTTTCATCGTGTGGCTGTTCGTGTGCATCGTGGTGCTCCTGCTCGCGCTCACCGTCTACAGCGTCCAGCTCCTGGGCGCCGGCCGGGCATTCGTGGCCGCGGAAGGCGTGTGGTCCAAGGCGCAGAAGGACGCGGTCCACCAGCTTTCGCGCTACGTGGTCGACCGCAGCGAGGACAGCTATCGCGCCTTCGCGCACTCCATGGACGTGCTGGACAACGATCGCCGCGCCCGCGTGGAGATGGAGAAGCGCGAGCCGGACATGGGCGTCGTGCGCGACGCGCTTCTCAAGGGGGGCGTGCACGCGAGCGAGATCGAGGGGCTGGTCTCGATGTACGAGGCGCTGCGCGGCTTCGGCCCGATGGAGTACACGCTGTCCCTCTGGAAGCGCAGCGACCTCGCCCTGGACGAGCTGCGGCGCCTCGGCGAACGCGTGCGCGCCTCGCCGGGCCCCCTCGAGCCGGCGGCGGCGGTGGCGCTCCTGCAGCAGATCGAGCGCGTGAACCTCACCATCAGCCCGCTCGAGGACGACTTCGCCGCCACCCTCGGCGACATGCAGCGCACGGCGCAGTCCTGGGTCACCAGCGGCATCCTCGTGATCACCGGGATCCTCCTCATCGCCGGCATCACGCTGTCGCGCCGCTTCCTGCAGGCCAACCTCGACCTGCAGACCTCGCTCTCGGAGAGCGAATCGCAGCTGCGGCACGTGATCGAATCGGCGCCGCTGCCGCTGCTCATCATCCGCGCGGGCGACCAGCAGCTGCTCTACGCCAACGAGCGCGCGCTGGAGCAGTTCGGGCTCGATGCCGATTCCGCGCGCAGCCATTCGTTCGGCGACTTCCACGTGGATCCCGAGATGCGCGCGACGCTCGCCGAGACGCTGTCGCGCCAGGGCTCGGTGCGCGACTTCGAGGTGCACCTGAAGGCGCTCGACGGACGCGAGTTCTGGCTGCTGCTGTCGGCGCAGCCGATGCGCTATGCCGGCGCATTCTGCCTGCTGTGCGCGCTCGCCAACATCGACGACCGCAAGCGCATGCAGGAGGACATGCGCCGCAAGGCCATGTACGACACGCTCACGGGGCTGCCGAACCGCGCGATGTTCATGGAGTCGCTCGAGCGCGCCACGCGCAAGGCGCGCCGGCGCTCGACGCGATTCTCGGTGCTGTTCATCGACCTCGACCGCTTCAAGGAGGTGAACGACACGATGGGCCACCACGCGGGCGACGACCTGCTGCAGACCGCGGCGCAGCGCCTCGGCACCGCCATCCGCCAGAGCGACCTCGTCGCGCGCATGGGCGGCGACGAGTTCGTGGTGCTGATCGAGGACCACGGCGGGCCCGAGGAGGTGATGATCGTCGCGCAGAAGATCGTCTCGATGCTGGAGCGGCCGGTGCTCATCGACTGGCGCGAGGTCGCCATCTCGGCCAGCATCGGCATCGCGAGCTATCCGGAGGACGGCGTCGACCTCGAGACGCTGGTGAAGAACGCCGACACCGCGATGTACCGCGCGAAGGAGCTCGGCCGCAACAACTTCCAGTTCTACTCGCCGGAGCTGAACCTCCTCGGCAACCAGCGGCTGCAGCGCGAGAAGCAGGTGCGCGACGCGCTCGCGAGCGGCGAGCTGTTCCTCCACTACCAGCCCGAGATCGATTTCACGAGCGGCCGCTTCACCGCGATGGAAGCGCTGCTGCGCTGGCGCGATCCCGACAGCGGGCTCGTCCAGGCGCCCGATTTCCTGCCGCTCGCCGAGGAAAGCGGCACCATCAACGCCGTGGGGCGCTGGGTGATCGACCGCGCGCTGCAGGACCTGCGCACCTGGCGCGACCAGGGGCTGGACGTCGTGGTGTCCGTGAACGTGGCCGCGCGCCAGCTGCAGCAGCACGATTTCCCCGACGAGGTCGCGCGCGCGCTCGAGACGCACGGCGTGCCCGCGCAGAACCTGCGCGTCGAGGTGAACGAGCTCACGCTGATGCAGGATTCCGATGTCGCCCACCGCGTGATCCGCGCGCTCAAGGCGGCGGGCGTGGAGATCGCGATCGACGACTTCGGCACCGGCTACTCGTCGCTCGGCCTCGTGCGCGGGCTGCCCGTGCAGGTGGTGAAGATCGACCAGTCGCTGGTATCGAGCTGCGTCAGCAAGCGCGAATGCGCCGCGATCGTGCAGGCCACGTCGGCCATGTCGCGCGCCCTCGGCATCCGCCTGATCGCCGAAGGCGTCGAGACCGAGGAGCAGCGGCTGCTGATGAAATCGCTCGGCTGCGACGGGGCGCAGGGTTTCCTCTTCGCCGCACCCGTCGGCCCCGAGGAGGTCCCCGAGCTGCTGCGCTCGCCGGTGGAAGCGACGCTGCTTAGCTAGTTGTCACGCGGCGGCGGTCCGCGTTCATCTGCGTCAAAACGCCTCCCGCACCCCGGCTGCGTGGCAACTAGCAAAGAGCGGCGATCACCCGCGCAGCAGCAGCGGTGATCTTCTTCGCGTACTCGATGTCGATGAACTCGTTCGGCCCATGCGCGTTCGACTTGGGCCCGAGCACGCCGGTCACCAGGATCTGCGCATCGGGAAACTTGCGTCCCAGCATGCTCATGAACGGAATCGTCCCGCCCTCGCCCATGTAGGCCGCCGGCCGCCCGAAGAGCTCGTTCGAGGCGGCATCGAGCGCGTCCGCGAGCCACGGCGCGAAGGTGGGCGCATTCCAGCCCGTCGCGCCCTGGTCGTGCTCGAAGCGCACGGTGGCGTTATACGGTGGATCTTCCTCGAGGAGGTCCTTCAGCGCACGTGCCGCGGTGGTGCCATCCACCAGCGGCGGCAGGCGCAGCGAAAGCTTGAGCGCGGTGCGCGGCCGCTGCACGTTGCCCGCGGAGGCGAGCGGCGGCAGGCCATCGGCGCCGGTGACCGCGAGCGCGGGACGCCACGTGCGGTTCAGCACCAGCTCCACCGGATCCTTCGTCACGGGCTCCGCGAAGAGGCGCGCTCCCTGCTCGTCGCAGCAGGTGGCCCACGGGAAACGCTTCCAGATGCTCTCGCCGAGGATCGCCGCCGCCTGCTTCGCCTGCGCGAGGCGATCGGCGGGCACTTCGCAGCGGAAAGCGCTGCACGCCACCTCGCCCGTGCGCGAATCGTCGATGCGGTCGAGGAGCCGGCGCGCGATGCGGAAGGAAGAGGGCACCACGCCGCCCGCATCTCCCGAGTGCACGCCTTCGGTGAGGATGTCGACCGAGAGCGTCCCGTTCACGAGGCCGCGCAGCGATGTCGTGACCCAGAGCTGCTCGTAGTTGCCGGCGCCGGAATCGAGCGCGATCACGAGCGCCACGTCCCCCATGCGCGGGGCGAGCGCGTCGAGATAGGCAGGCAGGTCGTAGCTGCCGCTCTCCTCGCACGTCTCGATCAGCCCCACGCAGCGCGGCCGCGGGGTGCCCTCGGCATCGAGCGCCGCGATCGCGGAGAGCGCGGCGAAGAGCGCATAACCGTCGTCCGCGCCGCCGCGGCCGTAGAGGCGCCCATCCTCGATCACCGGCGTCCAGGGGCCCAGGCCCGCGCGCCAGCCGGTCATCTCGGGCTGCTTGTCGAGGTGGCCGTACAGGAGCACGGACTGCTGCGAGCCGGGACCGCGCGCCGGCACGTCGAAGAAGAGCACCGGCGTGCGCCCGCCCAGCCGCACGATCTCGACGTGCAGGCCGGCGATGCCCTGCCGGGCGGCCCACGCGTGCGCCTGCGCGACGGAGGCCTCGATGTGCCCGTGCCGCTCCCACTCCGGATCGAAGTGCGGCGACTTGGCGGGCAGGCGGATGTATTCGATGAGCTGGGCGACGATGTCGTCGTCCCACTGGCGTGCGATGCGGGTAGCGAGCATGACTCATTGTATCCTCCGCGAATGCCCGCACTGCCGTGGTTCTACATCTTCGTCGCCTCTTATGTCGTGTGGGTGGTGCTCGCGTGCGTGTCGCTGCTGCTGAACCGCCGCTCGCCGACCGCGACGCTCGCGTGGATCTTCGCTTTCGTGGCCCTCCCCGTGGTCTCGGGCCTCTATTACATGGTGTTCGGCCCGCGCCGGCTGCAGCGGCGCAAGCGCCGCTACGGCGTCGCGCGTGCGGTCGCGGCGGGCGTCTCGCAGCACCTGCGCACGACCGCCGGCCAACAAAAGCCGCAGCTCTCGCCGGATGCCGGCGGCCTCGCGGCGGTGGGCCGGCGCCTCAACCAGGGCATGCCCACGTTCGCGAGCGCCGTGACCCTGCTCGACAACGGCGACGACAAGATGCACGCCCTCGAGGAGGCCATCGCCGCCGCGCGCCACCACGTGCACATGGAGTACTACATCTGGGAGCCGGACTGGGTCGGCACGCGCTTCCGCGACCTCCTCACCGAGGCGGCGAAGCGCGGCGTGGAGGTGCGCATCCTCTACGATTCGGTCGGCTCGCCGCACCTGGACGGCGACTTCTGGAAGCCGCTCTGCGCGGCGGGCGGAAACGTGCGCGAGTTCAACGTGCTGCGCGTCTCCTTCGCGAGCTTCAACTTCGCCAACTTCCGCACGCACCGCAAGATCGCGATCGTCGACGGGCGCGTGGGCTTCCTCGGCGGCATCAACATCCACGAGCCGGAATGCAAGACGCGCTCCGGCGAGAACGCCTGGCGCGACGAGCACGCGCGCATCGAGGGCGAGCCCGTGCGCAAGATGCAGCGCCTGTTCCTCGAGAACTGGACCTACGCCAAGGGAACGTTCGCGCTGGCGAACAACGTGGACGCGTACTTCCCCGCGGTCGAGGCGGTCGAGGGCGGCATCCCGGTGCAGATCCTCGCCTCGGGACCGGACGACGATTCGGCGCCGCTGCACGCGTTCTTCCTCGCCGCGCTTTCGACGGCACGCAAGCGCGCCTGGATCGAGACGCCCTACCTCATCCCGGACGAGCCGCTGGAAGCGGCGCTGCGCGTGGCGGAGCTGCGCGGCGTGGACGTGCAGGTGATCGTGCCGCGGCACGGGGACTCGAAGCTCGTCACGGCGGCATCGCACACCTACTGCGAGTCGCTCGTGAAGGCGGGCATCCACATCTTCGAGTACGGCCCGCCGATGCTGCACGCCAAGACCATGGTCGTGGACGAGACCGTCGCCGTGGTCGGCACCGCCAACCTCGACAACCGCAGCTTCCGGCTCAACTTCGAGGTCGCGGCTGCCTTCTACGATCGCGAGGTCGTGGCGCACCTCTCGCGGCGCTTCGAGGAAGACCGCGCCGCGTGCAAGCCGTTTCCCCTGCGCCGCCGCGGCCCGCGCCTCACGCAGCTCCTCGAATCCGTGGCGCGGCTTACTTCGCCGGTGCTGTGACCGGGGGCCGGTAGGGGCGCGGATAGCTCGCCATCGAAACGTTGCCGTCGCGATCGTAGGCCTGGACGCCGAAGTTGTAGTTGTCCTTCGAGATGCCGGCGAGCGTGAAGCGCGTGACGTTTCCCACGTCCTTCGACTGCTGCCAGTCGGAGGCGGTGGTGTCGCGCCAGACGATGCGATAGCCGGCCACATCCGGCTCGGGATTGGCCTTCCATCGCAGCGTGGTGTCGTTCTCGAGGCGCAGGTTTTCCATCTCGACCTCCTGCGGCGCGGAGGGGCCGAGCGCAAGCGCCGCGAGCGCCGCGGCGTTCACGCGGGCGACGTTCGCCACGTACCCGAAGTCCACGAACTGCGGCAGGTCGCCGAACTGCACGCCGTCCTCGACGCGCACGTCCTGGTGCTGGTGGTGCCAGTCCTCGACGGGCTCGGTGAAGCGCACCGCCGGGTAGCCCTGCTCGAGGAACGGGAAATGATCGCCGCCGCGCAGGTAGCGGTCGCGCCGCCAGATCACCTGCACCGCGAAATCGCGCACGTAACGCTGCGCCTGCTCGTGGATGAAGCGCGCGAGCTGGCGGGTGGGCACGTCGTTCTCGCCGCTCGTGCGCAGCGCGGCGACCACGTTGTCCGGAAGCGCGGCGCGCGCGGGCACGCCCTCGGCGAAGAGCCGCACGCGGCTGCGATCCACCGCGCCTTCCGCGCTCTTCGTGTTGCCCACGATGTCGTTGTCGAGCATGCCGGCGATATCGAGGTTCTTCTCGCGCGCGGCCTTGGCCCACCCGGTGGAGCCGAAGAGGCCCTGCTCCTCGCCCGCCACCGTCATGAAGACGAGCGTGGCATCGAAGCGGTGCTTCGACATCACGCACGCGAGCTCCATCGAGACGGCGCTGCCCGAGGCGTCGTCGTTCGCGCCGGGTGCGTCCTTCTCGCCATCCGAAGGATTGGACGGCATCGAATCGTAGTGGCCGCTGATCACGTAGATGCGGTTGGCGCTCTCGGGCTGCGAGCCGGGCAGCGTCGCCACCACGTTCACGATGTGCGTGGGCTTCGGTATGCGCGCGGCCTTCTCGACCAGGTGGTCGTCGAACGCCACCTCGAGCCGCCCGCCCGAATCGCGCGCGCAGCGCTCCAGCTCCGCCTTGATCCAGCGCCGCGCGGCACCGATGCCACGTGTCCCGCTTTCGGTGTCCGAGAGCGAATTGCGCGTCCCGAAGGAGACCAGCTTGCGGATGGTGGCCTCGATGCGCGCGGCGGAGATGTCGGCCACGATGGCGGCGATCTCGGGATTCGGCGTGCCGGGCGGGGCGGCGGCCGCGGGCAGCGCCAGCAGCACGGCCGCGGCGGCGAACGATCGATTCATGGCGTCCCTCGTGAAAAGCGGTCTCGCATTATCGGGGAAAGGCACGGCGTTGCCCGGGACGGTTCCTTCGGTAACGCGTGGCTTGCACGAACCTGTCCACCGCCGGGTGTCTCGCGCGTTAAAACGGCATGGTCAGGACACCTTCGGGACTCTCCCTCTTCCGGCCCACGCTCGCGGCGCCTCCCGCCACGCGCCGGCGCCGCAAGCTCGCCACCGGCGCCGCCTCCCGCCCCCGGACCGCGCCCAAGTCGCGTCCGTGACACGTTCGGGACGCGCCATCCTCCGACAGGCCCCCCCGGTGGAATCTTCACCGGAGCACCCGGGTCTACGAGACGGTAGACAACGAAGCCCCCAGCGCACAAACAATAGAGAGCCCATGACCACCAAACTGACCACCGCCTTCAAGCGCGAGCTCGAAGTCAATGGCGAGAAGTACACGCTCACAGTCACACCCGAAGGTTTCAAGCTGGTCCTGAAGGGCAAACGCAAGGGCGTCGAGCTCGCGTGGGCCTCGATGGTGAACGGCGAGGCCGCGCTCGCCACCGCGCTCAACGCGTCGATTGCGCCTGCGGGCCGCCAGGCCTTCGGCCACGGTCCGCAGGGCACCCACACCAAGCACTGACGCCGGTTATCAGATAAAGCCCCGGCAGCACGCGGCACCGCAGCGGCAGCGCAGCTTGCCGTCGTGGTGGCTTTCCCCATAGTCCACCGTCAGCTCCTCGCCCGCGGCGATCGCGCGGCGCGCGTAGAACTCCGCGCGCTCCGGCGTGCAGCGCATGAAGGTGTTGGGGTCGCACGAGTGGTTGATGAAGCGGAAGCCGTGCCGCGCCGCGGTGGCGTCGAGCGCGTGCCGTTCGAGCTCCACGATCGCGATCACCTTGCGGCCGTGCGCGCGCCGCCGTGCCTCGCGCAGCCCGATGCGCTCGCCTTCGAACTCGCCGATCTTCACGCGTGCGGGAATGGGATGGGTCGCGAAGAGCCCGCGCCCCACGAGCGGGCTGCGGCGCACCGCGAGCGTGGCGGCGATCTCGCGCCATGCTCGCTTCATTCGGCGGCCTGGCCGAACGCGGTGGAGGCGAGCAGCTCCTCGAGCGCCTGGCTGTCCACGGGTTTCACCACGTGCGCATCGAAGCCCGCGGCCAGTGCACGCTCGCGGTCCTCGGGCAACCCGTAGCCCGTGACGGCGATGAGCAACGCGTGGCGTCCGGTGCCCGCTTCCGCGGCGCGGATGCGCCGTGCCACCTCGTAGCCGTCCATGAGGGGCAGGCCGATGTCGATGAGGGCCACTTCGGGATGCTGCGTGAGCGCCGCCTGCAGGCCGGCGGCGCCATCGCCTGCCGTGCGCACGGCGTGTCCCGCGAGCTCGAGCAGGCGCTGCAGCGTCTCGCGTGCATCGGGGTTGTCCTCGACCACGAGGATGTCGCGGCGCGCGAAGCTGCGCACCGGCTGCGGTAGCGGCTGCGTGAGGTCCGGGGCCTCGATCGCGGGAAAGACGACGCGGAACTCGCTGCCCTGGTCCGTCCCCGCGCTGGTCACGCTCGCCGTGCCGTCGTGCAGCTCGGCCAGGCGGCGCACGAGCGTGAGGCCGATGCCGAGGCCGCCCAGCGCGCGGTCGAGGTCGCGATCGCCCTGGACGAAGAGGTCGAAGACGCGCGCGGCAAGCTCGGGCTCGAGGCCGATGCCGTCGTCCGCTACCGTGAGCATCGCCTTCTCCCCGTGCTGCCCGACGCTCACCCGGATATTTCCGCCGGGTGGTGTGTACTTCACCGCGTTGATCACGAGGTTGGCGATGACCTGGTCGATCCTGACCGGGTCCGCGTCGATCCAGGCGGCGTTGTAGCTCTCGACCAGTTGATGGCGGCTGGTGCGGCCGGCGCCCTTGAGCGTCGCCAGCGCCTGCGATGCGACCTGCGCGAGGTTCACGGGCCGGCGCTGCAGCACGATCTTGCCCATGATCGCGCGGCCCGCGTCGAGGAGATCGTCGGTGAGGCGCGTGAGGTGTCCCACCTGGCGGGCGATGATGTGCGCGGCCTTGCGCCGCCCGTCGTCGCCGAGGCCCGGATGCAGCAGCAGTGTCGCGGCGTTGGAAATCGCGCTCATCGGGTTGCGCAGCTCGTGGCCCAGCATCGCGAGGAACTCGTCCTTGGCGCGGTTGGCGGCCTCCGCGGTGGCGCGTGCGGCCTGCTCACGGCGCAACAGCTCGTCGCGCTCCGCTTCTCCCTGCGCGCGCTCGGCCGAAGCCGCGACCAGCGCCTCGGCCACGTCGCGGATCTCGCGGATGTCCATGGCCGGCGGATCCGGCGGCTCGCCGCGGCCGACGGCCTGTGCGGCGCCGCGCAGGAGCGCGATCGGGCGGTTGATGCTGCGCGCGATGAAAAGCGCCACCAGCGCGCCCACGAGGATCGACAGCAGGATGCCGGCGCCGTACGTGGCGAGCGAGCGCCTCGCCCCCGCCAGCACCGCCGATTCGGGCACGCCGAGCGCGACCGACCATCCGGGAAGCGCCGCGCGCGCGTACGCGGTGTAGACGCGCATTCCTTCCGTCGTCTCCGTGATGCCCATGCCCTCGCTTTGCGGGGACGCCATGAGCTGCATCAGCGTCGCCGACGCCGGCGTGCCGATCATCTCTTCCTGGCGCGGCAGGCGCACGATGCGCTGTCCCTTGCCGTCGATCACCGTGACGACCCACGCCTCGGGCAGCCGCTGCCGGCGCACGATGTCCGCGATGGAGCTGGCCTTCACCGCGGCCGTGAGGACGTAGCGCACGCGCCCCTCGCGCACGACGGGAACCCGCAACGGGACCGCCCAGTCCCCGCCCTGCCCCCTGGCGAGGAACCCCACCAGCGGACGGCCCTCGCGCAGCACGCGCTCGAAGCTCTCCCGCTCGACGACCTGGGGCGGCGGCGCTCCTTCACGGCCGCCCGTGTGCACCACCGGAACCCCCGCCGGATCGAGCAGCAACGCGGCACGCCAGTTCTGCTGCTGGGGCATCGTCCTCGCGAGCGCCCGCTCGAAGCCCGAAACGTCGTCGGAATCGAGCAGCGTCGAATTGGCGAGCACCTGGAGCGCGGACAGCGAGCTCTGGATGTCGGCGTCGATCGCGATCGACAGCGCGCGTGCGATCTCCAGCCCCGACCGGGCCGCCTGGGCGCGCTGCTGCTCGAAGAGGGCAAGCAGGGCCAGCCCGGACATGAGGGCGATGGGGAGGATGCCCGCGGCTGCGAGGTAGAAGAGCCGCCGGCGCAGGGGAACGCTCTTCACGGCGGTCTTTTCGTGCACCCCGAGATTCTGCCCGAGTTTGCCGCCGTGGCTATCCCTCCACCGGCGAAGTCGTTTCGCAACGACACAAATTTCCCTTTGCGCTCAATGGACTGGTCTGGACAGCGCATGGCGCCGTCTCCGCGCGGCGACGACCATGGTGTGTTGCAGTTCACAGACATCGCGGCCCGGCACCCCGCAACATGATGAAAATCAAAAACTTGTGATGCCGCGGCACGTTTCCTGCGTTTAGGGGCGCGGGATTTCGATCAATCGAGGGAGAATTTCAATGCATTGGAAAACACGGGCACTGGCGCCGGCGCTGCTGTTCGCATCGTGCGCGGCTGCTGCCGCAGCACCCGACACGGAGGCCATCGAGTACTTCAACTCGATCACGGGCCACTATTTCGTGACCGCGACCGCGTCCGAGGCGCAGATCGTGGACACCGGCGGCGCGGGCCCCGGCTGGCTCCGCACGGGCCGGTCGTTCCCGGCGTGGATCGACAAGGCCCTGGCGGCGCCTACCGCCCAACCGGTCTGCCGTTTCTATTCGAGTGGCGCGAACTCGCACTTCTATACGGCGAGCGCCTCCGAGTGCCAGCAGCTCAAGGATCTCGAGGCCCAGGAGCGCGCGCGCACCGGCACGGTCGTCGGCTGGCAGTTCGAGGGCAACGCGTTCTTCGTGCAGGCGCCCGCCGGCGGGGCGTGTCCCGCGGGCACGGTGACCGTCATGCGCGCGTACAACAACGGCTTCGCCAACGGCGAGGGCTCGAACCACCGCTTCGTCGACGATGCCGAGCTGCAGCAGCTCATGGTCGACCGCTCGTGGATCTCCGAGGGCGCGGTGATGTGCACGCAGCCCAAGACCACGGGCACCAATGCGAACCTCGCCGCGGTCAGCACCGGCTTCGACGCGCTCGCCGCGACGTGGACCGGCCCGGCGAGCTGGAAGAGCGAGAACAACGGCGTCGAGACGCGCGCCACGCAACCGCTCACGCTGACCATCGGCGCCGACGGCGCCATCAGCGGCAGCGGCATGGGCTGCACGTTCACGGGCCAGGTCAACGCGGGCGACGGCTTCCGCTCCCTCTTCAAGGGCACGGTGAGCGCGAGCGGCTGCACGACGGACTCGTTCAACGGCGCCTACCAGTTCGTGCACCTCGAGCGCTTCGGCGCGGGCACGCTCATGGTGGACATGAAGCGCGAGGCGGGGCCGGTCGAGGCGAAGATCAGCGCGCAGCTCACGACCGACGCGACGACCACGACGGGCACGACGCCGCCGCCGTCCACGACACCGGCCGCGGGCGACTTCTCGCGCGTGGCGGGCGACTGGAACGGCACGGTCGGCTGGATCGCGAAGCAATCGGGCAAGGATGACGACGGCGGCAAGAATGCCGTCAACCGCCCGCTCGCGCTCTCGATCACCGGCAGCGGCGCGCTCTCGGGCACCGGCTTCGGCTGCACGCTCACGGGCACGCTCGCGACCAAGAAGTCGAACCAGGCGGGCTTCAGCGGCACGGTCACCGCGACCGGTTGCGAAAACGCCGCGTTCAGCACGACCTACACGGACGTCCGCGTGACCGCGGACAGCGCCGGCCGCATCGAGATCGACTTCAAGGGCGGCAGCGGACAGTCGAAGGTGGAGATCGAGGGCATGCTGCAGTCGGTCGGCACGACGACGCCCCCGCCGCCCGCCGCGGGCAACGCCACCATCGTGGGCTCGTGGGACGGCAACGTGACGTTCCTCGCGACGGCGCGCACGCGCGGCGGCGCGGTGAGCACCATCGTCTCGGAAGTGCACGAGCTGCAGCTCACCGTCGGCACCGACGGCACCGTCACCGGCAGCGGCTTCGGCTGCACCTTCGCCGGCACGGTCTCGCTCGCCACCAACAAGGACGGCGGCGGCGATGATCACGGCGGCGGCCACGGCGGCAATGGTGGCGGCGGTGGCGGTGGTGGTGGAAATGGCGGCGGTGGTGGTGGTGGCGGCGGTGGCGACGACCATGGCGACGACAACCAGGCCGGCGCCGGTACGCTGACCGCGACCGGTTGCACCAACGACGCGTTCAACGGCACCTACACCAAGGTCGAGATCCAGCGCGAGGACGGCAGCCAGCTCGAGGTGGAGTTCGAGAAGGAGAACGAGGTCAATGACGTGACGACCTCGGCCACGATCACCGGACGCCTGAGCAGCGTGCAGTAAACGCATCGGTCTCGCGGCACGCGAACGCCCCGCCCCGTGCGGGGCGTTCGTTTTTTCGCGCCGATTTCCCGCTGGGCCATAATTGGGGAATGAAAAAGGCCGATCTGGAAAAACTGAAGGGCAAGAAGATCACCGGTGGCGGACCCGGCGGCGCCGAAGGACGCTTCGGCAAGGATGCGGGCGCCGTGCACGACAAGCGCGAGCAGCGCGAGCGCGACCGCCAGCAGGGCCTCGTGCCCTTCGCGTGCAAGCTGCACGAGGACCTCGTCCGCGAGATCCAGGCGGCGGCGCAGGCGCGCGGCGTGGGGCTCAACGAGATCACGGCGGAGCTGATCGCCAAGGGTCTCGCGGCCAAGTAGGCGCATGCGCGCAATCGCCTGCATCGCGTGCGCGGCTGCGATGTCCGTGGCGGCCGCGGAGCTCGCCGCACCCGACGACTGGCGCAAGGAAAGCTTCACGTTTCCACTGGTCTTCGCGCCGAGCATCCCGTACGAAGGCACCGAGCACGTGCGCTTCTCGCCGGACTGGTCGCACTTCGCCCAGCCCGACGGCTTCACCTACGCGCTGTTGTGGGACATCAAGCGGCGCACGCTCGACCCCGCCGAGATCGAGCGCGCCCTCGACGTGTACTTCGACGGCCTCATGGAAGCGGCCACGCGCGCGAAGAAGCTCGAGGATCCCGGCACGGTCTCGTCGGTCTCGCTGCATCCGATGGCTGCACCCGAAGGGTGGACCATGGCCTCCGGCGGGCGCCTCTTCACCTGGAACGGCTTCTCCAAAGGCGAGGCGCTCGAGCTCAAGATGGAGATCACGCAACGCGACTGCAATGGGGACCGCAGCCAGGTGCTGATCCTCTTCTCCAAGGCGCCGCGCGACCAGCCGGTGTGGAAGGAGCTTCGCGCCATCCGCGCCAATACATCCTGCGAGGCGAAGCCCTCGTAGCCCCGATGGCGATCCAGGTGGCGCTGGGCCCCGACTGGCCCGAGATCCGCGAAGCGGTGCGCATGCTGTGTGCCGATTTTCCCGGCAGCTACTGGCGCGAGCTCGAGGACCAGGACGCCTATCCCGAAGCGTTCGTCGACAGGCTCACGCGCGCGGGTTGGCTCGCGGCCCTCGTCCCGGAGGCCTACGGCGGCTCGGGCCTGCCGTTGCGGGCCGCCGCGGTCGTCCTCGAGGAAATCCACGCCGCCGGCTGCAACGCGGGCGCATGCCATGCGCAGATGTACATCATGGGAACGTTGCTGCGCCATGGCAGCGAGGCGCAGAAGCAGCGCTGGCTGCCCGACATCGCCGCGGGACGCTTGCGCCTGCAGGCCTTCGGCGTCACCGAGCCCACGACGGGCTCCGACACGACCCAGCTACGCACGCGCGCCATCCGCGACGGCGACCATTACGTCGTCACCGGGCAGAAGGTCTTCATCTCGCGCGCACTGCAATCGGACCTGATGCTGCTGCTCGCGCGCACGACACCCGCGGAAGTGGTGTCGCGGCGCTCCGAGGGGCTGTCGGTCTTCCTCGTGGACCTGCGCGAGGCACGCGGCCACGGCCTCGAGATTCGCCGGCTGCCGGCGATGATCAACCACAACACCACCGAGATCTTCCTCGACGCGCTGCGCGTGCCGGCGGAAAACCTCGTGGGCGAGGAAGGCCGCGGCTTCCGCCACATCCTCGACGGCATGAACGCCGAGCGCATCCTGATCGCCGCGGAGGCGCTGGGAGACGCGCGCTTCTTCATCGAGAAAGCCACGGCCTACGCCAACGAGCGCGTGGTGTTCGGCCGCCCCATCGGGCAGAACCAGGGCGTGCAGTTTCCGATCGCACGCGCCTACGCGCAGATGCGCGCGGCCGACCTCGTGAACCGCAGCGCAGCCGCGCTCTTCGCCGCGGACGCCGATTGCGGCGAGGAGGCCAACATGGCGAAGCTGCTCGCTTCCGAGGCGTCGTGGGCCGCGGGCGAGGCGGCGCTGCAGACGCACGGCGGCTACGGCTTCGCGCGCGAGTACGATATCGAGCGCAAGTGGCGCGAGACGCGCCTCTTCCAGGTGGCACCCATCTCGACCAACCTGATCCTTTCCTACCTCGCGCAGCACGTTCTCGGAATGCCGCGATCGTATTGACCCCACGCAGTCCGTAGCTCCATCCCCAACCCCCCAGGAGAACTCATCATGGCAAGAGTGCTGGTCCTGTATTACTCGTCCTACGGCCACATCGAGACGATGGCTTATGCCGCGGCGGAAGGCGTGCGCGAAGCCGGCGCCGAGGCGGTCGTGAAGCGCGTGCCGGAGCTGGTGCCCGAGGAGCTCGCCCGCAAGTCGCACTACAAGATGGACCAGAAGGCGCCGGTCGCGAAGGTCGACGAGATGGCGGAGTACGACGGGATCATGTTCGGCACCGGAACGCGCTTCGGCAACATGACCTCGCAGATGAAGAACTTCCTCGACCAGGCGGGCGGGCTGTGGATGCAGGGCTCTCTGGTGGGCAAGGCCGCGTCGGTGTTCACTTCCAGCGCCACGCAGCACGGCGGGCAGGAATCGACCATCCTCACGTTCCATCCCGTGCTGCTGCACCTGGGATTCGTGGTCGTGGGGCTGCCTTACGCGTTCCAGGGGCAGATGGGCGTCACCGAGGTGATGGGCAACTCGCCCTACGGCGCGTCGACCATCGCGGGCGGCGACGGCAGCCGCCAGCCCTCGAAAGTCGAGCTCGACGGCGTGCGCTTCCAGGGCAAGCACCTGGCGCAGGTCGCGACCAAGCTCGCGGCGCGCTAGCGCGCCTGCATCTCGCGCACGAGCGCGTCGGCGAACGCGCTCGTGCCGAGCGAGCCTCCCAGGTCGCGCGTTCGCCGCTGGGGATCCGCCAGCAAGGCGTCGACGCTTGCATCGATCAATTGGTGCGCGCGGGCGAACCCATCGTTGCCGTGGCGGATCGCGAGCCATTCGAGCAGCATCGCCGCGGAGAGGATCAGCGAGACGGGATTCGCGCGGTCCTGGCCCGCGATGTCGGGGGCGGAGCCGTGCTGGGCCTGCGCCATGCAATGCTCGTGGCTCGCGTTGATCGAGCCGGCGAGCCCGAGGCTTCCGGACAGCTCGGCCGCCTCGTCCGAGAGGATGTCGCCGAACATGTTGGTCGTGACGACCACGTCATAACGCGCCGCATCGCGCACCAGCAGCGCCGCCATCGAATCGACGAGCTGCTCCTCGTACTCGACCGCGGGATGCTCGGCCGCGACCCTTCGCACGTTGTCGAGGAAGAGCTGGTCGGAGATGCGCATCACGTTCTGCTTGTGCACGGCGGTGACCTTGCGCCGGCGCTTCATGGCGAGCGCGAACGCGCTGCGCGCGATGCGCTCCGAGCCCTTCGCGGTGATCTTGCGCACCGCGAGCGCCACCTCCGGCGTCGGCATGAACTCGCCGATGCCCACGTGCATGTTGCGATCCGCGTAGAAGCCTTCGGTGTTCTCGCGCACGATGACGAGGTCCATCGGCGTGCGGCCGTAATGCGGCATCCCGGCGCGCGTGCGGCTGGGGCGCACGTTGGCGAAGAGGTCGAGCTGGATGCGCAGCTCCGCGCTCGGATTGATGCCGCCCTGGGCGCGCGGCGGGTATTGGCCGTGCGAAACGGGGCCGAGCACGATGCCGTCGGCCGTGCGGCAGCGCTCGAGGAGCCCTTCCGGAAAGGTCGTGCCGATCTTCTCCAGCTGGCTCAAGCCCACCTTGTGGTGCTCGTACTGGAGGCCCAGCGCGAAGCGATCGGAGACGGCGCGCAGGACGCGCTCGGTCGCGGCGACGATCTCGGGGCCGATGCCGTCGCCGGGAATCACGATGATCTTCATCGCCGCATTCTAATGGCTCGGCGCCGGTAGAATGCCGCCATGAAACTCGCACGCTTCCTCCTCGCAGCCGTTTGCGCCCTCGCATTTGCCGCGGCGGCGCAGGACTATCCCTCGCATCCCATCGCGCTCGTCGTTCCCTTCGCGGCCGGCGGCGGCACCGACTCCATCGCCCGCGAGCTGGCGGAGGTGCTCAAGGACCGGCTCGGCCAGCCCGTCGTCGTGGACAATCGTGGCGGGGCCGGCGGCTCCATCGCGGCCGACGAGGTCGCGCAATCGAAGCCCGACGGCTACATGCTGCTCTTCGTCACGTCCACCTTCGTGACCGCCGCCGCCACGGAGCGCAAGCTGCCGTACGACGTGCAGAAGAGCTTCACGCCGATCGCGCTCCTCGGCCGCGGGCCGCTGCTGCTGGTGGTGAACAAGGACGTGCCGGTCAACACCGTCGCGGACCTCGTGAAGGTCTCCAGGGCGCACCCCGAGTACTACAACTTCGTTTCCGCGGGCCCGGGCAGCATCAACCACCTCGCGGGCGAGCTCTTCGTGCAGCGCACGGGTGCCAAAATGACGCACGTGCCGTACAAGGGCAGCGGACCCGCGACCATCGACCTCGTGAGCGGCGCGGCGCAGGTTTTCTTCGCGACCGTCCCCACGATCATGGGGCAGGTCAAGGGCAAGCGCGTGCGCGTGATCGCGACCACTTCGGCGCACCGCTCGCCGCTCTTTCCCGACATTCCCACCGTGCAGGAGTCGGGCGTGAAGAACTACAGCGTCGAGACGTGGTGGGGCATCGTCGGTCCCGCGGGGATGCCACCGGAGGTGGTCGCGAAGCTCAACGCCGCGATCAACGCCGCCGCCGCCACGCCGGCGATCAAGTCGCGCTTCGCGAGCGAGGGCGCCGGGCAGTTCTTCGGCACGCCCCAGGACCTGCGCAACCTCATCGCGCGCGAGCTCGAAGGGTGGCGGCGCGTCGTGCGCGAGGGCAACATCCGCATCGACTGACGCCGCGATGGCGCTCAAGGCGACGATCTTCAAGGCGGAGCTGCAGGTCTCCGACCTCGACCGCGGCCATTTCGCCACCCACGCGCTCACGCTCGCGCGGCATCCTTCCGAGACGGACGAGCGCATGATGGTGCGGCTGCTCGCCTTCGCGCTCAACGCCGGCGAGATGCTCGAGTTCGGCCGGGGACTCTCCAGCGAGGACGAAGCGGACCTCGTGCAGCGCGACCTCACGGGCGCCATCGAGCTGTGGATCGACGTGGGCCTGCCCGACGAGCGCGAGCTGCGCAAGGCGTGCGGCCGTGCGCGCCACGTGAAGGTCTACACCTACGGCGGGCGCAGCGCCGCATTGTGGTGGACGCAGAACGAGGCCGCGCTCGCGCGGCTCGACAACCTGCACGCCATCGACATCGCCGAGGAGACGTGCGAGGCGATGCGGCGCTGGGCCGAGCGCAACATGAAGCTCGAGTGCACCATCCAGGAAGGCCAGGTGTGGCTCTCCTGCGAAGGCGAGACGCTGCACTTCGAGCCGGTGGTGCGGAAGCGCGGCGCTTGAGCGCGCTGCGCGAGCGCGTGCTGCGGGCGGTCGCGCTCAACCGCGAGCCGGGCTTCCACTTCGCGGGCAACTTCTCCGGCATCTCGTTCGATCGCATCGATCCGGCGGACACGCACGTGTCGCTCGCGGGCGGCGCACACGTCGAGGAGCACGACGGGCAGGTCAACGTGGGCGTCCTCGCGATGCTCGCGGACATGGCGCTCGCGGCCAGCATCCGCGGCAGCCTCGATCCGTCGACGCGAGTGGCCACCGTGAGCATGACGCTGCAATTCACCGGCACCCGCGTGGCGGCACCACTGCATGCGGCCGCGCGCTTCGACGGCTTCCTCGGCGGCGGCCATTCGCGGCAGGGGCTGAGCCGCGTCGAGGTGCACGGCGCGGCCGGTGCGGTCTGCCACGGACACGGCGCCTTCATGGCGCTCGAGCCGCCGCCCGGCTTCACGCACTTCCCGCTGCCCAAGGGCGAGCGCAGCGCCGAGGCATTGGCGGAGAAGGACCTCTCGCGCGAGGAGCGGGCACTCCTGCGCAGCGCCGATGCCGCGTTGGCCGAAGGCGAAACCGATTTCCTGCGACGCCTGTGGGGATACGCGGGCGCGCATCGCACGAAGGAAGGCGCCGCCTGCGTGATGAAGAACGGTCCGCACGTCGCCAATCGCGTGCACCACGTGCAGGGCGGCGTGCTCGTGGGCCTCGCCATCTCCACAGCCGCCGCAGCGTTGCCGGCGAAATGGGCCACCACGGGCGTGACCGCCTGCTTCGTGAGCCCCGGCATCGGCCGCGCGCTGCGTGCCCGTTCGCGCGTCGTGCACCACGGGCTCATGACCGCGGTGGTCCGCACCGAGGTGACCGGCGTGGGACGCCGGCGGGTGCTCGAGGCGCTGACCACCCATGCGCGGCTTGCCGCGTAGTTGTGGACAAGGCTGCCTTCCGGGGCCCTGCGCCTGCGGCTTGTCCACATTGCACGCGTTACGTTTCAACATCGACCCGGGCCCGCTACCATGGGCCGATGAAAGTCCGCGTCTTCCCGCTGCGCCGCAACGGCCGCCGCGGCGAAACTCCCGAGCTCCCCGACGGCGTTCCGGGAGACCTTCGCATGTACTCGATGGTCCAGGGCAGCGAGATGCATCGCGTGGCGCGCCTGTGCACGCGCACCGATCGCAGCTCGACGGATCGCGAGCTCCTGCCGCCGCTATTCGCGCCGGAGCTGGTCGCGGTGGGCGACCGGGCGCTGCTGCTGCGCGGCTTCCAGTCGGTGGGCGGCGCGGCCTACGTGCAGGAATGGCGCTGCCTGCTGGAGTAGGATTCGTGGGCGCGACGTGCAACCCCCGCCCCATTCCGGGGCCCAAGCATGGAAATCGCGCCGACCGTCCCCATATGGGGCTTGTCAGTACATAACCCTGCAGAGGGCATCCCATGAAAACGTTCCTGATGTCGCTCGTCGTCCTCCTCACCCTGGGCCTCGCCTCGATGGACGCGGACGCCGCCCGCCGCTTCGGCGGCGGTGGCAACCTCGGCAAGCAGCGCCCGGCGCCCACGATGCGCGAGGCGCCGCGCGAAGCCGCTCCCGCTCCCGCCGCGAAGCCCGCGCAGCCGGCAGCCACGCCCGCGCCGGGCGTTCCGCCGCCCAAGCCCAGCTTCATGAGCCGGTTCGGCGGCCTTCTCGCCGGCCTGGGCATCGGCGCGCTGCTGGGATCGATGTTCGGCGGCAACCTCGGTGGCGCCGGGGGCCTGCTCATGTTCCTCCTGCTGGGCGCGATCCTCTTCATGGTGGTGCGCGCGATGATGGCGCGCCGGGCGCCAGCGCCCTCCTATGCCGGCCCGCGCGCCGAGGAGCCCGCGACCTACAGCGGCATGGACCGCCTCCCCGGCAGCGCCAACGACCGGCCGGCGTTCTCCGGCATCGGCAGCGCGCTGCCACCGGGTGAGGCGCCCGCCGCGCCGGTGCGCGACGTGACGCCCGAGAGCTCCGGTCCCGTCCTGCCGGCGGGCTTCAACCGCGATGCCTTCCTGCGCGTGGCGAAGACCTCGTTCATCCGCCTGCAGGCCGCGAACGACGCGAAGGACCTCGACGACATCCGCGACTACACCACGCCCGAGATGTACGCCGAGATCGCGATGCAGCTCCAGGATCGCGGCGAGGCCGGCCAGAAGGTGGAAGTGGTCAACGTCGACGCGCAGCTCGTGGACTACGCGGTCGAGGGCGACCACGAGTACGCGAGCGTGCGCTTCTACGGCCTCATCCGCGAGTCGAAGGACGCGAACCCGGAGCCCTTCGACGAGATCTGGCACGTGCGCAAGAAGAAGGACGACGCGCGCGCCCCGTGGCTCATCGCGGGCATCCAGCAGGTGTCGTGAACTCGGGCTCGGGAGCGCCTGTCGGACTTCCACAGGAGGCTCCCATGCTCACGTCAAGACTCATCCTCGGGTCCGCCGCAGCGGTGCTCTCTCTCGCCGCGGCGGCGCAGGCAGTGCAGCAACAAGCGGGTTTCTTCGCGCCGAAGGCGGACCCGAACCTCACCAGTCCCGATCCCACCATGCAGCCTGCGCAAGCGGCTCAAGCCGCCCAGGCGGCGCAACCGGCGCAAGCGCCGGTGATGGGACCGGCGCAGGGGGTCGGCCCGGCGCCCGTGACGAGTCCGGCCGCGCAGGCGCCCATGATGGGCCAGCCGGCCCAGGCGGCCGTGATGGGACGTATGCCGGGACAGCCCGCCGTGACCGCGCAACCGCCCGTAGCTGCCGCGCCCGTCACGCGCTGGGCCGAGCAGCAGATGGACCGTTCGGAGCAGGAGGCTGCGCAGGCGAAGGCCCAGGCCAGCACGGCGCCGGCACCGATCAACGGCGCCTTCACCGGCAACACGAACGAGCGGGATCGTTGATCACGACGCGCGCAGGCATCGCATCCTGCGCGTTGTCGTTGTGCGCGGCGTGCACGCCGCTTGCGCCCTCCGCGCCGCCACTGCCGGGGAACTCACCGATGGGCGCCCCGGCGCCACCCTCTTCGCCCTCCGCACCGGTGCAGAGGACCGAGGCGCCCGCCGCGGCGCTGCCGGCCATTGCATCGAACGACGCGAAGGCGCCGGTTGCATCCCCGGGCTCGGCGGCCCCTGTACCGGACGCTGCAAAACCACCGGCCGCACCCCGGCCCGAAGCCGCCGCCAAACCCGAGACGGCGAAAGCCGCCACGCTCGCGGCGGCCTCGCCCAAGCCCGCGACGCCGCCGAGGACCGAGGCCAAGCAGGCAACGCAAGCCAAGCCCGAATCCAAACCCGCGGCACGCGCCGTGGCGGAATCGAAATCGGCGCCCGTGGCGGAATCGAAACCGGCGCCCGCCCCCGAGTCGAAACCCGTAGTGGAAGCGAAGGCCGCCCCGCAGGCGCCAGCAAAGGCAGCGCCCCTCGACCTCAAGTCGCTGGAGCAGCGGCTGAAGGACACCAGCGCCATCGGCCTCATGACCAAGCTGTCGCTCAAGAACCAGGTCGACGACCTGATCGCGCGCTTTCGCGACTACCACCGCGGCGCGAGCAAGGTCGCGCTCGCCGAGCTGCGCCATCCCTACGAATTGCTGTTGATGAAAGTGCTGAGCCTGCTGCAGGATGGCGATCCGGCACTCGCGCAGGCGATCAACGCCTCGCGCGACGCCATCTGGGAAGTGCTCGCGGATCGAGACAAATTCCTCCAGCTCGCGTGAAGGATCCCATGGCCTGCATCGTTCGCGCCCTCGCCGTCGCCGCAATCGCAATCACGCCCGCATTCGCCGCGGACGATCCCGCGCAGCGCAAGGACCTCACCGCCGTGATCGCGCTGCATGGATTGCCGTGTGGCGAGGTCGCGAGCTACGAGGCGAAGGGCGACCGGGAATTCGTCGCCACCTGCAAGGATGGCAACCGCTACCACGTGTTCGTCGACAAGAACGGGCGCGTGATGGTCGAGAAGGCGCGCTAGCGCCCGAGCGAAGCGAGCAGCACCGCGCGCCGCGCGAGGCTCTCCGCCGGCCACTCCTTCGTGCGGTCGTAATACTCCGGCACCGCGCGCGCCCCCGGCGGGATCGCCACCCACGGCTGCTTCGACGCCGTGAAGATGTGGATGTCGGGCGGGAAGCGATCGGGATCGTCCAGCGTGCCCACGCGCACGAAGGCCACCGCGTCGCCCCCGCCGGCATAGTGGCTCCAGAGCGCGATGCGGCACGCGGGGCAGCGCGCGATCTTCTGCCCCTTGCCGCTATTCGACGGCGTCATCACGAAATCGGGCACGCCCGCGAGCAACTGCACGCGCGCGGCCTCGATCATCGCGTTCAACGCGAACGCGGCGCCGCTCTCGCGCTGGCACCAGCGGCAATGGCAGCAATGCACGAAGAGCGGGGTGTCCGTCATGCGATAGCGAACCTGGCGGCAGTCGCAGCCGCCTTCGAACGAATCGCTCATGGCCCGGGCTGCATCCCCAGCTCGCGCATGAGGAACGTGTAGACGTCGGCGGTCTGGCCGATGCGCTCCGAGAGCCCGGTGCCGATGCCGTGGCCGCTGGCATAGCTCACGCGCAGCAGGATCGGGTTGCCCGAAGGGTTGGCCGCCTGCAGCCGCGCCGCCATCTTGAGGGAGTTCGACACGTCCACGCGCCCGTCGTTGGCGCCCGCGAGCAGCAGCACCGACGGGTATTTCGTGCCGTCCTTCACGTGGTGGTATGGCGAGTACGCGTAGAGCGCCTTGAACTGCGCCGGGTCCTTGACGGTGCCGAACTCGGTCACGTTGAACGCTCCGTTGGGCGTGTTCTCGACGCGCAGCATGTCGTAGATGCCGACGTGGCTCACGATCGCGCGGAAGAGATCCGGGCGCTGCGTGAGGATGGCGCCCATGAGCAGGCCGCCGTTGCTGCCACCCTCGGCCGCGAGCCGCGCGGGCGTGGTGTAGCCGCGGTCGACCATGTGCTGCGCGGCCGCGATCATGTCGTCGAAGACGTTCTGCTTCTTCGTGAGGTTGCCCGCGAGGTGCCACGCCTCGCCGAACTCCCCGCCGCCGCGGATGTTGGCGAGCGCGTAGACGCCGCCCGCATCGAGCCATACGCGGTTGGCGGTCGAGAAGTAGGGCCGCATGCTCACGCCGTAACCGCCGTAGCCGTACAGCAGCACCGGGTTGTTGCCGTCGCGCTTCGTACCCTTCTTCATGACGATGTTCACGGGCACCTTGGTGCCGTCGCGCGAGGTCGCCATCTCCCGAACCACCTCGGCATCGTCGAAGCGCACCCTGGGCTCGCCGGCGAGCGTGGTCTTCGCGAGCTTGCCGCTCGCGGGTGAATAAAGCGAGACCGCCGGCGCCGTGACGAAGCTCTGCGTGTTCACGAGCACGTTGCCGTCGAGCAGCTCCTCCGCGAGCGACACGTTCGAAACCGGCTCGGTGGGCACCGCGCCCATCGGCTTGCCGTCGAGCGAGAAGATGCGCAGCTCCGAGGGACCACCTGCCATGTAGTCGACGTACAGGCGCCTCACCCCCGGGCGGAATGCCTCGATCGTGTCGGCGCCCTCGGCCACCACTTCCTTCGCGTTCGCGAGCACCGGTTTCGCGAGCGGCATGGCGAGGATGCGGCCGCGCGGCGTGTCCTTGAGCGAGAGCGCGTAGAGCCTGCCGTCGCGCCCGATCTCCATGCGGCGGATGCGATCGGCGAAATCGGCCACGCGGGTCCACGAGCCCGACGCGGGATCGCGCACATGGAACGCGTACTCGCCGCCATCGCCATTCGCGACCGAAGCGAGGATGTAGCCGCCTTCGCGTGCAGTGTCGAGCGCGACCTCGGCGATGCGCGGGAAGTCCTTGCCGATCACGTACATGTCGCGCGCCGCGGGCTTGCCGAGCGCGTGATACCAGACCTGCTGGTAGAAGTTGGCGTCCTCCTTCGCGCGCTCGCTGCCCTGGGGGTAGCGCGTGTAGAAGAAGCCCGCGCCCTTCGCGTCCCACGCGATGCTGCCGCCGCCCGTGGGGTAGTTCACGCGCGGCACCACGTCGGCCAGGCGCTCGCCGCTCTTCGCGTCGATCACGTACGCGGAGCCATCCTCGCTGCCCTTCTCCGACATCACCACGGCAACGTAGCGCCCGTCGAGCGACGGCACGAAGAAATCGATCGCCGTGGTGCCTTTCGCATCGACCGAATCGAGGTCCAGCAGCACGCGCTCGCCGCTGCGGTCGGCGCGGTTGGGCAGCAGCACCAGCGAAGGCTGGTTGCGCGGCGGCTCGAACTTGAGCGCGAAGAGCCCGCCCTGCGTGTCCTGGAACCGCGCGTAGCGATAGGGCGCGCTGCCCATCAGGTCGGCGAAGCGCGCCTGCAGCTTGTCGTGGAGCGGGCCGTCGAGCGCCGCGCGGGTGAGATCGAGCTGCGCCCCGGTCCATGTGCGCACGGCCGGATCCTGGCCATCTTCCAGCCACCGGTAGTCGTCCCTCACCTGCACGCCCGGGTACGTGTCGGTCACCGGTTTCCGGGCGGTTTCGGGGTAGGCGGCGAGACCGGGGAGTGCCACGAGCGAGAGCGCCAGGGCGAGGGAGCGGACGGAAAGCAGCGGCATGGGCCTGGGTGCGTGGAAGTGGAGTTCGCAACTATAGCAACGGCCCGGCCGGCCTCGGCCGTCGCCAAGCGGTGACATTTCGCACTCCGTTGACCCCTCAAATCCGGGGTGTCGCGGGTTAGTGACACCCCGCGTCAGGCTTTTCCGACGTTTTGTCGTGTCCCAGCTACAACGTGGGCCCGCACCTACACGCCTGTGGCGGCATTCCTACAGTGAAATTAGCGAGATACTACAGACGGGTGTGGGCGCATCTACAGGCGCGCCCGGGGAGCCGGAACGTGACCGCTCGTAAATATTTGATCCAATAGCATAAATTTGCTTTGGCATGCGGCGTGCATGACCCTCGGCTCGTTTCAACGAAAGATACGGACCGAAACATGCAGAGACATGCCATTCGCCGCGCACCGGGCCTCCTTGGAGCCTCCTTCCTTTTCGTGGGGCTCGCCATCGCCTACCAGTCGGCACACGCGCAGGACGCCAGCGTCCGCGCCGTGCCCACCTACGAAGCCGTGGGCCTGTACTGGACGAACCCGGGCAACGTCTCCTCCTGCCAGGTCCAGTACCGCAAGCAGGGCGACAGCGCGTGGAAGCAAGGCCTCGACATGTGGTACGACGCGGCGAACGGCGCCTGCAAGGGCAGCGTGGTGTACCTCACCCCCGGCACCCCGTACGAAGCGCAGATGAGCGCCGGCGGCCAGTCGAAATCGGTCACGTTCACGACCTGGGCGAACAAGTATCCGGTCGCGGGCACGGTGCAGGTCCCGAGCCAGTCCGGCACGTACGACATCTCCAAGGGCGGCAGCGCCTCGGGCTACGTGGTCTACGACGGCAGCAACGCCACGATCGACGGCGGAAAGTACAACATCACCGTGAACGCCTCGTACGTGGTGGTGCGCGGCCTCACTCTCACGGGCGCGCAGGAAAGCGGCATCCTTATCAGCCCGAACGTCCACGACGTGATCATCGAGGACAACGACATCAGCGGCTGGGGCCGCACGCGCGACGGCACGTGGGGCAGCGATATGGACTCCGGCATCCGCGCGATCTGCAAGAACGAGGAGCTCGTCCGCACCACGATCCAGCGCAACAAGATCCACGACCCGCGCTACAGCGCCAACTCGTGGACCGACGGCCACCCCGACGGCCCGCAGGGCATCACGTACAGCTTCTGCGGCGGCAACCACGTGTTCCGCTGGAACGAGATCTACTCGACCGGCGGCAATCACTTCAACGACGGCATGGGCGGCGAGGACAACTTCTCGACGACCGGCTTCCCCAACCGCGACAGCGACATCTACGGCAACAGGATCTCGCAGACCTGGGACGACGGAATCGAAAGCGAAGGCGGCAACGAGAACGTCCGCATCTGGGGCAACTTCATCGACTACACCGGCACCGCCGTCGCGAGCACGATCGACTCCGTAGGCCCGCTCTACATCTTCCGCAACGTGTGGGGCCACAACCGCTTCTATGACAAGCGCGCCGCGGACAGCGACGACCGCCAGCCGATGTTCAAGTCGGGCTCGAGCTCGGACTTCAACAACGGCCGCCGCTACATCTTCCACAACACGATGCTGCAGCCGATGGACGACGGCTCCGAGCAGTACGGCGGCGGCGGCGGCGCGGGCGTGGGCGGCACGGGCGACTCGCAGCTCGTGCACAACACGGTGTCGATGAACAACATCTACCACATCTGGAAGCCCAACTCGGCGGTGTACCAGGTGGGCAGCGACAACACGTTCCAGAACGACATGTTCAACGGCCGCTTCGACGCTGCGATCGTGGGCGGCATCAACGCGACGCCGACCTACGCCGACGGCAACGGCTGGAAGGCCGGCGCCACGGGCCAGTACGCGCTCAAGGCGGGCACGGCGGGCTTCGACCAGGGCTTGCGCATCAACAACTTCAACGACGACTTCCAGGGCGCGGCCCCGGACGTCGGCGCGCACGAGGCGGGTGCTTCGGCGATGAAGTTCGGCATCGCGGCGGCTTCGGCCACCACGGGTGGTGCCACCGCGCCGGCGGCGACCGGCACGGGCAGCGGCTCGAGCGGAACCGGCAACAGCGGAAACGGCAACAGCGGAAACGGCAGCGGCAGCACGGGCACTTCGAGGCCTGCCACGAGCGGTTCCAACGGCATCGGGCGTCCGGCCTCGGGCCCGTCGATGACCAACGCGGGCACGGGCCGCCTTCCCGGCGCGCCGGTGACGAGCGGCAAGACGCCCACCACCGCTGCGCGCGGCACGGCCACCGCCTCGACCACCGTGGACGCCTCCAGCTACAGCATCAGCGCCGGCCAGAGCGTGACCTTCACGGTGCGCGTGATCGGCAACAGCGCGGCCCCCACGGGCACGGTCGCCTTCACCGCGAACGGCAACGCGATCGCCGGTTGCGGCGCGCTGTCCGTCTCCAACGGCCAGGCACTCTGCAAGACCAGCACCCTTTCCGGCGGCACCTACACCGTGAAAGGCAACTACTCGGGCGATTCGATCTACGGCAGCGGCGTCGCGGGCCCCATCACCATCACGGTGAAAGGCGGCAGCGTTGCGGCGGGTCTCACGATCGATTCGTCGAGCTACACCTCGACCGCCGGCAGCGGCGTCACGTTCACCGTGGTGGTCACCGGTCCGGTGACGCCCACGGGCACGGTCGAGTTCCGCGACGGCGGCAACACCATCGCCAATTGCGGCTCCGTCGGAGTGAGCAATGGCGCGGCGACGTGCACCACCTCGAGCCTCGGCTCGGGCACGCACGCGATCCGCGGCTATTACTCCGGGGACGCCAACAACAGCGCCGGTGTCGCGGGGCCGGTCACGCAGACCGTGCGCTGATCGGCTGTAGCTTCACGACGAACCCCGGCGCACGCGCCGGGGTTTTTTTATGGGCAGCGCCCGGAAGGGAGCGTGCCCTGCGCTATCCTCGTCCCATCGCTCGTGCGGAGGCACGGAACATGGACGAGCAGAAGATCAATCGCCGCGCGCGCTGGCTCTTCGCCGGCGTGATGGTCGTGGTGCTCGCGGCGGGGACGGCGTGGCTCGTGTTCTCGCGCGCGGAGCACACGGTCTTCGAGATCGAGACGGGCGACCCGGTCTCCGGCCTCATCGCCGATGCGCCGGTCGAGTTCCACGGCGTCGAGGTGGGACGCGTGAAGAAGGTGGAGCTGGCCGGCCCGCGCACCATCCGCATCCTCCTCGAGGTCCGCAACGGCACGCCTGTGAGCAGCGCCACCGTCGCCACGATCACCGCCCGCGGCCTCGCGATGCGCGGCTTCACCGGGTACGTGTACGTGGCGCTGGAGGACAGCGGCAGCGATACGCGGCCGCTACAGGTGGCGAGCGGCCAGCGCTACGCGCGCATCCCGTCCGCGCCAATCCACGTGGTCAACATGGACCTCGCCATCGCGCAGGTGAACGACAACGTGCAGGCGCTCACGACGCTGGTCCAGGGCGCGCTCGATCCGGCGACGCTCGCGAGCCTCAAGCAGTCGATCAACGGCATCGAGCGCGTGGCGCGCACACTGGCCGCGAACAACGCGCGCATCGAGAGCCTGCTCGCCAATGCGGATACGGCCATGCGCGCGGCGCCGCCCTTCATGCAGGCCACGCGCGGCACGATGGCGCGCGTGGATGCGCTGCTCGATCCGCACACGATCGCATCGATGCAGCAGCTCACCGGAAGCCTCGAGCGCCTCACCGGGATGCTCGCCGCGAACAACGCGAAGCTGGAGACCCTGATCACCAAGGGCGAGGAAACCACGCACGAGATCGGGCCGCTCCTGCAATCCACGCGCGAGACGATGAGCCAGTTGCAGACGCAGGTCCTGCCGCAGGCGCAGCGCACGCTGGAGCGCGTGGAGGAGCTCTCGACCACCATGAACGGCGTCGCGCGCAAGATCAATCGCGATCCTTCCGTGCTGATCCGTGGCGCGGCACCGGCTTCCCCCGGCCCCGGAGAGACCAAGTGAAAATGAGGCGCGCGCTGGGCGTGATCGGCCTCACGGTGGGCCTGCACGCGTGCAGCTTCGCGCCGGTAAATGTCGAGATCCAGCGCGCGACCCTGTCGAAGATTCCCGAGGTGCCCGCGGCGCAAACGCTCGACGCGACGTTGCTGGTCGCGATTCCCGAGGCCGCCAACGCGTACGACACGACGCAGCTTGCCTACTCCACCGCGCCGTACCAGGTCGCCTATTACGCGCGCACGGAATGGGCCGATACGCCCGCAAACATGCTGCACGTGCTGCTGGTGCGCACGCTGGAGCGCACCCACCGCTTTCGGGCCGTCGTCACTCCACCGGATACGGGCCGGCCGGAATACGCCTTGCACACGCAGCTCCTCGAGCTGCGGGACGACTTCACGACCGAGCCCGCGCAGGCGGTGGTGGCCATGCGGGTGGAGCTCGGCGCGGGAACGCACACGGTTGCGGCGCGCGAGTTCGTGGAGCGCGAGCCGCTGCGCGAGAAGAATCCCGCCGCGGGTGTGGCGGCCGCGAACGAGGCCATCTCGCGATTGCTGGCCGAGGTGGCCCGGTTCGTGGTCGAGCACTCCGGCGTCACCCCGCGATGATGCGGCTCGACAATACGGACGAGCGATACGGCACGATCGCCATCGCGTTCCACTGGCTCGTGGCGATCCTCATCGTGGGACTACTTGGGCTGGGCCTGTACATGGTGCGGCTGCCGGACGTGGGTTTCGACAAGCGCAAGATCACGCTCGTCCTCTGGCACAAGGAGTACGGCATGCTGGTCCTCGTGCTTGCGTTTGCGCGCGTGGTCTGGCGCGTGCGCGCCGTGCTCCCGCGCCTCGAGCCCGCACTGCCCGCCTGGCAGAAGATCGCCGCGCGCTTCGTGCACCTGTGCATGTATGCGCTCATGTTCGCGCTGCCGCTCACCGGCTGGCTCATGTCATCGGCCGATGCGATTCCTGTGTCCTTCTTCGGCCTGGGGTTCCTGCCCGACCTCGTGCCCAAGGACGATTTCCTGTTCCGGGCGCTGCTTTGGATTCACAAGTGGCTCGCGTACAGCATGATCGCGGCACTCGCGGTGCATGCAGGCGCGGCGCTGTGGCATCACTTCGGGGCGGGTGACGAGACGCTGAGACGGATGCTGCCGTAGGGCAGGCTATGTTGACGAGGCTGCCGGCCGTCATATGCGCATTCCGCCGATTCGGCCCGGCATGCTCCGGAACGGTGGCCCGGCACGAATCGGAATGCCGGCCCGGCATCACCGGAATACGCACCCAGTACTGGAATCGTAATCTCTGAAGTAGTTGTAGTGCTTTCCCGTCTCGCTGTCGAAGTACTGCCCCGGGAATCTGAGGTTGTACGTAACCTCATCCGGCGGGCACAGCTTTTATTCCGATAGTTTTCCGATCACGCCGAGAGCAATCCCGATGAACAGCAACGCAAGAGGCAAGTAGTAAATCGCTTTGACATACCCATGAAATCGATTAGAGCTTTCCATCTCGCGTTTGAAATCGTCACG
>Ga0068852_100000368_pt1 | contig 30413 bp, 27 predicted proteins | sample KBSCornC22_FD_66594 | JGI IMG/M metagenome (GOLD analysis project Ga0068852, IMG submission 66594) | Corn rhizosphere microbial communities from Kellogg Biological Station, Michigan, USA - KBS Corn C2-2 | ecosystem: Host-associated > Plants > Roots > Rhizosphere > Soil ... | reverse complement strand
GTGCGCTTCATGGACTGGGGCGGCACCAATATCTCCGGCACGGTCAGCTGGGCGACGCGCACCACGCTCGACGACCAGAGCTGGTCGCAAGTCGTGCACAATGACGGCGTGCCGATCGAGGCGATGGTCAAGCTCGCCAACGAAGCGCATGTCGACATGTGGTACAATGTGCCGACCAAGGCGGATGACACCTATGTCCGCAACGCGCTGACCTATATCCGCGATCATCTCGATCCCACCCTCAAGGTCCATGTCGAATGGTCGAACGAGGTGTGGAATACGGGCTTTGCCGCGAACGGCTATGCGCAGAGCAAGGCCGATGCCCTGTGGGGCAACGGCACCAGCATCTCCCACGGCGCGAACATCTATTACGGCTATCGTTCGGCGCAGGTCTCGGCGATCGCGCATGACGTGTTCGCCGGCACCCATTCCGACCAGCTGGTCGACGTGCTTGCCGGGCAGGCGGCCAATTCCGGCCTCCTCACCTACATGCTTCAGGGCATCGCCAAGGCCGGTCTCGGTTCCGTGTCGGGCCTGTTCGACGATTATGCGATCGCGCCTTATTTCGGTTCGGAAATGGGCCAGGGGGTCAAGTCGGCCGACCTGCAGACGATCGTCGGCTGGGCCAATTCAGGGAGCGCGGGTCTCGATGCGGCCTTCCACGAGCTCGAATTTGGCGGCTCGCTGACCAGCGACATGAGCATCGCTCTGGTCTCCCAGTGGATCAACAAGTCGGCGACGGCCGCGCAGGCCAATGGCCTCGCTTTGGTCGCCTATGAAGGCGGCATTTCGCTCGGCACCACCCGCTGGGCGACCGCCGACAAGCCGATCGTGCAGGATTTCTTCAATCGCCTGCTCGCCGATCCGCGCATGGGTCAGCTCTATACCAAGCTGGTCCAGGCCTTCGCCAATGCCGGCGGCACCGACTTCCTCGCCTTCAACGATGTCGCCACACCGTCGGATTCGGGCAGCTTCGGTATGCTGGGCAGCATTTACGACAGCGGCAGCGCGCGCAATGACGCGCTGCTGGCTCTCAGCGCCAAGGTGATCGGCGGCTCTACGACCGGAACGACCGCAATGGCATCGCTGAGCAATGCATTGCCCACCTCCGGTCACATTGTCGGAACCGCGGGCGCGGACAAGCTCTATGCCACCAACCAGAGCGACACGATCGACGGTGCCGCCGGCAATGACAGCATCGTCGGCTCGTCCGGGTCCACCGATGCGCAAGGCCATCCGCTCGAGAGCGACTTCTATATGGGCGGCGCGGGTGCGGACACGATCGTCGGCGGCAACGGCAACGACCATATCTATGGCAACAGCATCAACGTGGTGGCCGGCTCGATGGATGGCGGCGACAGCCTGCTGGGCGGCGCCGGCAATGACTATATCCAGGGCAATGCCGGCAACGACACGATCGACGGCGGCACCGGCAATGACCGGCTGTACGGCGGCGGCGACAATGACAGCATCCTGGGAGGCCTCGGCAACGATTACCTCCAGGGCAACAAGGGCAATGATACGCTGTCGGGCGGCGACGGTAACGACTTCCTCCATGGCGGCGCCGACAATGACAGCCTGAGCGGCGACGCGGGCAACGACCAATTGTTCGGCGATGCCGGCAACGACACGCTGATCGGCGGTGCCGGTGTCGACACGCTGACCGGCGGCTCGGGCAACGACATGTTCGTCTTCAAGGGCCATGATGCGGCCTTCGCGACGAGCGGCACTGCTGCTTGGGTGACGGATGAAATCACCGACTTCAGCCACGGCTTCGACACGCTGAAGCTCGATTTCCGCCCGCTGGCACTGCTGCAGGGATCGGCGGCGACGGTGTCGGCGGCCTATACCTCGGCCACCCAGCTGCTCCAGGCGCATGCGGGCCAGGCCGACGTGGCGACGGTGACGGTCGGCAACGACACCTACATGTTCTGGGACTCGACCGGCCATGGCGGCGCGATCGACTCCGCTTTGCATGTCGACCATGTGAAGGCCACCGTCTTCACCCTGACCGACTTCGTCTGATGACAAGCGGGGCGGGGGCAATGCCTCCGCCCCGCCCTTAGACGTAAAAGTAGCTGGCTTCGTACGCGACCGGAAAGTTCACGGATCGCGCGATGAAGCAATATTCGTGAATGCGGTAATGGATGGCGTCGGCCTCCAGCAGGTCGGCACCCTCACGGACCGAGATGCGCGGCTTGAGCGTCGCGCGCAGGAAACGGCCGGCGCCATTCGGGCTGGTTTCGCCCACGCCGATCGGATCGTCGCGATAGGATTCCACCACGATACCCGCTTCGCTCGCCAGATGCAGATACCAGAGCATATGGCAGGCTGAGAGTGAGGCGAGCAGCAGATCCTCGGGATTGGGCAAGGTGGGATCGCCACCCAGGAGCGGATCGTTGGAGCAGCGAATCACCGGTTTTCCCGGCGTGGCCACCTCCCAGCTGCGGTCATAACCGCGATAGGTGCGGGTTCCCTCGCCGCGATTGCCCGTCCATTCGACGCGCGCGGTATAATCGTGCTGCTTGCTCATTCCCGGCCACCCTCCGCGGGGAGGACGGCTATGCGCCGGGTCGGCCTTTGTCCATCGCTCAGCGCCTTCAGATCGCGGCGAAGAGATGCCAGGCAAGCACGAGAAACAGCAAGCCTGCCGTCAATGCCATGCCCAGCACCTGCCGTTCGAAACGCGTCATCATCACTCGCCTGTCGGGAAGGCACGCTGTTAGCGGCAGGCGGCTGAACCCGTTCTGAGAGGCTTATATTGCTGCGATTAAGCTTGTGCCTGCTGGCGAGACCTCGCCGGCAAGGGGCGCGGCGGCGGACGTATTGCTGCCCGTCCGCCGCCGCATGGCGAATGAAGAGGCGCCGCAAGGAGAGAGGATGCGTCGCCGTCCGCCAAGTATCGCGCTATGATACAAACCAAGCCGGCGCCATGGATATAAAAGCTATAGGCATCGCATCAGGCTTCGGAGGGAGCGAGACGATAGCCCACGCCGGGTTCGGTCAGCAGCAGCTTGGGATCGCCCGGATCGTTCTCGATCTTCTGCCTCAACAGGCCAATATAGACCCGCAGATATTGGGTGTCGGCCGAATCCGCGCCCCATCCTGCCGCCAGCAACCTCCTATGCGTCACGACACGTCCGGCATGGCGGGCGAGCGCCAGCAACAGGTCATATTCCTTGGGTGAGAGACGCAAGGTTTCGCCGTCAAGCGTCACCTGCCGCATCTCGAAGTCGATCGCGAGCGGCCCCGCCTGGTAGCGCGTCGCGGCCTCGGTCCCTCTTGCGCGGCGAAGGGCCACGCGAATGCGCGCCATCAGCTCGCCGATATCGAAGGGCTTGTCGACATAATCGTCCGCTCCCTCATCCAGCGCGGCGATCTTCTCCCCTTCCTGGTGGCGCGCCGAGATGACGATGATCGGCGTGTCGCGCTTGATCCGAAGCGCCCGGATGACGGTCTTGCCGTCCGCATCCGGCAGGCCCAGGTCGAGCAGGATCACGTCCGGATCCAGCTCATCCACGCCGGTTATCCCTTCGGCGGCGGTGGCTGCCACCGTGACCGCATGGCCGGCGGCGGTGAGAACCGGTCGCAGCACGCCGGTCAGTGCCGCTTCGTCGTCGATCAACAGGATGTGTGCCATCAATCATGCTCCTGTGCCGCCAGCGGCAGGCGGATGCGGATACAGGTCCCCCGCTTGTTCAGCCCGGGCACCTCAGCCTCGACGCTGCCGCCGCACGCCTGGACGAAACTCTTGGCGATGGCGAGGCCGAGCCCGCTGCCGCGCGGCATCTGTTCGGCAGCATCGACGCGATGGAAACGATCGAACACGCGCTGCAACTCTGCCTTCGGAATGCCACGCCCTTCGTCGGCGATCTCGATCAGGCACATTTCGGGTTCACGCGTCAGACCGATCGCGATGCGGCTGCCATCGGCGCTGTAGAGGATCGCGTTCTCCAGTACGTTGATCAGGACGAGTTCGAACAGGCTGGCGTCCGCGCGCACCAGGCAATCTTCCCGGCCATGCCGCTCGATCGCACGCTCTCCCGCCCGTGGCCGGATCCGGCGGACCGCGACGCTCAGCATGTCCGAGACCGACACGATTTCGACCGACGGCAAAGGTTGCCCCGCCTCCAATTTGGTCATCTGCAGCAGGTTGGCGGTGAACCGGTTGAGGCGCTCGCTTTCCTCGACGATCGTCTTCAGCAGGTCGTCGGCGACGCCTGGCTCGAGCTTGTCGCCGAAATCGATCAGGCTCGATGCCGACGCCTTTATCGTCGCGAGCGGGGTCCGGAAATCATGGCTTACGGAAGACAATAGCGCCGACTTGAGGCTTTCGGTCCGCGCCGCGGCTTCCGCCTCTGCGATCTTTTCGGACAAGGCGGCGCGCTCCATCGCCAGGGTCACCAGATTGGCAAGCGGGGGGCCTAAAGGATTCTCGCTGTCCTCCGGTTGCAGGGGCGTGAACTTCAATGAGATCGCGCGAGCCCCGCAAGCGAAACGATATGTGCCGGATATAGGGGCGTCGGCCGGGGTTGCGCCGACCGGCCCGGCCGCGGCGGGATCGTCCACAGGCATGGTGCGGGAGGGTGGATCGGGGGGCAACATCTTGATGCCCGCCGCCTGGGCAATCGGGCTGGCGAGAGCCCGTTCGATATCCTCGAACCGGACGGCCGATTGCAGCGAACGGCTGATTTGCAGGAGCGCGGTCAGCGAAGCATTGGCCGCGGCCACGGCGGCGGCGCGATCCCGGGCGCGACCAGCCAATATGCCGGAAACAACCGCGCTCAGATTGAACACGATCAGCGGCGCGAAATTGTCGAGCGTGTCGAAGCGGAAGGTCAGCACCGGCTCGGCGAAGTAGAAATTATACAGCAGGAAGCTCGCCATCGCGGCGAGCAGCGCCGCGCCGAGCCCCTTCGTCGCCCCGGCCAATGTGATGCCGACCACGAAGATCAATGCGCCCGACGCTTCTCCCCGCGCCGGGCGGACGAGAAAGGCGGCAAGGGTGGTCGCCGCCATGATCAGGCCGGTCACCCCGATGGCGCGCAGGTCGAGCCGAAGCCCTCGCGCGCCGCGCCTCAATGTCAGACCGGACGGACTGCCCGTCACAGGATCGATCGTCCTTCTCCCCGGCGCGCTCGCCTGGCCGGGCTTAGACCGGGATGCGCGACGAGCCATGGATAAAAATTCGATAGCATTGCGCCGGCGGGGCGCCGCGGCGGTGCGAAACGACAGGACCCGCGGCAGCTTGAACCATGCCGCAGCGCAATATTTTTGCCTCCCGACGCGGGTGACGCCCCAATCCCACGGGCGATCTCGAATTTGCCACGCCTCATCTGGCAGACCTCGATTTTCCCTCTGCGTGCAGACCGTAGGTGGCTGCTTTTCCTACGAAATTCCCGCTTCGGAACAAAATGGGTTAGCGCGCTTTTATAGGCTGCTGCGTTGCGGTAGATAGTGCCCGCGGTGCAACTGGAAAAAGGGGTGCCACGATGAAGTATGTTGCTTATCTGGCCAGCGCGTTGCTGGCCGCCGGGGCGGCCGTTCCTGCGGACGCCACGACCACGTTCGGGCAGTTCCTGCAGCGCAATCCCAGCGCGCGGCTGTTCCGCTATCAAAATCAGGACAGCGGATCGACCCGGAAGGCGTCGATCTACACGACGGGAACGCCCACCGGCACGAGCGTGGCGTCGATCCCGGTTTATTATATCTTGTCGGCAGCGGGCCTGCCCGCCGATCTGACGGGCCTTCAGAATGCGCATCTGACCGTGGACTTCGTGTCGAATGTCGGCACGACGGGGACGGGCGGGGATCGCACGCAAGTGTTCGACACGCTGGTCAGCGGTTCGGTTGTCATCACGCGTGACACGGCGGCCGCGGAAGGCAGCGGGACTCGCACCAACCTGCTGACCGTCAGCTTCACCAATGCGGAGCTCGATGCGAGCCAGAATAACGGCTCCTTCACCTTCAAGAGCAACAACAATTCGGTGATCACCTATACGTCGGATTTCCTCGACTTCAGCAATGTGGTGACGAAGGACTTCTCATTCTCCTTCTCGGGTGCCAGCCCGACATTCCAGGCACCGATCGGCAAATCGGGCCGCAATACGCGCTTCTCGGGCACGGGCACCTTCGCTTCGGATCCGGCGCCGATCGTTCCCAGCGTGCCCGAGATTTCGACCTGGGGCATGATGTTGATCGGCTTCGGGACGGTGGGTGCCGCGATGCGCGGCCGCCGCGGCAGGGCCGTTCTCGCGGCCTGACCTCATCTCGCGCCACCTTTTCGCCGCCGGCCCCCTGGCCGGCGGCGTTTCCATGCATGCATTGTTCGGTCAGATGAGAGCGGCTTCTTAAAGAGAAAGAGTCCCGCTTTCCGCGCTGGCGACGACGCGTTTTGCGCTTCCTTGACGTCGGAGCGCTCGGGATATCGTGCTTTTTTGCGATTTGGCGGGTGGCCTGATCGTCCATCCGGCTTGAAGTCGTCCTGACGCGCGCCCGCTCCGAGGCGGGCGTCGAATTCATTCCAGGATCGGATGCTGTTCGCGAACCAGGCTGACAGCGCGATGGACGAAGGGACGAAACCGCGCCTTCACCATGGCTTCCGAGAAGCTCCAGTTGAAGCCGGCGGAAGGCTTGTCGAGGATTTGGATCCGACCCGCGCCCAGGTCCACCTGGTCCGCGGGCATTCCGGTCATCTGCGCGATGGTGCCGGCAATCATTTGGCGCACGTCGCCTTGCGTGGGATGTGATGCCATCGCCATTCCTCCCCGATCCCCTGCTGGTTCGATGCTGAGCTTCCCTTGGTGCCACTGGCAAGCGATCGAGCTGCCGGTCGCGCCCAACCGGCTTCAACCAGCGGCGGCCGGATGAGCATCGCCTTCAGATCGTTAACAAATCGTGCCTGTGCGGCGGTTTTGCGCGACTCGCGGCCCCTTATAACCTGCAGCTGGCGGCGAGTCGGAACGTTCGGCGCGTTTCGGCTTTTGCAGAAGTTTTCGCGGCGCGGAGACGGATCATCGCTAGGGTCATGGTCGCGAGTAGGAAGAACCGCATGTCCACCATCCAAGGCGGCCGGCCGCGCGTCGCAGAGGATCCCGGCGAGCATGCCTTCGGTGTCGGCGCCGGTTGGGGCGTCGCCGCGGCATGAAGATCGCGACTTATAATGTGAATGGCGTGAACGGCCGGCTTCCCGTGCTGCTGCGCTGGCTGGACGAGGCGCGGCCTGACATCGTCTGCCTGCAGGAATTGAAGGCGCCGCAGGATAAGTTCCCGCAAGGTCCGATCCGGGCACTGGGATATGATGCGATCTGGCACGGCCAGAAGAGCTGGAACGGGGTGGCGATCCTCAGCCGCACGGGCGAGATCCATGAGACGCGGCGCGGCCTGCCCGGCGATCCCGACGACACACATAGCCGCTATATCGAAGCCGCGATCAATGGCGTGATCGTGGGTGGCCTCTATCTGCCCAACGGCAATCCGCGGCCCGGGCCCAAATTCGATTATAAGTTACGCTGGTTCGATCGCCTGATCGCACACGCCGCCGAACTGATCGGCGCGCGCCTGCCGGTCGTGCTGGCGGGCGACTTCAACGTGATGCCGACCGAACTGGACGTGTACAAGCCCGAACGCTGGCTGGACGATGCACTGTTCGCACCAGAGGTCCGCGCGGCCTATTTCCGCCTGCTCGGCCAAGGCTGGACCGACGCGCTGCGCAGCCGCCATCCGGACGAGACGATCTATACCTTCTGGGACTATTTCCGGAACGCTTATGCGCGCAATGCCGGGCTGCGGATCGATCATCTCCTGCTGAGTCCGGCGCTTGCCGGGCGGCTGGTCGGTGCAGGGGTCGATGCGCATGTCCGCGGCTGGGACAAGACCAGCGATCATGCGCCGGTGTGGATCGAGCTCGCCGACATGCCGTCTGGTTAGGGTCTGGACCCCTAATCTTCCTGATCGTCGCCCTGCTCGCGCGCATCCTGCAGAAAGGCCAGGCAGCCATCCTCCCGCGGACTATCCGCCCAGCGCCGGCATTCGCGCGGGTCCTCCACCTGGTGCCGTTGGGCCCAGCGATAGCCGCGGTCGAAATCCTCCTGCGGATCGGCAAAGGCATAACGGTCTTCCGCGCGCGCAACGCCTTCATTCGGGCTCTGTGGCGAGGAAGGCGGGGATGGCGCCGGGCGAGCGGCATCGGCCGCCCGATCCACGGGCAAAGGTGGCGGTGGAGGGACGGCGAAGCTGGCATCGGCGGGCGGCGCGACGCTCGGTTCAGGCGGCTGAGTCCTGATCGGGTGGGGTGCGGCCGCGATCGTCTCTCCGCCCTTAGGCGTAGTTGGCGGCACCATCCACGCCACGATCAGCGCGAAGGCGGCGATGCCGCCGCCGATGGCGAGGGGGTGCGAAACCGTCATGGGGTTTCGAACGCGCGTCCGGCGCTTAAGGTGCCGGCTCCCCTCTTTGCGCCTGGACGATGGCGTATAATTGGGCGGCCGTTGCGGGTGCCTGCCGCTCGGACACGTTGGCGAAGCCGACCAGCAATCCGTCTGAAAGATCGGGACGATCGCTCAAGGCCCGCATCGGCAGTGCGCCGAGCGCCGCCTCGCCATACCAGGGCATATGCTGCAGCTCGCCGAGCCCGTCGCGGAACCGCAGCAGAAGGTGCAGGCCGCCAGCGCGCTGCTCGATCCGGACGTTCGTCCCGAACCGCTCCGCCAAGGCCTGCACCATCGCGGCGCGGCGGCTGCGATAGGCGCCGCGCATGCGCTTGATGTGACGGGCGAAATGGCCTTCGCTCAGGAATTCGGCGGTGACTGATTGCTCGAGCGTCGAACGGCCGCCATCGAGGAAGCGCATCGCCAGCCGGAACCGCTCGAGCTCCGATGGCGGCACCACCAGATAGCCGAGCCGGAGCCCGGGGAAGAGCGTCTTGCTGAAGGTGCCCGTGTAAAAGACGCGGCCAGCGCGATCGAGGCTTTTCAATGCGGGGAGCGGCCGGCCCTGATAGCGGAATTCGCCGTCGAAATCGTCCTCCAGCACCCAGGAATCGTGCCGTTCGGCCCAGTCGAGCAACTGCAGGCGGCGCGCGAGCGACAGGGTCACGCCCATCGGGAATTGGTGCGCCGGCGCGACGATCGCGAGGCGCGCGTGAGGCGCGGCAGCGATGCCGGCCGCGACGTCCATCCCGTCGGCGTCGACCGGCACCATTGCCGGCTGCACGCCAATATAGGTCAAAGCGCGCGTGATCGACGTATAGCCCGGATCCTCCACCCAGGCGGTCTCGCCTTTGTCGAGCAGGGCCTGCGTCACCAGTCCCACGGCGGATTGGAAGCCGCCGGTGACGATCACCTGGTCGGCGCTACAGACGACGCCGCGCGAGACTGAAAGATAGGCGGCCAGCGCCTCGCGCAGCCGCAACATGCCCTGCGGATCGGGGTAGGCCAGTTCGGATCGGCCAAGCCCGCGCGCATGCCGGCGGACCAGCTGAGCCCAGAGCTTGCGTGGGAACAGGTCGTAGGCCGGCACGCCCGGCGCCAAAGGCAGCATGCTGCGCCGGTGAACGGCCGCCGCCAGATTGAACGGAGGCTCGGCGGGCATGCCTTCGCGCACGGCGGCTCGGTGCGCAATCCCGTCCGCGACCCGCGTACCGGTGCGACCGCGCGCCTCGACATATCCCTCGCCGGCGAGGATCGAATAAGCGAGATCGACCGTCCCCCGCGCCACGCCCAGTTCCTGCGCATAAGCCCGAGCCGAAGGCAGCCGGTCCCCCGGCTGCAGCCTTCCCTCGGCGATGGACGCGCGCACGCGTTCATAGATCTGCCGATAGAGTGGCGCCTGCGCCACGGGATGCGCCATGTCGTTCATGGCCTAGTCGTTTAGCGGAGATCTGGCTCAATCGCCTAGCCCGAAGCGTGATCATGATCGCACCCGGGATGGAGAGGTCCGACGTTCCCCTTGGCGCCGGCACGAGCAACTCCCCTCCCGCTAACCCTGGTCGCGCGGCGTTTCGTCAAAAAAAGCGCCGTGCGACATTTTCGAGGCGTCGGCCCATGACGGTGCAGCTTGTCGGTCCAGCTTTGTGGCGCAACCGCGGCCCGGTGCTGCGACAGCAGCCCGCACGCGGGCCGTCCGCCGGGCCCAGCATTGTCCGGCTTGAGGGAGACGAAGCGATTGCCCGTGCCCGCTTCGCCCCCGCGGCGGCGCTGTTGATGATCGACGGCGCGCTCTGGCTCAGCTCCTATCGAGGGCGCGAGCGGCTGGAGCGGGGCATGATCGCGATCCGGCCGAGTTTCGATGCGCGCGCGGTTCGGGCGGAAAGCGGCGGCGCAACCTGGCTGCAACTGCCCTGGACTGTCGACTGGTCGTTAGGTGCAACGCACGAGATCGCCGATGTCGACGGCCTGCTGCTTTGCGCCGCGCATGACATGTCCATTGCCCGAGCCGAGATCGCGACCATGATCGGCATGAGCCGGTCGCGCTCGGTCGAGTCCCGGCACTGGGTCGATGGATTGCACCGGGCAATGCTGGCGGACCCGCATCTCGCCATCTCGCAATGGGCACGCGACAATCAGGTTTCGCGCGAGGCCGCGGCGCGGAGCTTCCGCGCCACCTATGACGTGCGGCCGTCGCGATTCCGCCTCGAGCTGCGCGCGCGCAATGCCTGGACGCGGATCGTCGCATCCGACGATCCGCTTTCGGCGATCGCTCTGGAGACGGGCTTTGCCGATCAGTCGCACATGACGCGAGCCGTCGGCTGGTTTACGGGGCGCTCCCCTTCGACCTGGCGACGCGGGCGTTGAGTCTGGAGCCTGATCGTTTCGGCGTGAACCGATCAGGGTCTGGCGGGCGGTAGCAACGCTCGCAAGCGCAGCAAAGCGCGTTCGAGCCGGGCGTGATCGATCGCGCCGCCAATCGACAGGCGGAGCCAGGAAACCCGCTCCATCGGTGCGACGAGGAAAGCCGTTCCGGGAACGATGGAAAGGCCCAGCGGCGATACCTGCCTGACCAGCGCTTCCGGGTCGCCGGAATCGCCCAGGTCAAGCCACAGATGGTAGCCCTCCGGGTGGGACTGATAGGAAAATCCGGCAAGGCACCGCGCGGCGATGCGCTGGCGTGCGATCGCCTCGGTTCGCACGCCCGCGACCAAGCTATCGAAGCGACCTCCGCGCAACCAGAGGGAAACGAGCGCCGCGTTCAACGGGGGCGCCATGACCGCCGTCGAGGCGATGGCGCCGACCATTCCCGAGGCGTCGGCGGGCGAGGGCGCCTTCACATGCGCCACACGCAGGATCGGCGAAACGACCTTCGAGGTTCCTCCGATATGCCAGGCGAGCTCCGGCACGAGCGCCGTTATGGGCAGGGGGCGTGCGGAAGGAAGCATCCCATAAGCATCATCCTCGATCAGGATCAGGCCGCGGCGGCGCAGAACGGTTGCAATCTCCCTGCGCCGTATAGCGCCCATCGTCACGGCGGTGGGATTGTCATTGGTCGGGGTGAGGTAGACGCCGCGCACGCCTTCGGCGGCGTCAAGCGCTTCGGCCGACATCCCGTGCGCGTCGCTCGCGATCGGAACCAGCCTTATGTCCATGCGGCGGGCCAGCGCCGCCATGCCGGGGTAGATGAACCGCCCGCACGCAATCCCGTCGCCCGCCTGGAATCTGGCGGCGAGGATGGCGTGGAGCGCATTCTGCGCGCCCGCCGTTATGGCGATTTCGTCGGCGGTGGCGGCAACGCCGCGGGAAGTCAGGGCCGCAGCCGCCTCTGCACGGTCGAGCTTGTGCCCAAGGCTGGGCTGATATTGCAGGATCGGCGAATGGCGACCAGCCCGGAGCAAGGTCGCGGTCCCGGTTCGGATAGCCTCCGATAGAAGACCGAAGGCGGGCTGCGGGGGCACGTTCATGCCTGCTTCGCTCGCCGTCTCCCCGAATATGGGCGCGACCGCGTCGTTTCGTACGAAGCTGCCGAGTTTGCCCGCGCCCTCGATCAACCCCGCCTGGGCAGCGAGACGATAAGCGCGGGTAACCGTGGTGAGATCCACGCCAAGCCTTGCCGCCAGTTCGCGTTGCGGAGGCAGCCGTTCGCCTGGTCTAAGCTCGCCCGATCGGACCGCGGCGGCGATCGCGTCGGCAATGGCTGCATATTTGGGCCCGCCGTCGAGCCCCAGGGAAGACAACCAGCTTTGCATGGAGCTGCGCCCATTTATGTATGGTAGGATTGACCATACAAAGCCGCTATATCCGCGCCAGCGGTTCGAGGGCAATATGGCGACGATCCCCACTGATTATGAAGACCAAGGTGCATGGCCGAAGCTTGAGCCGGTGCGGACCGGCACGCGCGGACGGTGTCCCCGCTGCGGCCAGGGACATTTGTTCGACGGGTTCCTGGCGATGCGGGGAAGCTGCGAGGTTTGCGGCCTGTCCTACGCCTTCGCCGATCCCGCGGACGGGCCCGCTTTCTTTGTGATCTGCTTCGGCTGCGTTCCGGCGGTGGTCTTTGCCTTGCTCCTCCAGATCCGGTTCGACCCGCCTTATTGGGTGCACCTGATCACGTCTTTGCCATTCCTGCTGATCACATGCCTGCTTCCGCTCCGCCCGCTCAAGGGCTGGCTGGTTTGCAGCCAGTTCTTCTTCAAGGCGCGCGAAGGGCGGCTGGTCCGGGACTGACGGTCAGCGGATCAACAGAGTGCGCCGCAGTCTTATGTCCGCGGAGGATGCGCCGATCCGAAGCTCTACCGGCTCGCGTTCCACAATGAGGGCCTTGCCGTCCCAATAGGCCAATTCGGTCGCCTTGAACGACAGCTTCACGGTCCGCGTTTGACCAGGCGCCAGATGGACGCGCTGGAAGCCCACCAGCTGCTGGGCAGGCCGCGCGACCTTCGAGCGCGGATGGGCAATGTAGAGCTGTGGCACCGCGTCGCCGGCGGTGCTGCCGGTGTTGGTCACATCGACGCTGACGGTGGCGACGCCGTTCCGCGCCAAGGTCGGCCGGTCCGTGCGCAGCCTGGCAAAGCCGAAGCTGGTGTAGGAGAGGCCGTGGCCGAACGGATAGAGCGGCTTGCCCTTGAAATACATGTAGGTGCGGCCCTGGCGGATGTCATAATCCATCATCGGCGGCAGCTGGTCGATCGAGGCCGGCCAAGTGACCACCGTGTGGCCCCCCGGGTTATAGGCGCCGAAGATCACGTCCGCGAGCGCCGCGCCTTCGTCCTGCGACGCATGCGTCATGTGCAGGATCGCCGGCACATGATCCTGGCTCCAGTTGATCGCGAAGGGGAAGCTCGACACCAGCACCATCACGGTGCGCGGATTGGCGGCGAGCACCTTCCTGACCAGCTCCTCCTGCGCCAGCGCGATCGTCTCGCGATCGCGGCCTTCGCGCCCATCGCCGGGATCGGCGCAGGGCTTGGTGCCGTTGTCGGTCCAGTCATGCGCCATGTTGGGCCCGCAGGTCGGGTCATTGCCGACGACGACGATCGCGACATCCGACGCCTTGGCGGCGGCCACCGCCGCGCCGTCCGTATCGTCGCGCGCGAAGCTGACCTTCACCTTGGGCCCGACCGCCGCCCTGATCCCGTCGAGCGGGGTGACCGCATAAGGCGGGAAACCGCCATACCAATCCCAATGCACGCCATCGGCGAGCGGGCCGATCACCGCAACCGAGCCGAGCTTCGCCTTGTCGAGCGGCAGCGCATGCGCGCTGTTCTTGAGCAGCACGATCGATTCCAGCGCCAGCCGCTTGGAAATCGCCCGATGGTCGGGCCCGTCCCACGGCGGCGTCCCGCCATGGATACGGGTGAAAGGCACGCGTTCGGGCGGATCGAGCAGGCCGAGCTTGATCGTGGTGCGGAACTTGCGCCGCAGCGCCTCATCCAGGTCGGCCTCGCTGATCTGATCCGCCTTCAGCGCGGCGTGCAGCTGATCTTTGTAGATGTCGAGATATTGATTGATCCCGGCCTTGAGTGCCGCAACCACCGCCGCCTGCTGCTCGGGGAACGCCTTGGCATCCTTGACCATGGCCTTGATCGCGCTGCCGTCGCTCGAAACGACACCGACATGCCATTGGTCGATCACCACCCGGCGCAGCACCGGATTCACTGCCATCGGCACGCCGTTCCAGGCATTGTAGGATGCCATCACCCCGCTTGCGCCCGCGTCCTGGAAGGTCATGCGGAAGGGCTTGGAATAATATTCCCAGAACAGTCTTTGGTCGAAGTCGCTGCTGGTGCGCGTGCGGTCATTCTCGTTCGAATTGGCGAGGAAATGCTTGAGCAGGGGTGCGGCCTGCCAATAGGTCTTGTCGTCGCCCTCCAGCCCGCGCGCGAACGCGGTCGCCATCGTGCCGGCCAGGAACGGGTCCTCGCCATAGACCTCTTCGCTCCGCCCCCAGCGCGGATCGCGCGCCAGATCCGCCTGCGGCCCCCACAGCATCAGCAGGGGAAACCTGCTTTTCTCCTGCGTGATCCAGCGGGCCTCATAGCCCTCCACCGCGCCGGCCTTGCGCACCAGCGCCGGATCCCAGCTTGCACCCATTCCGGGCGGCTGGGGGAATTGGGTGGTGTGCGTGCCTGGCCAGCCGCGTTCGGGTGCGCCGCGCTGCTGAAGCCCATGGATTCCTTCGCTGAATCCGAAGCTCGGCACGTCGAGCCGGGGAATGGCCGAGTTCATGCCGAGCGCATCGATCTTCTCGTCGACGGTCATCAGCGACAGGAGGTTGGTGATCCGTTGCTCGGTCGGAAGCGCCGGGTTGCGAAAGGCAGGTACCTGCGCGTTGGCCGCCGTCCAGAGCAACGCGCTTGCAACCAGTGTCCAACATGCCCGCGCCCTGATCATCCGCCCCTCCGTTTCACGGCGTCCGATCGGCCCGCTTGCGCGATATAGCAGAGGCTCGGTCGGCCGAAACTCCTATCGGTGGGCGCTATAAATGGCTGGTGTCGATGACGAAATCGCTCTGATCGATAGTGCCGGCGTCAATGCCGTCGAGCTTTACCACCGCGTCGACCGACGAGCCGGCACTCGAAATCGTATAGAAGAGATAGGTATCGGCGCCGACCTGGAGCGCTGCCGCCTCGCTGCTGCCCGCGCCGGCGAAGACCGACTGCGCATAGGCGGCTGCACTCGCCTCGTCCGCAAAGGCGGATGCCGCGTGGAGCACGACCGGCAGGCCGCCGCCGATCGTGTCCATATGAAGCTTGTCGATCCCGTGCTGGAAATCGGTGATCTCATCCCAATTGGCGGGATTGGCGTTGGTCGGGCCGCTGAGCACGAACAGGTCGCTGCCGGGTCCGCCAGTCATCCTGTCGAAACCCGTGCCGCCCCAGATCACGTCGTTGCCGGCATCGCCGAAGCTCTGATTCTGGCCGCCGGCCGGAATGATGCGATCATTGCCCTGGCCGCCATGGATGTCGTTCGAGCCGCCGGTCACCTGCAGCAGGTCGTCGCCCATATTGCCGTTCAGATGGCTGGAACCGCTGCCGGTCACGCGGATCTGATCGTCGCCGCCGCCGCCATAGAGGCGCTGGGTGCCATTGCCGGCCGTGATCACGTCATTGCCGGCATTGCCGTTGACGTAATTGCTGCCGTTGCCAGCATCGATGACGTCGTCGCCGTCGGTCGATCCCTGCACGGTGGTCGACATATTGCCATAGATGTGGTCGTTGCCGGCACCGCCGTGGATGACGTCGTTGCCGGCGCCCCCCATCAGCACGTTGCTATCGTCATTCCCCGTCAGATTGTCGTCGGCCGAACCCCCGATCGCCGTGTCGATGCGCGTGCCGATTGCGATGGCGAGATTGTTCCTGAGGCCGGCCACGCTGCTGAACGTGCCGTCATGTAGATCGACCGTGCTGCCGATCGTGAAGCCCGAAAGATCCAGCGTGTTGCCACCACCCGTGTCGAACAAGGTGATCACCGGCCGCGTATTGATTGTGAAATCGAAGAATTGGGCGATGTCGCCAGCGATGTTGGTGTGAAAACCGAACACCTGCCCGCCCGAAAGCGGGCCACCCACGGGCAGACCGTAGATCCGGTCCGCGGCGGCGATGTCGAGCATCATCGGCGTGACCGAAGTGCGCAGATAGCCTCCGGAGGCGCCCCAGGAGAAGCTGCCGTCCACGTCGGGCGCTTCATTGTACGACATCAGGCTGTAGGCCGTATTGTCGTAGCTCGTATATTGGGGCGAGGATTTGGTGGTCCCGTCATTATAAGCGCCGGCATGGCCAAGGCCGATGATGTGCCCCAATTCGTGCAGCACCGTGGACCAGGGATTGCCGCCTGCGACCGAGAAGCTTCCGCCGATCGGGCCCCAACCGCTGACGGAGGTGTCGATCGAAAGCGTGCCATTGTAAGCGGTGCCCAAATGGCTGGAGCCGATATCGCCCGTATCCAGCTGGGTGAGCCCTCCGCTGGCTTTATGATCGGAGCCACGACTGATCAGTACGTCGAACCCCGGCCATTGCTGGAGGATATCGAACGTGATGTTCGCTTCGGCCGACCAAAGGTGCATGGCGGCCGTGAAGGCGGCCTGTTCGGTGCTGGTCCAGGCCGAGGCGGGGTCGAAGGCGATCTTCAGGGAGCCGCCCGTCCCGGCCTGCGGGCTGCCCCATTTCGCCTCGTAGCTGAGCGACGACGAATAGGTCGCGGGCAGGTTGTCGTTCCAGGTCCAGAAGCTCTGTCCTGCAATGGTCCCCTGGGGGGTCACACCGGAGATGAAGGTGACTTCCTGGTCTTCGGTGGCGTTCAGTCCTGACACCCAATGATCCTCTCACGCGCCCGACAAAGATCAAGGGCCGCGGTCATATGCTCGTTGATGCGGATGATCTTTTTATAACACAATCCAACATTAGCAGATACTTAACGAGGTCCGGCGCCGCGGCGCGCCGGGGCAGAGCTTCGCGCCTGCTCGAGACATGCACGGGATAACGACGCGGCGCGCGCTCAGGCCGGCGCGACTTCCAGGCGGTAGCCCCATCCATAGACCGAATTGATCGTCACGCCGGGAGGAAGCCGTCGCCGCAACTGATCGATCATCGCGCGGACCTTGCCGCGGTCGCCCTCCGCCTCGAGCATTTCGAACGGCGCCTCGTGGAATCGGACGAGCTTTTCCATCATCTGCGCCTGCTTGCGGGTCAGATCGAGCCGGCGCCCGCGATAATTCACGCGGGGCGGGTCGTTATGGACCACCAGACCATCCCGCGTTGTCGTCTTCGCTTTGGGGGCTCCGCAGGACGGACAGATCACCATGTTCCCAAATCCCTCCCTTTCCGCAGTGCATCGAGGCTAGCGTCAGGCGGGGCTTCGACAAAGAGGGCGAGGGACGAGCCGAGCCTTTCCCGCGACGCAACATCGGCATTGGCTGACCCGGCGGCCTGTATCTCGGTCTGCTTGCGTGTCGCGGGGATTTTCGGGGGAGCGTGGCTCCCCCGAAAGGACCAGGCTCACTCCGCGGCGACGTCCTCGCCGGCCGGCTTGCGATCGTTCGCCGCCGCCGGGCTTGCCAGCATCGCGGTGCCCTTCTCGGACAGGAGCAAGCCCATCAGCGCCTGCACGAGCGAACCGCCCGATGTCTCGCCGGCATCGCCGCCGCCCGCGCTGATCTGCACGCGTGGCACGATGTCGACGCCCGAGCGCTCGAGCGCCTCGGCCAGCCGCTCCACCACCTGGCGGGTGAGCTGATATTGCGCGCCGCCCGATGCCGCGGCCTGCTTCTCGATCGTCTCGGCCGTGGCGAGGCCGGTCTTGGTGATGCGCTCCGCTTCGGCGCTCGCCAGTGCGACCACCTTGGCGGCCTCGCCTTCGCCGACGATCTTGATCCGGTCGGCTTCAGCCCGTGCGAGCGTGCGCGTCTGCTCGGCATCCTGGGTGGCCCGCTTCAGCGCAGCCTTGCCCTGATTCTCCTGGACCGTGATCGATAGCTCGGATTCGGTGATCGAAGTCTGCTGCTGCGCCCTGGCTTCGGCCTCGCGCAGGCTTTTCTCGCTCTCCGCCGCCTTCTTCTGCTTCTCGTAAGTGGCGACGCGTTCCTCGGCGACCTGGCGCTGGCGCAATTGCTGCAGAACCTGCTCGATCTGGTCATTGCCCTCGGCCGCGCGTGGCGTGCCGATCAGCACCTCCTGCAGCTCCAGATTATAGGCGCTGAACTTGGCGCGCATCTCGTCGCCCGCCTGCATCTGGATGTCGCTGCGCTCCTGCAGCAGCTCGATCAACGTCTTCCGCTGCGCGACATTCTTGAAATAGGCCGAGACCATCGGGTCGAGCGTCTGCTCGACCAGCTTCTTGATGTCGCCGAACCGCTGCACGACCAAGGGCGCCTTGCGATAATCGATATGCACCACGACCGAGAGCGGCAGCGTCGGCTCGAACGCGTCCCTGGTGATCAAAGACACTTCGGACAGATTTTCGTCGAGCTTGTGCTGGCCGGTGACGTCGCGGTCCCACTTCAGGATGAAGTTGGTGGTCGGCACCGTCAGGATCTTTCCGGCATAGGTGTTGAAGGCATATTTGCCGGGCAGCAAAGGTTCGTTCCACACGCCGCGGCTGCCGCGGTCGACCAGCTCGCCGTGGCGATAATCCTGGCCCGAAATGTCGGTCCCGCTCTCGCCGGTATAAGAGATGACGACGCCGACATGGCCGACCTCGATCACGGTCTTGGCGACCAGCTCGACCGTCGCGAACAGCCGGTTGATATAATAGCTGCCCTCGACCAGCACCTGCAGCTGGCGCCCGCGCCGGCCGCCGGCGGCGATGAACTTCTCCGGATCCTGGAAGCTGTTGTGGAAGCTGGCCGCGTCATTCTGGTCGGTGCCAACCTGCGGCGCGATGATCTGGTCGGCGGTCAAAGCGGGGCCGTCATGGACGGTCACGATGCCGATCATGTCCTGCGAATCCTTGATCACGACCGCTTCGAAGCCGTCGCGCTCGGCGATCAGCCGCTGCATCTCGCCGAACAGGGCGGGATCGTTGGCCTCCAGCATCAGCCCGTAAATGTGCTCGCGCGTGATGATCACGAACTGGGCGAGATTGATGGCATAGGTGCCCTCGCGCAGGATCGTGCGCTGCGGGCCCTTCTGGCCGCCGTCGGTGAGGAAACGGCGCACGTCGAGGAAGTCCGCGGTGCGGGCATTGCTCGCCAGCGTCTGCGTCGGCCCCAGCGGCGCGCCGTCGCGCGCGAAGACATAGCCGACCTGCCCCTGCGGGATGGTCACGAGCGGCTGGGTGTGGATGCGGAACTGGAACGGGAAGAAGAAATGATAGCCGCCGCGCAGCACGTCGGGCTGGTAGCCGGCCTCGCCGTTGAGTGCGATCAGACCCGAGACGATCGATCCGTTGCGACTCCATAATTTCTCGATGATCGCGACGCGGTTATTGCCGACATAGCGCACGCATCGCGACGCCATGAACAGCGTGCAGACGAGCAGGAACGTGGCGGCGGAGCCGCCAAGAACGACAATGTTGGTGGTGAGCATAAGGTCCTTCTGAAGACCCGGTCCGGTTCGGCATGCCCCCGCATGTCGCGCATTGGGTCTTGCTGCGACTCGATTTACTCCTCGTCTTGAGGCCGGTCCAGCGAAACCGGACGTGAATTGCCGCCATAACGGAGGTCAATCAGGCGAGCGATGGTGCGGGCGTCGCCCTCATCTAATCTGCTCTTGTCGGCATGCTGCTGCTCGAGCGCATCGGCGATGCGGTCGATCGCCCCCGCGGCAAGGTCGGCAAGCTCGCTGCGCTTGGCCCCGCTTGCGCTGTCGAGCGCGGGGATGAAGGCGTTCGCCGCCTCCGCCAGGTCCTGCGACAGGCGCTGCCCCTCGGCGGAACCATGATCCCAGACTTCGCGGCTAAGCCGCGCCAGCGCGGCCGTGACGCGTGTCCCAGCCACTCCCCAGTCGGCGGCGCCAAGCCGCGCAAGCGCCGCTTGCGCACGTTTGCGCGAGGCGAGGATAAGCTGGTTCGGATCGCGCGCCTGCCTGCGACGCCGCAGCGCACTCAGCGGCGGATCGACGATCGCCGCGACAATGCCCGCGAGGATTGTGGCCGCGGTGAAGCCGATCACGAACAGGCCGCTTTCGCGTAGCAGCCACTGTATCCGCGCCTCGGCGGTGGCAGGCACACCGGGCAGGAACAGAAAGGCAGCCAGCAGCGCGATCAGGTAGAGCGGGACCGCGAAATGAAGGAAGATACCGACCACGAGGCGCCAAGGCAGGATCGGCATGTCTCCGTCATTCCCGATCTCCCGCGCCATGCTCCGAGCTTAGCATGGCGCGCGGCGGATCACATCGCCGGTCAGGATGCGCTTTGCGTCGCGATCCAATTGCCGTGGAACCCCGGCGGCACGCGGTGCGGCAGGCGCACGCTCGCCACCGCCTCACCCTCGAAATCCATTGCATCGAGGATGACCAGATCGGTGGTCTGGTGGGGAAGGTCGATCACCAGCCCGATCAGCCAGCCATCGCCTTCCGCCGCGTCGGCCGTACGCGGCACGAACACGAATTCGCCCGGATAGCGGCCGGCACCGAAGTCGTGGACCTGACGCGTCCCTGCCTGCAGATCATGGGCGTAGAGCCTGGATTCGAAATAGAATCCGTCGCTCGGCTCGGCCGGAAGCGCCATGCAATAAGCATAGCGATAGGGCTGACCGAAGACGCGTTCATCGGGCCTGGGAAATTCCTGGGGCGACGGGTCGATCGTGCGGATCGTCACGGTGCGCGTCGTCGGATCGATCGTCCAGCGCTCCAAGCCACGCGAGCGCGCGTCAGGTCCGCCGCGCCGCTCGGCGAACATGGACTCATAGGCGCACAGGTCGAGCACCACCGTGCCGTCGGCCGCATCATAAGCATTGGCGACGTGGAAGGCATAAGCCGGCGGAACGTCGCACCAGATCACGTCCTCCGCCCCGCCGTCGCGCGGGAGCAGACCGACGCGGGCCTGATGCTCGGGATTCCAGCGATAGGGGAAGCGCTGCCCCGCCAGCATCGCCTTCATCGAGAAGGTGACGGGCAAGTCGAGGATGATCGCGTAGCGCCGGGTGATTGCGCAGTCATGGATCATCGGCCCATGTCGGACGGGAATGGGCAATTCGCGCGTCACCTTGCCCTGCCGGTCCACGACGACATGCCGGATCACGCCTGGATCATTGCCTTCATAGCAGATGGCATGAGTCTCGCCCGTCGGCCGATCGAGATGCGGATGCGCAGTGAAGGAGCCGGCGAGCGTCCCGTCGAACGGATTGTAAGCCTGTCCCTCCAGATCGTCGGTCAGCTCGACCGGATAGGATCCGGCCTCGACCAGCGCGAAGGTGCGCCCGGCGATGTCGACCACGTTGGTGTTGACCGTGTCGAAGCTGTGACGCGGGCCGGGCGCGGGGGGCTCGCCCAAGGCCTTCGCGACCGAGTTCGAGCGGATCCAGCGATTCTTGTACCACAGCGCCCGGCCCCCGCTGATGCGCAGGCCATGCACCATGCCGTCGCCGATGAACCAGTGATAGCCGGCGGGGTCGGGGTTCACCGGGTTGGGGCCGATCCGCAGATAATGTCCGTCGAGCGCGGACGGGATCGTGCCTGTCACCGGCAGGTCTTCGATCTCCAGTTCGCCACCCATCGGTGCATGGATGCCGGTGAGGAAGGGATGCTCGGCGGCGATCGGAGTCACGGCGCGGCTGACCGACGCCACCGTCTCGATCCCCTTGGTCACAGCGGAGCGGATCGCGGTCTCAATCTGGCTTCCCATCACGACCTCCAATGTTTACATCGTTAGCATGAGCGGAAATGCTAACAGTGTCAACATTGAAAAGAAGCCCTATCATCACGGTGATTTGCGCGCGGCTTTGATCGCGGAAGGGCTGAAGATGCTGGGCGAAGGCGAGGCCGATTCGCTCTCGCTGCGCGAACTGGCGCGCCGCGTCGGCGTGAGCGCGCCGTCGGTTTATCGCCACTTTCCGGACAAGGAGGCGCTGATGACCGCGCTGGCCGAGGAGGGGTTGAAGCAGCTGGCCGCGATCCAGCATGCCGCCGCCGACGAAGCCGGGGGAGGACAAGCGGGCTTCGCCGCCACCGGGCGCGCTTATGTCCGCTTCGCGCTGGCCAATCCGGCGCTCTACCGGCTGATCTTCACCTCGCCGCTGCTCTCTTATCATCGCATCCGTCGCAGCGAGCGGTCCGAGGCGATGACCTTCCTGCTCGCCAATGCCGCGGCCGAGGTCGGAAGTGAGCCCGATAGCGAAGCGACGAGGCGGGCGGCGATCGAGGCCTGGGCGCTGGTCCACGGCCTTGCCATGCTGATGCTCGATGGCCAGATCCCGGCCGACGAGAAACTGATCGATACGATCTGCTGATCGCAGCCGAGCTCCCTGTCAGGCGTCGGGAAGCCCGATCGACGGCACGAGGCGCAGCACCTCCGGCTTCTGCATCAATGCGGGCAGGAGCGCATCGACGATGCCGTCGCGCCAGCCGCTCGTCGCTGCCCATTTGCGCGTGAAGGCGCGTTCGGCCGCTTCGTCGGAAAAGCGACCGATCCACAGGAAGACCGGATCATGCTCGCGCACCGGCAAGCGCGGGAAAGAGTTCGCCGCGGCTTCGGTGGCCAGCGTCGCCACGACCTGCACGCCAGCGGCTTCGATGAGCGGTTGCATCCTGGTCGCAAAGAAGTGCGCGAATGCTGCGGGATCGACGTCGCGCAGGCGATATATCGTTATGCGCACTACCTGACCGTCCCCGATCGACCGCGGACCGATCGTGCCCGCCATGGGGCGCAGCAGCAGCACATTGTCGCTGTCGACGATCATCGAATTGGCCTCGCTCCGGTGCGCCTTCCACACCGGCCCGAAATAGAAGGCCTCCAGCGCGGCCTTGCGCGCGTCCATGTCGGTAAAACCGCGCATCCAGACAAAGCGATCGGCGTCGTCCAGGTCGCGGAAGACGGCCCGGACATGGCTGCCCACGGCATCCTGCGTCGTCACGAATTCCCGCGCAAACAGGCGGGTGAAGGCAGCGCGTGTGCCGCCCTTCAACGTATATTGCCGGAGCTCGAAGACGTTCAGCGCCGGTGTCTGCGCCATTGCGACGCGCGCGATCACCGCGCCGGCGGCACCCGCCACGAACATTCGCCGGCCGATCACCGCCGGAACTCCATATACCAGTTGGTTTCCCAGCTTGCGCCGCCGTCACCCGAGAAGGCCTGCTGCCAGCGCGGCACGCCCGCTTCGGGCATGTCCCAGATATAGCGCATCTTGATCGGCTTCCCGTCCAAGAGGGTATCGCCGAAGAAGGTGCCGACGCCGTTCTCGAACGTGCCAATCACCGGCGGTTCGATCTCGGAGAAGCGCTCGTCCCACCACCAGATCGACCACAGCCCGGTGCGGGGATCGAATCGGCGGAGCGCCGCGGCCCGATAGCGGCCGGCCGGGGCATCGAGCACATTGTCCTCATAACAACCCAGCCCGCCCATCAACGACCCTGCTGTGCAGGTGCCGTCATATTCGCGCCATTCCGTATTTCCGGCCATCCGCTTGCGAAGCGCGCGATGATGCACCCGCCATCGTCCCTCCTCGAAGGAGAAATCCCTAAGCGGCGTCGCGCCGGCGGCGGGGAGCGCCAGGGTGGCGGACAAGAGGGTGCCGCCAGCGATCAGCGTGCGGCGGTCGAGCGAAGATATTGCGTCCATGCATAGCCGCTTACGCGCGCAAATATGACAACCAGCGTCATCATTCCTGCGCTAATGCACATTTCATGCGCGCGAGCCGGCTGCTTTCGATCCTGATCCTGCTTCAGATCCACGGGCGCGTGTCCGCGCGTGCCCTGGCGGAGCGCTTCGAGGTCTCCCGACGCACCATCTATCGGGACGTGGATGAGCTGAGCGCGGCGGGCGTTCCCATTTATGCCGAGCGCGGCGCCGCAGGCGGCTTCGCCTTGCTCGACGGCTGGCAGACCAGGCTGACGGGAATGACGCGCGACGAGGCGGAAGCCATCCTGCTCTCGAGCCTGCCCGCAACCGCCGCCGATCTCGGCCTGGGGGAAACGGCAGCGGCTGCACGGCTCAAACTCCTCGCGGCGATGCCGGCGCAGTCGAGCGCCGCCGCGCAACGCGTCGCCGATCGCTTTCATTTCGATCCCGTGCCCTGGCACAAAAGGCCCGAGCCCCGGCGCGAGGATCTGCGCCTGCTTGCCCGTGCGATATGGGAATGCCGGCGCCTGAGTCTCGTTTATGATAGCTGGGCGGGCGCCAGGCCGCGCGTACTGGAGCCGCTCGGCATCGCGCTCAAGGCGGGCGAATATTATTTCGTGGCGCTGCGACGCGGCCGACCGGCGATCCACAAGTTGGACTATGCAAGCGATCTGGAATTGCTCGACGAGACCTTTGTCCGTCCGCCGGGCTTCGACCTCGCTGCAGCCTGGCGCGATGCCTTGTCCCAATTCGAGGCGGGGTTGCGTCGGGATACCGCTCGTCTTCGTGTCTCGCGCGCCGCGCTTGGTCGGCTCAGCCTGTTGAATGCGGACATGGCAGAGCCAATTCTGGCCGCGGCCGCAGATCCGGGAGGGTGGCGCGAGGCGGAGGTGCCGATCGAAAGCATCGACTTTGCTGCCGGCCAGCTGCTGGGCTTCGGTGCGACGATCGAGGTGCTGGCTCCCGACGCATTGCGGGCCGAATTGAAGCATCGCGCCGAGAAGCTGATCACACTCTATTCGGGCCCCGACGCATCGGACTCCGATGGAACGCTACGGGAATTTCCTAATGTTTGACGCGGCTTCCCTCGAATAGAGCGGCTCGCGACGGCAATCTTTTGCCATTCGGAGACCAAAATGACCGCACCTTTCGTCGACCTTGGGGTCCACCATCAGCCCAAGGGCGTGTCGGACCGCATCGCGTTCGGCTTCACCAAGGCTTTGCGTTGGTGCGCCGACACCTTCTTTGCTGAGCGTTACGGTCATCGGGCCGTGGTGCTGGAGACGGTCGCGGCGGTTCCGGGCATGGTCGGCGCGACGATCAACCACCTCGCCTGTCTGCGCCGCATGTGCGACGACAAGGGCTGGATCAAGACGCTCATGGACGAGGCCGAAAATGAGCGCATGCACCTGATGACCTTCATCGAGATCAGCCAGCCGACCTGGTTCGAGCGGGCGGTCATCATCGGCGTGCAATGGGTCTTCTATCTATTCTTCTTCGCGCTTTACCTGATCAGCGCGAAGACCGCGCATCGCGTGGTCGGCTATTTCGAGGAAGAGGCGGTGATCAGCTACAGCCATTATCTCGCCGAGATCGACGAAGGCCGCTCGCTTAATGTGCCTGCGCCCGCGATCGCCAAGCGCTACTGGGGGTTGCCGGACCATGCCATGCTGCGTGACGTGGTGCTGGTCGTCCGTGCGGACGAGGCACATCATCGCGACGTCAATCATGGCTTCGCCAATCAGATCGGTGGGCTCCCCGCAGGCAAGGTTGCTCCCTGTCCGCCCCACGCCGAACTCCAGCCGACCTGGAAGCAGGCAGCCTGAACGCCGATCGGCCGTCGGCCGTGGCGCGATGCCCGCGACCCCAAGTCGAGGCAGCCCTTGCCAATCGCGGTTTTGACCACAAATTGGCGGGTGTGGCAGTCGGGCGGTTAAAGACAGCCTTCCAGCGATACGAGACGAAACGTGCAGCCTGACATTTCCGTCGACATCAGCGAAGAGGATCTGGATCGCGTGGTGCGCGCCTTTTACGACCGCGTGCGCGACGATGCCCTACTCGGGCCGATCTTCAACAATGCCATCGACGATTGGGAGCCCCATCTGCGCAAGCTGCAGGCCTTCTGGTCGTCGGTGATGCTGTGGAGCGGGCGCTACAAAGGTCAGCCGATGGCGGTCCATATCGGGCAGGCGACGCACATGACGCCCGCGGCGTTCGAGCGCTGGCTGCAGCTCTGGCGCGAGACCACCGACGAACTGCTTGAACCGGCCGCCGCGGCGGCGCTTCAGGACAAGGCGTCGCGGATCGCCGAAAGCCTGTCGCTCGGCATTGCCTTCCACCGCGACCGAGGGATGATCCCGCAATAGGACGAGCCGCCCGTAGGTCATTCGCGATCAAAAAAATAGCCGCGATCCGGGGGGCTCCGGACCGCGGCCATGCACTGGTTGATAAGGCTCAGTGCGGCTTGTGCTTCTTTTTCGATTTGGTGTCGGTGCTGCTGTCGGCGCTCGCGTCGCCCGCCCCGGTGGTCGGAGCGGTCGCGCTCGCATCCGCGCTGGGCGCGGGCGCGGTGGCGTCCGGGGTGGCGCTCGGCGCCGGAGCCGTAGCGGCGCTAGGCTGAGCGGTGTCGGGTGCCGTCGCCGCGGGCGGGGTCGCAGCTGCGCCGGCAGCGGGCGCAGTCGACTGGGCATAGGCTGTCGTGGCCAGCGCGACGGCGGCGCCGGCAATGATCAGGCGATGCATGTAAATACTCCTACAGTTTGGGAGCTTCTTTTTGCTGCGATTGCTCACGTTTGGCCATTAACCATCGGCGCAGCCCACGGCGTCGTGCAAACGGCCCGCCGTTATTCGTGCTTCATTTGCGATGGGCCGATATGGATGAATCGCGTTTCTGCGCCTTCGGAGTCTGTTTGAACGCGCGGAAGGGCGCGTTTTGGAGCGGCAAATGCGCTTCCAGCACATTTCCAAACGGACTCTCAGGCGGCCGCGCGCGCCGCCTCCCCGATCACGGCGGAGACCAGCGCGTCTCCCGCGACAGGTTTCCTGATCAGAGTCGCGCCCTCGCGCGTCAGTTTTTCCTGATCCACATCATCCTCGGCGGAGAAGAGGATCACCAGGCGTGCGCCCTTCGCTGCTGCGGCGATCTCGTGCAGGCGGCCGCCCGCAGCATTCGCCTGAACGATCAGATGCGTTCGCCCTGCTCTCGTCAGCGCAGCGAGCAAGCTGTCGGGATCGGCGACGGCGTCGACGGCGCCGACGGCGGTCTCCAGGCTGCTTGCGATGATGCGCTGGGTGAGCGGATTGGCTTCGAGCAGAAGCACGGGCGCCGCCCGGCCATCGACGCCGTGCGCCTCGGCCGCGAGCCGCAATGGCAGCGACAGCGTGAAGGTGGAGCCTTCTCCCAGGCGACTGAGAACGCTCACCTCGCCGCCCATCGCCTCGGCGAGGCTGCGGCAGATGGCAAGCCCGAGCCCGGTGCCGCCGAACCGGCGCGACCGACTCTGATCGGCCTGGTGGAATTTGTCGAAGATCAACGTCTGCTGGCCGGGCTCGATGCCGATACCGGTATCGATAACGGCGATGCTGAGTGTCTCCCGCGCGGCACGCGCGGCGAGCGTGATCTGGCCTCGCTCAGTGAATTTCACCGCATTGGACAGGAGGTTGAACAGGATCTGCCGCAGCCGATCCTCGTCCTCCTCGATCATCAGGGGGCACGCCGTCAGATCGAGCGCCAGACAGAGGCCTTTCACCTCGGCCTTGGCCCGCCACAGGCTCGCGGCGTCGCTCAAAAGGTCGCGCAGGCACATGGGCCGCTTGGTGATGACGAGCTTGCCCGTCTCCATCTTCGACAGATCGAGAAGGTCGTCGACCAGCGCGCGCATCGTCTCGCCGGCATCCTGCACCATCTCGATTTTCGTCCGCAACCCGCCCTGTGTGTCTCGGTCGGCCAGGATCACCTGGGTCATGCCGAGGATGCCGTTCAAGGGCGTGCGGATTTCGTGGCTGGTCATCGCCAGGAAATCCGATTTGGCCCGCAGCGCCTTGGTCAGCTCGCGGTTCGCCGCGCGCGTCTCGTTGCGGCTGCGGCGCAGGGACAGGATGCCGAGCAGCATCAGCAAAGCGACGAAGGTGATGGCGGTGGATGCGAACGCCATCATCTGCTCGTGCAGCCGCGCGCGGTTGGCGCTCAGCTGCGCGATACGCAGATTCTGGTTCGAAAAGTCGAATTGCGCCGCCATCAGCGCGGCATTGGTCGACGCAGCCAGCTCACGGACATTGTCGTCCAGCCTTTTCCACGCGCGCATATGCGCGAGCGCGAGTGCGGGCTGGCCGTTCGCCGCATAGATTGCGGCCGCGGCCCGATGGAAATCCCGATAGGGAAGCGGGCTTCGATCCAGGTCGACCCCGGCAAAGGTCCGCCCGATCAGCCGCGCCGCGCCGGGCATGTCGCCGCGCTTCATCGCGATCTCGGCCAGCACGCCCCACACGAAGGGCTGCTGATCCGCCGCTTCGCGGTGCCGCGTGAGCCTGAGCGCGCGCTCGGACAAGGCGGCTGCATTCTGTGTGTCGCCATCGAGCAACCGGGCGGTTGCCAGATTGGTCAGGATTTCGGCCTGCAGCAGCGCGCTCCCGGTCTCGCGCGCGGCGCCCAAGGCGCGGGCATATTGCGTGCCGGCGGCGCGATAGCGGCCAAGCCGGCGAAGCGTTTCGCCGACATTGTTGTAGGCGGCGATCGTGAAGGCCGGGTCGCCATGATAGACGTCGGTTGCCTGCGCATAATAACGCAGCGCGCGTTCATTATCGCCCGCATCCTGATAGATGTTGGCGATATTCTGCAGCGCCTTGGCTTCGCCGCGCTGTTCGGCCGCGGCCCGATAAAGGCCAAAGGCACGCTGGAAATCGGCCAGTGCCGGCGCCACCGCGCCCTTGGTCTCCTCGATCCAGCCGCGCGACAGCAGGATATCGCCATGCAGCCGGTCCGCGGGTGCGGCGCGCACGACCGTCGCCAATGCCTTTTCCAGGATCGGCAGCGCATGGTCGCCCTCATCCAGGCGGGCCAAGGCCTCGCCCTGCAGCCACTGTGCCCGCGCCACGCCGATCTGGGCCTGGGTTGCCGACAGGCCGGCCGCCTGGCCTTCCGCCTTGCGCCCCAGCGCCAGCGCGCGCGCCGGATCCTCCATCATCACGCTCTTGGCGGCGGCGATGGACGCATCATAATCGGCCTGGCCCGCCAGGACGGGAGCGGCCAGCAGCATTGCGGTGCCGAGCGCAATCAGCCGCCGCCTCATGCCGTGGCGCCGTCCGGTAGAACCGCCCGACTCGTGGGCGGCGAAATGGGTCTGCAAGACGCCGCCTCCGATGATCGGCGGACCATCCGCCGACATCATAAGAAACGGCAATGAGTGAAGCGACTTAAGCGCCTGCCGGCCGATTGATGCCGGTTCAGAAGGCCAGGCGGATCTGCCCACCGGCGGTGTAGCCGACGCGATCGGTTGCCATCAGCTGGGCGTCACGCTCGACCCGGCCGAACAGCGAGAATTCGCCTCTGCCCTTGGGCAGTGCCAGGCCGTACATCGCCTGGCCGGCGAGCGGCAGCCGCGTCTTGGGGCTGAAGGCCTGATCGACAATGCCGATCCGCCCCGTCGCGCGATCGACCACGCCGACGCTCGAATAGACGAGGTGACCGCCGATCGTGTGGAGCGGGCTGGCGAGCGTCAGGCGCAGTTCGTCGCTGCGCGTGAGCAGCCGCGACTTGACCAGCGCCAGCTCGGCCGCAGCACTGGTCAGGTTTCGGGTCGTGATCTGCCCCGTCTCCGCGCGCGTCCGCGCAACCGTGCCCGATCCGGCGATGACCAGGCTGCGGCCGATCGCGACGTCGAAGCCCGCGGTCACGCCGTCACTGATCGATCCGCCGTCCAGATCGGCACGGTCGACCGACTGGATGCCGAGCAAAGCCGCATCCTCCTTCAGGTGGGTGAAGCTGACGCGGCCGGTGATGCGGCTGGTCAGTGCATAAGCAACGCTCACATTCTGCGCGCTGGCGGTATAGCGATCGAACCAGTCGCCTGCCTTCGCGCGATCGATTCCGAATGCGCCCAGGTTGCGGCGCATATTGCGGTCCGTGGTGCCGAAGCCGATCGTCAGACCCGGCGTCACGATCGAGCGTGCGCCCAGATAGGCGCCGCCGGAGGCGAGACCCAGCAGCGGATTGGCGCCGCCTTGGCCAAAGGCATAATCGCTGCCGAAGGCAAAGCCCGCACTGCCGTCCAGTGCCGCCGCACCATTGCCATAGCCGAACTGGAAGCTGGCTCTGTCGGTCACCAGCATCGCATGAGTGTCATAACGTGCAGACCGCATCTGGAAGGCATTGCCGATTTCGGCCGGGCTTACGCTCACCCGCAGCTGCATGCCGCCAAACTGTCCGGCAGGAACGGTCGAGCGCGCAAAGCCCGATACCAACGCGCCGTCTGCCGCGTTGGTCGGACCAAGGCTTGCGAAATGGCCCGCCTGCGCCCGCAGCGCCATCGACAGATTGCTCTGATAGGCTTGGCCGCCGGCATCGGTCGAGGCGGTCAGGCCGACCAGCCTGGACGACAGCGGAATCTGGAAATCGCGATAGCTATTCCCGATCGTCTCGAACGCGCTGTACCACAGGCCCGACGCGTCCCACGAGGATTGCGATCCGCGCCCGATCTGCGTGAGCACGGTCGATAGCGGTACGGGCGTCAGGCTGACCTTGCCATAGCCCTTCTGGTAGAAGACCAGCTTGCT
>Ga0068852_100000366_pt1 | contig 30499 bp, 25 predicted proteins | sample KBSCornC22_FD_66594 | JGI IMG/M metagenome (GOLD analysis project Ga0068852, IMG submission 66594) | Corn rhizosphere microbial communities from Kellogg Biological Station, Michigan, USA - KBS Corn C2-2 | ecosystem: Host-associated > Plants > Roots > Rhizosphere > Soil ... | reverse complement strand
CCAGCGCTTCGCGGCAGCGCGCGAGCGCCGATTCGCGCGACACGGCATGGTGGGCGCGCACCGCCTCGACCATCTGCGTATCGATGCGCAGGACCGGATTCAGCGTCATCATCGGGTCCTGGAAGATCATCGCGATGCGGTCGCCGCGCAACCGCCGCCACGCGGCCGCGTCCAGGGTGGTGAGCTCGCGCCCGTCGAGCAGGATCCGTCCCGCGACGATGCGCCCGGGAGCATCCACGAGCCCGAGGATCGAATAGCCGGTCATCGACTTGCCGGAGCCCGACTCGCCCACGAGCCCCAGCACCCTGCCGCGCTCGAGCGTGAAGCTCACGTCGTCGACCGCCTTCACGACACCCGCCCGGGTGAAGAAATGCATGCGCAGCCCATCGACCTCCAGCAGCGGCGAGGTCATTTGCGCAGGCGCGGGTTGAGGATGTCGCGCAGCTGGTCGGCGACGAGGTTGATCGCCACGATCGTGAGCAGCAGCGCTACACCCGGGTAGAAGCTGATCCAGTACTTGCCGGAAAGCAGGTACTGGTAGCCGTTCGCGATCAGCAGCCCCAGCGAAGGCTCGGTGATGGGCAGGCCCAGGCCGAGGAAGGAGAGGGTTGCCTCGAGGGAGATCGCGTGCGCCACCTGCACGGTCGCCACGACGATGAGCGGCGGCAGGCAATTGGGCAGCAGGTGGCGCAAGACGATGCGCATGCGCGAAAGCGCCAGCGCACGCGCCGCCTCCACGTATTCCTTCTGGCGCTCGACCATCGCCGCGGAACGCACCGTGCGCGCGTAGTAGGCCCACTGGACGGTGACGAGCGCCACGATGATCTTGTCCACGCCCTGGCCGAGGATCGCCAGCAGGATGAGGGCGATCAGGATCGACGGAAACGAAAGCTGGATGTCCGCGAGCCGCATGATGGCCGCATCCGCCCATCCGCCGAAGTACGCCGCCGTGAGCCCGAGCGCCAGCCCGATCGCGAGCGCGATCACGGTGCTCGTGACGCCTACGGTGAGCGAGATGCGCAGGCCGTAGAGGATGCCGGAGAGCATGTCGCGGCCCTGGTCGTCGGTGCCCAGCCAGTAGGTCCTGCTCGTGGAGCTCGCGGCGGAGCCCGGCGGAAGCTTCGAGTCCATGACGTCGAGCTGCGCGAGATCGTAGGGGTTCTGTGGCGAGATCCACGGTGCGGCGAGCGCCAGCACGACCGCGATCGCGAGGAGCGCGAGCCCCGCCACGGCGAGCCGGCTGCGCACGAACTCGCTCGCTACGCGGCGCCAGGGCGACTCCACGTCCGCGGCAGGGCCGCTCGCGACCGGCGCCGGACCGGCGACGACGCCCATGTCAGTGGGCCGCGGCGGTGCCGGGACGCACGCGCGGATCGAGGACGGAATACACCACGTCCACGAGGAAGTTGATGGCGATGAAGATGGTCACGATCACCAGCAGGTACGCCACGATCACGGGACGGTCGAGCTGGTTGATGGAGTCGATCAGCAGCTTGCCGGTGCCGGGCCACGCGAAGATCGACTCGGTCACGATGGCGAACGCGATGACCGATCCGAGCTCCAGGCCGATGACGGTCACGATCGGGACGAGGATGTTCTTCAGCACGTGCACGCCGATCACCCGGCGCATCGGCAGTCCCTTGGCGCGCGCGAACTTCACGTAATCCTGCAGCACCGCCTCGCGCGTGCCGGCGCGCGTGAGCCGCACCAGCAGCGAGAGCTTGAAGAGCGCGAGGTTGAGCGCGGGCATGAGCAGGTGCGCAAGGCCGTCGCGCGTGAGGAAGCTCACCGGCACGCCGAGCACGTCCACGGTCTCGCCGCGTCCGTTGGGCGGAAGCCACCCGAGCTGCACCGAGAACACCATGATCAGCACCAGCCCGACCCAGAACGTGGGCAGGCTGAAGCCCAGGATCGACCCCGCCATGATGCCGCGGGCGAATGGCGAGTCGGGCTTGAGGCCCGCATAGAGCCCGAGCGGGATGCCCATCAGCACCGCGAGGAGCGTGGCCGCGAGTGCGAGCTCCATGGTGGCCGGAAGGCGCTCCAGGATGAGGCGGATCGCCGGCACGTTGTAGACGAACGAGCGCCCGAGGTCGCCGCTTGCGGCGCGCTTGAGGAAGGTGCCGTATTGCGCGGCGAGCGGCTGGTCGAGCCCGAGTGCCGCCGCGGCGCGGTCGCGCTCCTCCTGGTCCGCCTGCGGGTTGACCAGCAGCTCCACGGGGTTGCCGATGGCGAAGACCCCGATGAAGACCAGGAAGGACATCACCACCAGGACGAAGGCGCTCTGTCCGAGGCGGCGGATCGCGTAAGCGAGCATCGATCGATTGTGACAGATTGGAGCAGGCGAATTGGACCGGGGTCCCGCCATTGGGGCGCCGGCGAAATTCGGCCCCGGGCCTTATCCCGCCACTGCGGGGCCCGGGGCTTCGGCACTCGCTAGCGTGCCGCCGGCTTGAGGTCGGTGACGAGGGTGTACTGGTCCGTGCGTGGCGTATAGCGAAGGCCCTTCGCCGTGGCCCACGTGCTCACCTCGTAATGGATCGGGATGAGCGCCGTGTCGTTCATCGCCATCTCGGCAGCCGACTGGATGAGGCCTTCGCGCTTGTGGTCGTCCAGCGTCGACATCGCCTCGTCCACCAGCTTGTCGAAGGCGGGATTCGAATAGCGCGCACGGTTGGTCACGCCCATGCCCTTTGCCGGATCGTACGTGGCGAGGAGCGAGCGCAGGCTCGAGCCCTGCTCGCCGGATTCGGTGCCCCAGCCGAGCAGCATGTAGCCGAACTCGAGCTTGGTCGCGCGCGTGAAGTAGACGTTCGACGGCAGCGTCTCCACCTTCGCGTCCAGGCCGATGCGCGAATAGAACTGCGCGATCGCCTGCGCGATCTTGTCGTCGTTGATGTAGCGGTTGTTGGGGCCGAAGATGGTGAGCGCGAAGCCGTTCGGATAGCCCGCTTCCGCGAGCAGCTTCTTCGCCCCCTCCGGGTCGTACTTCGCGGGCTTCAACTTCTTGCTGGTGCCGAAGAAGAAATCGGGCAGGAGCTGCGCCGCGGGCACCGCCTTCTTCTCCATGATGCGGTCGTCGATCGCCTCGCGGTTGATCGCGATGGACAGGGCCTTGCGCACGCGCGGGTCGCGGAACGGGTTGCGGTCGAGCGGCTTGCCCGACTTGTCCGTCACGTAGGGCGGCGACTTGTCCGTGCCCTGGTTCAGGTGCACGTAGATCACGCGGTTCGACACCTTGTCCACGAGGTTGAAGTTCCGGTCCGCGGCGATGCGCGCGATGTCGGAGGTGGGCACGGTCTCGATCATCTGCACGTCGCCCGACAGCAGCGCCGCCACGCGTGCCGCGGGATTGGTGAGGATCTTGAAGGTGACCTTGTCCCACGGCTCCTCGCCGCCCCAGTAGCCGTAGTTGGCCTTGAGGACCACGCGCTGGTTCGGGATGTATTCGGCGAACTTGTACGGGCCGGTGCCGATGCACGCCTTGCCGGAGTTGTAGTCCTCCGTGGTCGCCTTCTCGCCGTGGAGCTTCGAGACGATGTAGACGGAGGCGAGGTCCGAGGGCAGCAGCACGTGGGGCGCGGCCGTCCTGAAGACGATGGTGTAGGGGTCGACGATCTTCACGTCCACGATCGGCTTGGTGAAGGTGGCGAACGACGACGGGCTGTTGGGCACGTTCGGCACGCGCTTCAGCGTGAAGGCCACGTCCTCCGCCGTGAACGGGGAGCCGTCGTGGAACTTCACGTTCTGGCGCAGCTTGAATTCCCACGTGAGGTCGTCGATGGCGCGCCACGACGTGGCGAGGCCGGGCACCAGCTTCATGTTCGGATCGCGCTTGATGAGCGGGTCGAACACGTGCAGCAGCAGGCCGTTGTTCGGCGAAAGGTTGTGGTAGTGCGGATCCATCGAGGTGATCGCGGCCTGCAGGCCGATGGCGATTTCCCGGTCCTTCGCGCCGGCGCCGATGGCGATGAATGCCGCGAAGAGCAACGCGGCCATCCGAAGCTTCTGCAACATGGTCTCTCCCCCTGTATCGACGTGCTCGCGGTCGATGCGCCGCGGTGGCTCATGATACCGTGCGCCCCATGGAGCCCGTCGAGAGGTTCGAGGCGATGCTGGCCGCGGGCACGGACAACGCCCTGCTGCGGTTCGGCCTCGGCTTGCACTACGCGAAGGCCGGGGATAGCGCGCGCGCCGCCGAGCACCTGCGCGCGGCCGTGGCCCACGACGCCGGGTACTCGGCCGCGTGGAAGCTCCTCGGCAAGGCGCTCGCCGACGGCGGCGACCGCGAGGGCGCGCGCGCGGCCTACGAGTCCGGGATCGCGGCGGCCGAGCGGCGCGGCGACAAGCAGGCGGCGCGCGAGATGTCGGTCTTCCTGCGCCGGCTCGACAAGGCTGCGGACGGGGCCTAGGCCGCGAGCAGCTCGCGCAACGCCGGCTCGGGCGCGTCGCGCACGATCGCGGCCCGGCCCAGCGCTTCGAGCAGGATGAGCGTGATGCGGCCGTCCTCGTTCTTCTTGTCGCGTCCCATGAACTCGAGCCAGGTGTCGAGCGGGAACCGCGGCGACACCACGGGCAGCCCGAGGCGCTCGATGAGCTGCGTCAGCCGGTCCGCCTCGGCTTTCGTGATGCGCCCGAGGCTTGCGGACAGGCGTGCCGCGAGCACCATGCCGGCGGCCACCGCCTCGCCGTGCAGCCATGCGCCATAGCCCGCCGCGGACTCGATGGCGTGGCCGAAAGTGTGGCCGAAGTTGAGCAGCGCGCGCACGCCGCTCTCGCGCTCGTCCTGCGCCACGATCTGCGCCTTCACCGCGCACGAGCGCTCGATCGCGTAGGCGAGGCTCGCGGGCTCGCGTCCCACCAGGCGCTCGGCGTGCGACTCGATCCAGTCGAGGAACGCCGCATCGTGGATGGCGCCGTACTTCACGACTTCGGCGAGCCCGGCGGCGAACTCGCGCGACGGCAGCGTCGCGAGCGTTCCCGTGTCGGCCACGACGGCGCGCGGCTGGTGGAACGAGCCGATCATGTTCTTGCCGAGGGGATGGTTGATGGCGGTCTTCCCGCCCACCGAGGAATCCACCTGGGCGAGCAGCGTGGTCGGCACCTGCACATACGCGATGCCGCGCTGGTAGGTCGCGGCCGCGAAGCCCGCGACATCGCCCACGACGCCGCCGCCCAGCGCCACCAGCACCGTGCGCCGGTCCGCGCGCGCCTCGAGCAGCGCCGCGTAGATGCGCTCCAGGCTCTCCCACGTCTTGAACGCCTCCCCGTCGGCGAGGACGATGCGCTGCGTCGTGGCGCCCGCGGCGGCGAGCGTGCCCTCGAGCCTCTCGGCATAGAGCGGCGCCACGGTCTCGTTGGTCACGACGGCCGCGCGGCGCCCGGCAAGATGCGGGGCGAACAGCGCGGGCATGTCGAGGAGCCCCTGCCCGATGTGGATCGGATAGCTGCGCTCGCCGAGCTCGACCTGCAAGGTGCGGTGACTCATGGGGAAACTCCTGGCGATTTCTGCCGCAGGGCCACGACCACCCGGTGGAGCAGCGTGGCGGCGCTCTGCGAGCCGGTGTCGACGATGATGTGGGCCGCCTCGCGATAGAGCGGATCGCGCTTCGCGAGGAGCTCCGCCAGCGTGGCCCTGGGATCGGGCGTGGCGAGCAGCGGCCGCGTCGTGTCGTGGCGCACCCGCTCCCACAAGCTGTCCACGCGCGCGCGGAGGTAGATCACGGTGCCGCGCCGCCGCATGACGTCGCGGTTTTCCGGCGCGAGGATGCTGCCGCCGCCGGTCGCGATCACCCGCGACTCGCCGGCCGCGACCTCGGCGAGGACGCCCGCCTCACGCCGGCGGAAGCCGTCTTCGCCCTCGATCTCGAAGATCGTCGCGACCGGCACGCCGGTGCGCTCCACCATCACGCGGTCCGTGTCCACGAACTCCATCCGCAGGCGCTGCGCCAGCGCGCGGCCGAGGGTGGTCTTGCCCGCGCCCATCATGCCCACGAGGAAGATGTTGCCGTTGCCCATGGGATCCATGATAACGGCGAAAAAACAAAGCCCCGGCAAGCCGGGGCTTCGTGGGCGCCGGGCTGCGCGTTCAGCGCACCGTGAGCGAGTCCTTCACGATCTTGGGTGTGACGAAGATCAGCAGCTCGGTCTTGTCGTCCTGCTTGACCGTGCGCTTGAACAGCACGCCCAGGAGCGGGACATCGCCCAGCAGCGGCACCTTGTCGACGGTGGTGCGGGTGGTCTGCTCGAAGATCCCGCCCAGGACCACCGTGTCGCCGTTGTCGACCAGCACCTGCGTGTTGACGCGCTTGGTGTCGATGGTGGGGAAGTTGCCGTTGCCCGTATTCACCAGCGCGCCCACCGTGTCCTTCTTCACCTCGAGGTCCATGATGATGCGGTCGTCGGGCGTGATGCGCGGGGTGACCGCCAGCTCGAGCACCGCGGGACGGAAGGCCACCGTGGTGGCGCCGCTCGCGGCCGCCGTCAGGTACGGGATCTCCGTGCCCTGCGAGATGACGGCCTTCTTCTTGTCCGCCGTGATCACGCGCGGGCTCGACACCACCTTGCCGCGGTTGTCGGCTTCCAGCGCGGAGAGCTCCACGTTCACGAGGTTGCCGCTGCCGAGGTTGAGGATCGAGAGCGCCAGCGTGCCCGTGGCGCCGACCACCGGCAGGTTCACGTTGAGCTGCTCGGGCTGCGCGCCGGCCGGCGACAGCAGCGTGCCCTGCGTCGAGGAGATGAGGCTCGCCGAGCCGCGTGAGATCGGGTTGTTGGCGAGCGGGTTGACCGTGTCGTTGAGGTTGCCCGAGACGCCGAAGTTGTAGGTGTTGTTGCTGAAGGCCGACTGCGTGCCGAAGCGCACACCGAGCTGGTGGCCCCACTTGTCGTCGGCGATCACGATGCGGGCCTCGATCAGCACCTGGCGCACGGGAACGTCGAGCTGCTGGATGAGGCGCCGCGCTTCCTCCAGGCGGCCGCCCGTATCCTGGATGAAGATCGTATTGGTGCGGTCGTCGATGGTGGCGGTGCCGCGCTTGGAGAGGATGCGCTGGTCCTTGTCGGCAAGGAGCTTGCGCAGGTCCTCGGCGCGGGCGTAGGAGAGCGCGAACGATTCCGTGCGCACGGGCTCGAGGTCCGAGATGGCGGCGCTCGCCTCGAGCGCCAGCTTCTCCTTCGCGGCCAGCTCGTCGGTGGGCGCGATCAGCACCACGTTGCCGTTCTTGCGCTTCGACAGGCCCTTGGCCTGCAGGATGATGTCGAGCGCCTGGTCCCAGGGCACGTCCTTCAGGCGCAGCGTGAGGTTGCCGCCGACGGTATCGCTGGTGATGATGTTCAGGCCCGTGAAGTCCGCGATCACCTGCAGCACCGCGCGCACTTCCACGTTCTGGAAGTTGAGGGACAGCTTCTCGCCCGCGTAGCCCGGCGTGGAGCCCTGCACCAGGCGGTTCGGGTCTTCCTTGAGCGGCTTCACCTCGAGGATGAACTGGGTGTCGGTCTGGTAGGCCGAGTATTCCCAGAGGCCGCGCGGCTCGATCACCATGCGCGCGCCCCCGCCCTGCTCGAACGTGTCGACGAAGCGCACCGGCGTAGCGAAGTCGCCCACGTCCAGCCGCCGCACGAGGTTGCGCGGGATGTCGGTGTTGAGGAAGTCGACGATGACCTGGCGGCCCTGCTGGCGGATGTCGATGCCGACGTTGGCCGAGGACAGGTCCACCACGATGCGGCCCTCGCCCGCGTTGCCGCGGCGGAAGTCCACGTCGCGCAGGTTGAAGCGCGCGCTGCTCGCGGCGGCGGGCTGCGCGAACATGGTCGATGCCGCCGCCGAAGACGGGGTGGTCGACACCGCGCCGGCGACCGGCGCCTGCGAGGCGTCGATCGTCACGACGAGATCCTTGCCCTCGGTCGCCTGCGTGTACGCGAGGTTGCGCGTGAGGTTCATCACCAGGCGCGTGCGATTCGCGGCCTGCACCAGCGACACGCTGCGCAGGTCGCCCTGGCCGGCCTCGATCTGGGAGCGGCCGGTGGCGTTGGAGGTGTCCGGCAGGTCGATCGCGATGCGCGGCGGGTTGGTCACCGCGAAGCCCTGGGGCACCGCGGCGAGCGGTTCCTTGAGCCCGACACGCACCATGATCTTGCCGCCCGGAACCGCGGCGAACGTGATCGATTCGACCGCGTTGCGGGCCGCGGACTGCGCCCATGCGAGCGGCGCCGACAGCGCGAATGCGAGCACGCCGAGCGCGCACGCGATGCGGCGGGCCGGGATGCGGAAGCTTGTGGTCACTTTTTGTCCCCTTTTGCGGATTCCTCCAGCAACGGCAGCACGCTCTGCCGCTCGGCCCAATCGCCGCCGCTGTCCTGAACGATTTCCTTGAGCTTGATCTCCGAATCGGTCACGTCGGTGATCAGCCCGAAGTTCTGCCCCATGTAGTTGCCCTTCTTCACGCGGTAGAGGGTCTTGTCCGCGCGCACCAGCGCGTAGGTGTCGTTGCCCTGCTGCAGCGTCCCCACCATCTTCAGCTGGTCCAGCGGGAAGGCCTCGAGCGGCTCCTTGCGGCGGTTGAGGTCGGGTGCGACGCCGGTGCCCGGGCCTTCCTTCGGCGCGGCGAGCTTGCGCGGCTTGAACGGGTCTGGCAAGTCGAAGCCTTCGTAGGCGAACGGCTCGAAGGGCTTCACGGACGGCAGCGGCTCCACGCGGCGCGGCAGGTTCTTGTCGGAGTCGCGCACGAATTTCTTGAGGTCGTCCATCTGCGAGCCGCAGCCGGCGGCCAGCATCGCCGCTGCGATGGGGAGCACGAGGCGCTTCATCACTTGCCCCCGGCTTTCGCAGGTGCTCCCTTGGTGGCGGCCTTGCGCTGCTTCGCCACTTCCTCCTCGTCGAGGTAGCGGTAGGTCTTCGCCACGGCCTCCATGGACAGCACGCCCTCCTTGGGCGGGTCGATCTTGAGGTCGGTGAGCAGCACGATGCGCGGCATCTTCGCCACGTCGCTCGCGAAGGCACCCAGGTCGTGGTAGTTGCCGGTCACCTTGATGTTGACGGGCAGCTCCGCGTAGAACTCGGTGATGTTCTCGTGCTCCGCGGGCTTGAACAGCTCGAACTGCAGGCCGCGGCCGAGGCCCGCCTGGTTGATGTCGATGAGGAGGGCGTCCATCTCGCTCTTGTTGGGCAGCTGCTTCAACAGCGCGCCGAACGCCTGCTCGATCTCGGCGCGCTGCTGCTTGTAGGCCTCGAGGTTGATGGCGAGCTTCTTCTTCTCGAGGAACGTTTCCTTCTGCTTGTTCACTTCCTGCTCGCCGCGGTCGATCTCCTCCTTCTGCGACTGCCAGAAGATGAAGTAAGCGGCGACCTGGATCAGGATGAAGATGAGCACGAAGGCACCGAGCTTGATCGGCCATGGCCAGTTGCCCGGCTGTTTCGGATCGAGGGTCTGCAGCTCCTGGATGATGTTCATTTTCCCGCCGCCTTCGCCGGCGTGCCCTTGTCGCCCGGCTGCCCTTCGGGCCGCGCCCGCTTGATCGAGATGTTCATGTTGAACTCGTTGATGCGGCCGCCGGACTTGTCCGCGGGGACCGCCTTGATCTCGACCAGCTCCGGGTTCTCGAGGTAGGGCGACGCGCCGAGGTTGCGCATCAGCGTCGAGACGCGCGCGTTCGACTGCGCGTAGCCGGTGACGTTGACCTTGGTCCCGGTCTGCTTCACCGACTTGAGATAGACGCCGTCGGGAAGCTGGCGCAGGAGCTGGTCGAGCAGCTCCACGGGCTCCGAGCGGTTGCTCTGCAGGTTTTCGACCACCTGCTTCTTCGCCAGCAGCGCCGCGGTTTCCTCGCGGATCTTCTGGATCTCGGTGATCTGCTTGTCGAGCTTGGCGATCTCGCCCTTCATGTAGGCGACGTTCGCGCGCTGCTGGCTCACCTGGTTGTCGAGGAAAGCCCAGACGCCGGCGGCGGCGAGCAGGCCGATGATCGCCGCGATGCCGGCCATGACGGTGAACTGCTGCTGCCGGCGCTTGCGCTTCTCCTCCCGGTGCGGGAGCAGGTTTACGCGGATCATGAGGGGTCGAACCTCCGCATCGCGAGGCCGCAGGCGACCATCAGCGACGGTGCGTCGATCGTGAGCTGGCGCGGCTTCACCTTCGAGGACAGGGCCATGTTCGCGAACGGGTTGGCGACCAGGGTGTGGACCTGCGTGCGCTGGGCCACCATCTCCTCGAGCCCGTCGAGCATGGCGCACCCGCCCGTGAGCAGGATGTGGTCCACCTTGTTGAACTGCGTCGAGGTGAAGAAGAACTGCAGCGCCCGCTGGATCTCGAGCACGATCTTCTCGTTGAAGGGTTGCAGCACGTCGGGGCCGAAGTTCTCCGGCAGGTTGCCGACCCGCTTCGCGGCTTCGGCCTCTTCCACGGGCATGTCGAACTGGCGCGCGATGTCCTGCGTGAGGAGGTTGCCGCCGATCTGCTGCTCGCGCGTATAGACGGTCTGGCCGTTGTGCACGACCGACACGCGCGTGACCGTGGCGCCGATGTCCACGATGACGGTGACGTCGCTCTCCGCGATGCCGGAGTTGCCGCCGCAGATCAGCTCGAAGGCGGTCTGCGCGGCGTACGACTCGACGTCCATCACGATCGTCTTCAGGCCCGCGGCCTCCGCAGCCGCGACGCGATCCTCGATCTTCTCCTTGCGCGAGGCCGCGATCAGGACCTCGACCTCATCCTCGCTCGAGGGCGCGGGGCCCAGCACCTGGAAATCGAGGTTGACCTCGTCGAGCGAGAACGGGATGTACTGGTTGGCCTCGCCCTGCACCTGCGATTCCATGTCCTCTTCGCGCTGGCCGCCGGGCAGGATCACCTTCTTGGTGATCACGGCTGCGGCGGGGAGCGCGAGGGCGATGTTGCGGATGCGCGAGCCGAGGGCCTTGTGGGCGCGCTTGATCGCTTCCCCGGCCGCCTCGATGTTGGCGATGTTGCCGTCGACGACCGTATCCTTCGGCAGCGGCTCGATGGCGTAGCGCTCGACGCGATAGATGTTGCGGCCGGCCTCCGCGATCTCGACCATCTTGACCGACGAGGAGCTGATGTCGCATCCCACGAGGGGAGGCGCTTTGGCCTTCAGGAAGTCGAACTGGGCTGCTAATTTTTCTTTAATCATCGTGGGGGGTTAGCACCCAAACTGAGAATCTACTTTAGATGCTAGCAACAAGTCCTAGGCCTGTAAAGCAAATCGTCGGCAGCGAGCGACGTATACATACCGACTATAATGGTCATCGGCTACCGAATATTACGCACGCGGCCTCCAGCCCGAGGCCCGCGCCCACGCCCTGATGACCTCCCGTTGGTGGTTCTACCCCGCGCTCATCGCCGTCTCGCTCGTCCTCGTGGCGGCCGGCGTGGCAGCCCTTACCGTGGTCCTGCTGTGGCCGAACCTGCCCAGCCTGCAGGTGCTCACGGATTACCGTCCCAAGATCCCGCTGCGCGTCTTCTCGGCCGAGGGCGAGCTCATCGGCGAGTTCGGCGAGGAGAAGCGCGCCGTCGTGAAGATCCAGGAAGTGCCGCAGGTGATGAAGGCGGCGATCCTCGCGGCGGAGGACGATCGCTTCTACCAGCATGGCGGCGTGGACTACATGGGCGTCGTGCGCGCCGCCACCGCCAACCTGCGCTCGCAGGGCCGCCGCGAGGGCGCTTCCACCATCACGATGCAGGTCGCGCGCACCTTCTTCCTCACGCGCGAGAAGACCTTCGCGCGCAAGCTCTCCGAGGTGCTGCTCGCGTTCAAGATCGAGGCCAACCTCACCAAGGACCAGATCCTCGAGCTCTACATCAACCAGATCTTCCTCGGCCAGCGGGCCTACGGCTTCGCTTCGGCGGCCAACGTTTATTTCGGCAAGAACCTGTCCGATCTCACGCCGGCCGAGGCGGCCATGCTCGCGGGGCTGCCGCAGGCGCCCTCGCGCCAGAACCCGTTCGTGAACGTGAAGCGTGCGCAGGAGCGGCAACGCTACGTGCTGCGTCGCATGAACGACGTGGGGTGGCTGTCGACCGAGCAGTACCGCAAGGCGCTCGCCGAGCCGCTGCACCTCAATCCCAACCAGCACGAGGTGTTCGCCTTCCGCGCCGACTATGTCGCCGAGATGGCGCGCGCCGCGGTGGTCGAGCAGTTCGGGGAGTCCGCGTACGTGAGCGGGTTGCGCGTGCACACGACCGTGCGGCGCAAGGACCAGGAAGCCGCCAACGCCGCGCTTCGCCACGGACTCCTCGAGTACGACCGTCGCCACGGCTATCGCGGCCCGGAAGGTTTCGCCGAGCTTCCCGCGGATGCGGAAGACGTGGACGACGCCGTCGACGAGGCGCTGCAGGATCGCGAGCCCCTGGGAGACCTGGTGCCCGCCGTGGTGCTGGAAGCCACGCCGCAGAAGGTGAAGGTGGCCCTCCATCGCGGCGACGAGGTCACGATCACGGGCGAGGGCCTCAAGTTCGTCGCCCGCGCGATCGGCGACAAGAACCCCGATCGCGCCATCCGGCGCGGCTCCATCGTTCGCCTGCAGCCGGGCGAGAAGGGCGCGTGGAGCATCGCCCAGCTGCCGAAGGCGGAGGCCGCGCTGGTCTCGGTCGATCCCGCCAACGGCGCCATCCTCTCGCTCGCGGGCGGCTTCGACTACAACGCGAACAAGTTCAACCACGTGACGCAGGCGTGGCGCCAGCCGGGCTCGAGCTTCAAGCCGTTCATCTATTCGGCCGCGCTGGAAAAGGGCTTCACGCCCGCCACGGTGCTCAACGACGCGCCGTTCGTGATCGACGCGGCCAAGACCGGCGGCCAGCTCTGGGAGCCGAAGAACTACGACGGCAAGTTCGAGGGCCCGATGCGCCTTCGCACCGCGCTCACCAAGTCGAAGAACATGGTGTCGATCCGCCTGCTGCAGGCGATCGGGCCGCACTACGCGCAGGATTACATCCAGCGTTTCGGCTTCGACCCGAAGATGCATCCCGCCTATCTCACGATGGCGCTGGGCGCGGGCAGCGCGACACCGCTGCAGATGGCGGCGGCCTACTCGGTGTTCGCCAATGGCGGCTACCGCGTGAAGCCGTGGTTCATCGAGCGCGTGGAGGACAATCGCGGCCAGACCGCGTATGCCGCCAAGCCCGAGACCGCCGGCGTCGATGCCGAGCGCGTCCTCGACGAGCGCAACGCCTTCATCATGACCACGCTCATGCGCGACGTCGTGCGCTACGGGACGGCCGCCAAGGCGATGTCCCTCGGCCGCAACGACCTCGCCGGCAAGACGGGCACCACCAACGACCACGTGGACGCGTGGTTCTGCGGGTTCAACGGGCGCATGGTCGGTGTCGCCTGGGTCGGCTTCGATACGCCGGGCAACCTCGGCAACAACGAGACCGGCGGGGCCGCCGCGCTGCCCATATGGATCGCGTACGCGGGCAAGGTGCTGAAGGGCGTGCCCGAGACCGAGATCTCCGCGCCGTCGGGCGTCGTGACGGTGGCGATCAATCCCGCGACGGGGCTGCGCGACCCGTCCCCCTCGAACACCCCGGGGCGGATCACCGAATATTTCTACCAGGAGTCGCAACCGCCGGTGGGCGACGATACCTCCATCGCGCGCGACGGCACGCGTCCCACCGAAGAAGTGAAGAGCCAGATCTTCTGATGGCGAAGGCCCGCTCGCGGCGCGACGTGAACCTGCGCCTGCGCATCGCGTACATGGCCGCGCGCCTGATGGCCGAGGACGGCGTGGCCGATTACGGCACGGCGAAGTGGAAAGCGGCGCGCCAGGCGGGGCTCTCGGACGCGAACCTCCTTCCCGACAACGACGAGATCGAGTCGGCGCTGCGGGAGTACCAGAGCCTCTACCAGAAGGACGAGCAGCCCGGCCACGTGCGGCACCTGCGCGAGGTCGCCGTGCGTGTCATGCGCGATTTCGCGGCCTTCCGGCCGGTGCTCGTGGGCTCGGTCCTCGCGGGCACCGCCACGCAGTTCTCCGACGTGAACCTGCAGCTCTTCACCGACGATCCCAAGGCCCTCACGATGTTCCTGCTGAACCGGCGCGCCCGGTTCGAGGAGACCTCGAGGCGCCTGCGGCGCGGCGACCAGTCGCATGACGTGCCGCAGATCCTGCTCGACGTGGACGGGGTGACGGTCACGATGACGGTGCTCACGCCGGACGACGAGCGCGCCGGTGCCAGGCCGCGCGCATCGGAAGAGCCGCAGCGGGCGCGCCTCGCGGAGGTCGAAGCGCTCCTGCAGCGCGACGGCTGGACGCCGGACTCCGGAGGCTCCTAGGCTAGCGTTCGCGCAGCTTCTGCGCGGCCTCGAGCGCGAAATAGGTGAGGATCGCGTCGGCGCCCGCGCGCTTGAACGCGAGCAGCGCTTCCATCATCACCGCATCGCGCTCGAGCCAGCCGCGCTCGGCGGCCGCGCTCAGCATCGCGTACTCGCCGCTCACCTGGTAGACGAAGGTGGGCACCTGGAAGCGCTCCTTCACGCGGCGGACGATGTCGAGGTACGGCATGCCCGGCTTCACCATCACGTAGTCGGCGCCCTCGGCCAGGTCGAGGGCCACTTCGTGCAGCGCCTCGTCGGTGTTGCCCGGATCCATCTGGTAGGTCTTCTTGTCGCCCTTGCCGAGGTTGGCCCCGGAGCCGACCGCGTCGCGGAACGGGCCGTAGAAGGCCGACGCGTACTTCGCCGCATAGGCGAGCACGCGCACGTGGATGAACTTGCGGTCGTCCAGCGCCTTGCGGATCGCGCCGATGCGTCCATCCATCATGTCCGAAGGGGCGACGATGTCCACGCCCGCCTCGGCGTGGCTCGCCGCCTGCCTCGCCAGCACTTCCAGCGTCTCGTCGTTCACCACGTAGCCCGAATCGTCGACCAGGCCGTCCTGGCCGTGGATCGTGTACGGATCGAGCGCGATATCGGTGATCACGCCCATCTCGGGAAAGCGCTTCTTGACGGCCCGCACGGTGCGCGGCACGAGGCCTTCCGGGTTGTACGCTTCCTCTGCGCCGCCGGTCTTGAGGTTCAACGGCACCACGGGAAAGATCGCAAGGGCGGGAATCCCCAGGGTGAGCGCTTGCTCCGTCAGCCGCAGCAGCTCGTCGATCGAGCGGCGCGAGACGCCGGGCATCGACGGCACCGGCTCGACCGCGCCTTCACCTTCGAGCACGAAGACCGGCAGGATGAGGTCGTCGGGCGACAGGCGCGATTCGCGCACCAGCCGGCGGGAGAAGTCATCGCGGCGGGAACGGCGCATGCGCCGCTCGGGAAAGCGACCGAGCATGGGATTCACCTGGGCCGGAAAAAGGTGGGAACTTTAGCATGGGGCCCCTCTCTTATCCGCTGAAGGGTCTCACCCTTCCCCGCTTCTCCTCCCTGAGCGGGCGCCTTAATCCCAATTAAGGCTTTTTTGGCCCCGGCTTTAATCCCCTTTAGCCGGGGCTTTGTTTTTCAGCGCCGCCAGCGCACTCAAAGCGCTGGCGGCCTCGTCGACGCCCTCGCGCTTCAGGCTGGAGAAGAGCTGCACCGTGGCTCCCGGATAGATCTCTGCCAGCCGCCGCCGCACCTGGGCCAACGCCACCTGCTGCGCCTGCTTCGAGAGCTTGTCCGCCTTGGTGAGCAGGATGTGCGCGCGCCTTCCCGCCTCCCGCAGCCATTCCAGCAACGTGAGGTCGAGCGACGTGAGGGGATGGCGAATATCCATTACCACCACGACCGCCGCAAGCGACGCGCGCCCTGAAATGTAAGTGCCCACCAATTCGCGCCAGTGAGCGCGTACTTCGCCGGGCACGCCAGCGTATCCATAGCCAGGGAGATCGACGAGAAAGGCCCGGCCCCCCAGATCGAAGAAGTTGACCAGCTGCGTGCGCCCGGGCGTCTTGCTGACAAATGCCAGGCGCCGGCGCCCGGCGAGCGTGTTGATCGCGCTCGACTTGCCGGCGTTCGAACGGCCCGCGAAAGCGATCTCGGGCGCCCCGGGCGGCGGCAGCTGGGCGGGGTCGTGCACCGATCCCGCGAAGGTGGCCTGGGCAAGCGGAAACGCATCCTCCCGGGCCGGAAGGGTGGCGACGGCAGGCCGCGCTACGGTAAAATCGCGAGCTTTCCCTCTTTCGTCGCTCACGCGAGGTTTCTGAATGCGAGCATTCACCGGTTTTGCGGTTCTCATGGCGCTAGTCTACGCAAGCAGCGCGGGCGCCGCCCCCGAAGCCGCCGCCGCCAAGCCGGATCCCGAGCGCGGCAAGCAGATCGCGGGCACGGTCTGCGCCGCCTGCCACGGGCCCGACGGCAACAGCGTGATCGCGACGAATCCGCGCCTGGCGGGGCAGAGCGCGGGCTATATCGCCACGCAGCTCGCGGCGTTCAAGAGCGGCGCGCGTCCCAGCCCTATCATGCAGGCCATGGCAACGCCGCTTTCGCCCGAGGACATGCAGAACGTGGCCGCCTGGTTTTCCATGCAGAAGCCCGCGCCCTCGGCCGCGCACGACAAGGCGCTCGTGGAGCGCGGCGAGCAGATCTGGCGTGGGGGCGTGAAGCCGCTCGGCGTTCCGGCCTGCGCCGGCTGCCACGGCGCCGCCGGCCACGGCATTCCCGTGCAGTTCCCGCGTCTCGCAGGCCAGCATCCCGAGTTGCTGGTCGGCTGGCTCAAGGCCTATGCCGCCGGTGGCCGTCCCCATCCCGTCATGGGTCCGATCGCCGCGAAGCTGAACGAGAACGACATGCGCGCCGTCGCGGAGTACGCCTCGGGCCTGCGCTAGCCTAGCCGCCCTTCACCCGAGCGAAGGAATCGCGGGCCGCGGCGAGCGTCGCGGCGATGTCGGCATCGCTGTGCGCGGCCGAGACGAAACCGGCCTCGTAGGCCGAGGGCGCCAGGTACACGCCGCGCTCCAGCATCGCGTGGAAGAACCGGTTGAACGCCTCGCGGTCGGCCTCCATCACTTCGCTGAAGGAGCGCGGGCTCTGCGCGCGGAAGAAGATGCCGAACATCCCGCCGAGGCTTTCCGCGCTGAAGGGCACCCCTGCCGCCTTCGCCTCGCGCTGCAGGCCGTCCACGAGCGAGGTCGTCACCTTGCCGAGGCGCTCGAAGAAACCGGGTTGCAGCACGCGCCGCAACGTCGCGAGCCCCGCGCTCACCGCCACCGGATTGCCCGATAGCGTGCCGGCCTGGTAGACCGGGCCCACCGGTGCCAGCTTCTGCATGATGTCGCGCCGGCCGCCGAAGGCGCCCACCGGCATGCCGCCGCCGATCACCTTGCCGAGCGTGGTGAGGTCGGGCGTGATGCCGAAGATGCCCTGCGCGCACTGCGGCCCCACGCGGAAGCCGGTCATCACCTCGTCGTAGATCAGCACCGTGCCGTGCTTCGTGCAGAGCTCGCGCAGGGTGCGCATGAATTCCATCGAGGGACGCACGAAGTTCATGTTGCCGGCCACGGGCTCGAGCACCACGGCGGCGATCTCGTCGCCGTAACGGGCGAACGCCTCGGCGAGTTGTTGCGGATCGTTGTAGCCGAGCACCAGCGTGTGCTTGGTGAGCTCCTCCGGCACGCCTGCGGAGGTGGGGTTGCCGAACGTGAGCGCGCCCGAGCCCGCCTTCACCAGCAGGAAGTCGCTGTGGCCGTGGTAGCAGCCCTCGAACTTCACGATCACGTTGCGGCCGGTGAAGCCGCGCGCGAGGCGAAGGGCGCTCATGACGGCCTCGGTGCCGGAGCTCACCAGGCGCACCTGCTCGACGGATGGCAGCGCTCCGGTGATGAGCTCCGCCATCTCCAGCTCGAGCGCGGTGGGCGCGCCGAAGGACAGCCCGCGTGCCGCCGCGGCAGAGACGGCGGCGAGGGTGCCGGGATCCGCGTGGCCGAGGATGAGCGGCCCCCACGAGCCCACGTAGTCGATGTACTGGCGCCCGTCCTCGTCGGTGAGGCGCGAGCCGCGGCCCTCGCGGAAGAAGATCGGCGTGCCGCCGACGGCACGGAAAGCGCGCACCGGCGAATTCACGCCGCCGGGGATGAGCTGCTGCGAGCGCTCGAACAGGTCGCGGCTACGGTCGTACATCGCGGGCTCCGTTTGTCTGGGCATCGAAGAGTCGGGTGAAGGCGCGGGCAGCCGCGGCTATGTCGGGCGCATCGAAGAGGGCGGAAATCACGGCCACCATGTCGGCGCCGGCCCCGATCGCCAGCGGCGCATTGTCGAGCGTGATGCCGCCGATGGCGATCACCGGGCATGCCGCCTCGCGGCGTGCTTCGGCAAGGGCCTCCAGCGGCGCGCGTACCGCGCCGGGCTTGGTGGGGGAAGCGAACACGCTGCCGATCGCCACGTAGTCCGCCCCGGCCGCGGCCGCTTCGCGTGCCCGCGCAGGCTGGGCATAGCACGAGATGCCGATGATCGCATCCGGCAGCGCGCGCCTCGCAGCGGCGGGATCGCCGTCGTCGCGGCCCAGGTGCACGCCATCGGCCGCCGTGGCGCGGGCGAGCTCGACCGAATCGTTCACGATGAAGAGCGCGCCGTGGCGGCGGCACGCGGCGGCGAGCGCCTGGGCCTGCGCGAGCGCCATCGCGGGCGACAGGCCCTTGGCTCGATACTGCACCGCCGCGGCGCCCCCCGCGAGGCACGCTTCGACGCGCGCGACCAGGTCTTGCGTATCGCGGGTTTCCGGCGTGATGGCGTAGAGGCCGCGCAACGCGCGAGGAGGCGCGCCGCTCACTCGTCGTCGCTTTCTTCCTGCGAGTCGCGGGCCCAGAAGAGGCGATCGGGCAGGTATTGGCCCATGCCCGGCCGGAACGCATGCGCCAGCGCGTGCCACGTGTAGTCCTGCGCTTCGTAGACGGCGTCGCCGATCTCGAGGCCGCGCGCGAGGTTGGCCGCGAGCGCCGCCGAGAGCGTGCAGCCGGAGCCGTGGTAGCTCCCCGGAAGCCGCTGCCAGCTGTCCGAGCGCAGCACGCCGCCGCGGTGGTAGAGCGTGTTCACGACCTCGGGGGTCGAATCGTGGGTGCCGGTGACCAGGACGTACTCGCAGCCGCTATCGAGCAGCTTCTGCGCGCATTCCGCGAGCCCCTTGTCCTCGTCGTCCTCGGCACAGGCGAGGCGGCGCAGCTCCATGATGTTGGGCGTGACGAGCGTGCTCTGGGGCACCAGCAATTCGCGGATGGCCGCGATCATGTCCTCGCCGGCGAACTCGTCGCCACGGCCCGAGGCGAGCACCGGATCGAGCACCAGCGGGATGTCGGGGTAGTCGGAGACGACCTCGGCCACCATGGTGACGATCTCCGTCGATCCCAGCATGCCCATCTTGAAGGCGGCCACCGGCATGTCCTCGAGGATGCAGCGGGCCTGGTCCGCGACCCAGTCGGCGTCGATCGGCTGGAAGGATTCCACGCCGGCGGTGTCCTGCACCGTGATCGCGGTGACAACGGACAGCGGATAGCACCCCATGCTCGCGAGCGCGAGGAGATCGGCCTGGAGGCCCGCGCCGCTGGTCGGATCGGTCGCGGCGAACGTGAGGACGGCGGGAAGGGAGGGTGCGGGGTCGTTCATCGGAGGACGCGAGGCCCGGCTGGGGGATTACACTTGCAATCCGGCCCCGGTTGCGCGCATGGGCCGGCGGCATCACTTTCGGCTGAGCGCATCCGCGATTCTATCATCCGCCCGTTTCCACCCATGCCTTCCAGCGCTCCCGCCCCTGCTCCGTACAAGACCTGGCGTTGCCTCGCCTGCGGCTATATCTACGACGAGGCGGAGGGCTGGCCGGAGGACGGGATCCCGCCCGGAACGCGGTGGGAAGACATCCCTGCCGGCTGGTGCTGCCCCGAATGCGGCGCGCGCAAGGAAGATTTCGAAATGGTGGAGTTCTAGACCCCCGTTCCGATCGGCCCATATCCTGTCAAATGACATGAAAAGGGTCCGTTTAGCGCTTGTTTCGCTTAAATAAAGGGCATAATCTCAGTATCGATATCAGATGGCCGCGGGTACGGATTTCAGGGAGACGTAACCCACGGCGCGGCGCCGCGCACTGCGACGCTTCACGCGCCACGGCCAAGAACCTCGAGGGCGAGAGTGGCGGATTCCAGGAACCTCACGGGCGTGCGCGTGATGGTCATCGACGACAGCAATACGATCCGGCGTAGCGCCGAGATCTTCCTCATGCAGGCGGGCTGTCAGGTGATCCTCGCGGAAAACGGTTTCGACGCGTTGGCGAAGATCGCCGACCACGCGCCGGACCTCATCTTTGTCGACATCATGATGCCGCGGCTGGATGGCTACCAGACCTGCGCACTGATCAAGAAGAGCTCGAGGCACCGCGAGACGCCGGTGATCATGCTCTCCTCCAAGGACAGCCTCTTCGACCGTGCGCGCGGGCGCATGGTCGGCTCCGACGAATACCTGACCAAGCCCTTCACCAAGGAAAGCCTGTTGAAGGCGGTCCAGGCGCACCTCGCGCAGCGCAGCCCAGCGTGACGATCGACAACCACAACACGAAGACTTCAGGAGTGACCGCGATCATGCCCATCAAGAAGATCATGGTGGTGGACGATTCCCCCACCGAGCGCGCTTTCATGGATGGCCTGCTGAAGAAGCGCGGCTACGAGGTGGTGCTCGTCGACAGCGGCGAGCACGCCATCGAGCGGGCCAAGAAGGAGCAGCCCGACCTCATCCTCATGGACGTGGTGATGCCGGGGCTGAACGGCTTCCAGGCCACCCGCGCCATCACGCGCGAGGAGAAGACCAAGCACATTCCCGTGATCATCTGCACCACGAAGGACCAGGAGACGGACAAGATCTGGGGCCTGCGCCAGGGTGCGAAGGATTACGTAACCAAGCCGGTCTCCGAGAGCGAGTTGCTCGAGAAGATCAAGGCACTGGGCTAGGGCAGGAGGAGACGATGGGTCGCCGCACCGGCCTGCGCGAATTCCAGCTCTCCGTCGCGGAGCGGCTGCGCACCGCTGCGACCAGCCAGACCGCGGTCGCCTCGAAGCTCGGCTTCCAGGTGGGCGGCGAGAACTGGTTCGTGGCCCTGCACGAGGTGAGCGAGGTCATCCCGGTGCCCCCGGCGGTACCCGTGCCGCTCACGCATTCGTGGTTCCGCGGGGTCGCGAACGTCCGCGGCAACCTGCACAGCATCATCGATTTCGCCGCCTTCCAGGGTGGCGACCCGACCGGCTCGGGCATGGAGCGCCGCGTGATCCTCATCTCCGACCGCCTGGTGGCAGGCGCGGGGCTGCTGGTGTCGCGGATGCTCGGGCTGCGCAACCCCGAACAATTCAACGCCGCACCGCGCCCCGCAGGCGCCGCCCCGTGGGTGGGCGGCACCTTCACGGACGCGGGCGGAACCCGCTGGACCGAGCTGGATCTGCCCGCCCTGGTGCGAGAGCAGCGTTTCCTCGAAGTAGGCGCATAGGGAGAGCAACGAAAATGGCGAAAGCACAAGCCGTCAAGGCCCGATTCTCGATCGGGGATTACTTCAAGCGCTTCACCGCGCCGAAGGCCAGGACCCCGTCGCGGCCGCCGCTGGGAACGGCGACCATGACCAACGTTCCGGCCGCCGGAGGGCCGCTCACGCGCCCGGGCCCGGCCGCGCGCAGCGCCGCCGAGCCGGCGCGGCGTCCCGCGAAGGCGGAGGGCGGCTCGCTCGTGGGCTTCCGCGCGCCGTTCATCGGCCACAAGCCGATCACCCAGCAGATGCAGGTGCTGGGCGCGATTGCCGCGGTGCTGCTCGTCGCCACCGGCGTCCTGGTGTATGAGGACACGGTCCAGCGTACGCGCAGCTCCACGTACCTCACCATCGCCTCGCAGATGCAGTTCCACACGCAGCGCCTGGCAAAGGCCTCGGGACTCGCCGCCCGCGGCCAGCCCGCGGCGTTCCCGCAGCTGCAGGGCAGCCGCGACGAGTTCGCGAGCTACCTGAACACCCTCCAGAACGGCGGCACCGCGTTCGGCGTGGACCTTCCCGCGGCCGGCAGCAGCGACGCCACCCGCGCTTCCATCGGCGAGCTGGCCAAGAGCTGGCCGCAGAGCCAGGCATCGGCCACGGCCATCCTGGGCGCCCAGAAGGACTTGCTCGCGTTGTCGAAGAACATCGCCGAGCTGCGCTCCGGCGCCGAGGAGATGGCGACCCTTTCGCAGGAGCTCACCAGCCTCATGGGGCAAAGCGGCTCGCCGCCGGCGCAGGTCCTGCGCGCCACGCGCATCACCTTCCTCTCCGAGCGCCTGGGCCGCGGGTCGGCCGAGATTCTCGGCTCGGAAACGATCGATCCCGAAGTCCCGTTCCTCATCGGCAAGGACACCAACGACCTGCGCGAGCTGATCCGCGGCCTCGAGAACGGCAGCGAATCGCTCGGCCTCGCCGCGGTGCGCGACGCGGAGACGCGCGCGAAGCTGGCGGAGCTGAAGAAGCAGTTCGGCGCGTTCGAGCAGAACGTGAGCCCGATCCTGCGCGAGCTGCAGAAGCTGGTGTCGGCACGGCAGGCCGGCGCGCGCCTCGTGACCACGAGCGAGCAGCTGCAGGCGGGCGTGGTGCGGCTGCAGGCGGCCCTCCAGGCGGAGAAGCCGGTGGCGACGCTCATCGCGGTGATCGTGCTGGGGGCCTTGCTGGTCGCGGTGCTGGCGCTCACGGCGATGGTGTTCCTCGCCGACACGCGCCGCCGCACGGCGGACGCCGAGTCGGAGAACAAGCGTAACCAGGAGGCCATTCTTCGCCTCCTGAACGAGATGGGCGACCTCGCCGACGGCGACCTCACCATCCGCGCGCAGGTGACCGAGGACATCACGGGCGCCATCGCGGACTCGATGAACTACACGGTGGAAGAGCTGCGGACCCTGGTGACCGGCGTGAACAACGCCGCGCAACAGGTGACGCAGAAGACCGCCCACGCGCAGTCGATCTCGGCCGAGCTCCTCGGCGCCGCGGAGCGGCAGTCGAAGGAGATCGAGGAGACCACCGCGCAGGTGTTGCAGGTGTCGCGCTCGATCTCGGAGGTGTCGTCCACCGCCGAGGAAGGCGCGCGAGTCGCGCAACGCTCGCTGTCCGCGGCCGACAAGGGCCGCCTCGCGGTGCAGAACTCGATCTCGGGCATGAACGACATCCGCGAGCAGATCCAGGAGACGTCGAAGCGGATCAAGCGCCTCGGCGAAAGCTCGCAGGAGATCGGCGAGATCGTGGAGCTGATCTCGGACATTACCGAGCAGACGAACGTGCTGGCGTTGAACGCCGCGATCCAGGCGGCCTCCGCCGGTGAAGCGGGGCGCGGCTTCTCCGTGGTTGCGGAGGAGGTGCAGCGGCTGGCCGAACGCTCGGGCGAAGCGACCAAGCAGATCGGCGCGATCGTGAAGACCATTCAGGCGGATACGCAGGACGCGGTGGCGGCCATGGAGAAGTCGACCATGGGCGTGGTCGAGGGCGCCAAGCTCTCCGACGCTGCCGGCCAGGCGCTGTCCGAGATCGACTACGTGACGAAGAACCTCGCGCAGCTGATCCAGACCATCTCGCAAGCCACGCACACGCAGGCCGCGGCGACCACCAAGGTCGCGCAGAACATGCAGGACATCCTGGAGATCACGCGGCAGACCACGCGCGGCACGCAGCAGACGGCGGGCTCGATTCGCGAGCTGGCAACGGTCGCCCAGGAGCTGAAGAGCTCGGTTTCGGGCTTCAAGCTGTAAGGAACCGCCGCAAGGCGCAGGACACAACGGCGCAACGGGCACAACCGCGCGGCTGATAAGCGCGGGCCCCGGCGCATGGAAAGAAGCGAGCGACATACATGGCGGCGAACCCGATGACCGATTTCGACCTGGGACCCCTCACTTGGGTCAAGACCGAGATCGACCACTCGCTCAACCAGGCGCGCGAGAGCCTCGACAAGCTCGCCGCGAACGCCTCCGACCGCGCACCGGTCAAGTACATCCTCACGCATCTGCACCAGGCTACCGGCGCGCTCGCGATGGTGGGCCTGGGCGCGGCTACGCGCTACAACGAGGAGCTGGAGAAGCTGGTGGCGTTCCTCGAAGGCGAGGACGCGGAGCGGCTGGCCAGGCCGATCGCGGTCGCGAAGAAGGCCATCGCCACGATGTCCTCGTACCTCGATGCGCTGATCGCCGGGCAGCCGGATCGCCCCATGCGCCTGGCGACGGCCTACGTGGAGATCAATCGCGCGCGCGGTGCCGCCGACGCCACGGAAGCGGATCTCTTCTATCCGAACCTCGCAGCGCCGCTGCCGCCCGTCCCCGGCGGTCCCGCGCTCGACGATGCGGTGCTCGTGAAAGCGCTCGCGCACCAGCGCAGCCAATACCAGCAGGGCCTGCTGCGCGTGCTGAAGAGCAACGATCCTGCCGAAGCGCTGCGCCACATGCACGCTGCGGTGGGCGCGATCGAATCGCTGCAGCTCGCGACCGCCAATCGTCCCTTCTGGACCGCCGCGACCGCATTCTTCGATGCCCTGGTCCTCGGCGGCCTCGAGCTGGCGCCTGCCTGCAAGCCGCTCTTCGCCAAGATCGACCAGCAGGTCAAGCACCTCATGGACGGCAGCGGCAAGGTGGCCGAGCGCCTCTTCCGCGATGTGCTGCTCCAGGTCGGCCGCTCCCGCCCGGTGTCGGAGCGCATCTCGATGCTGCAGTCGGTCTACCACCTCGAGGCGTTGCTCGCCGCGCCGGCGCTGGTGCCCGGCGCCGACGACGAGCAGCTCGCGGCCCTCCTGCGCGAGCTGCGTGAGCTCACCGCCCAGCAGAAGGATCTTTGGCTCAAGTACACGTCGGGCAACCGCGCGGCGCTGGAGCCGTTCGCGAAGCAGGCCATCGCCATCCGGGACCGCGCCGCGAGCCTGCCGCGCGAGGACATTCCCGCGATCTTCGCGCGCCTGGCCGACGTGGCGCCCGCATTGAAGGCCAAGGCCATCCCGCCGTCCGAGGCGCAGGCGCTCGAAGTCGCCACGGCGCTGCTCTTCATCGAATCGGCGTTGGAGAACTACCTCAACCTGGGCCCCGATTTCGCGCGCCAGGCGCAGGTCGTGGCCAACCGCGTGCGCGGCGTGATGGCGCGCGAGGCGCTCGATCCGGTCGACACCATCGCCGGCGGCCTGCTGGACGAGATGACGCGCCGCGCGCAGGAAAAGCTGCTCATCTTCCAGGTGGGACAGGAAGTCCAGGTGAACCTGCAGAACATCGAGCAGGTGCTCGATGGCTTCTTCCGCGATGCGTCCCGCCGCGGCGAGCTTGCAGCGCTCCTCGGCCAGTTCGCGCAGGTGCAGGGCGCGCTCATGATCATGGAGCTCATGGATGCGGCCGCGCTCAACGCCGCCGTCATGGGCCGCGTGCAGCAGTTCGCCGAAGGCTCCGCCGACGGCACGGGTGACGCCGCGGACCTGGTGGCCGATGGCCTGTCCGCGCTCGGCCTCTACATCAACGCGCTGCAGCAGGGGTCGGCCAACCCGCGCGATGTGCTGCTGCCGGCGCTGCGGCGCTTCGGGCTTGCCGATGCTGCCGAGGAGCCCGCGGACACCGAGTTGAACCGCACCGGCACCGTCTCGCCGCAGGACATCGACGTACAGAAGCAGAAGGTGCAGGCGCTTTACGAGGATTGGAAGGAAGAGCCCGGCGCCGCGACGCGCGAGAAGCTCGAGCGCGCCGTGGGCGAGCTGCAGCGCGACGCGTCCGTCGCGTCCGACGCGGCCGCCGCGCGCCACAGCGAGGAAGCGCTGCAGGCGATCAAGCTGCACGAGGAGGATCCGGACGCGACCGGCATCCACCGCGCCATCCAGGAGCTCGCGCCCGACAAGGCGCCCGAGATGCCGGCCCCGCAGGTCGTGCAGCTCGTGGATGCCCCCGGAGCCGAGATCGACGCCGAGCTGCTCGAGATCTTCCTCGAGGAAGCCGCCGAGGTGGTCGAGACCATCGCCGCGAACCTGGCCGTCTGCCGTGGCGCGCGCAGCGATCGCGAAGCGCTCACCACCATCCGCCGCGGCTTCCATACGCTCAAGGGCAGCGGCCGCATGGTCGGGCTGGACGCCCTGGGCGAGATGGCCTGGCAGTGCGAGCAGGTCATGAACAAGTGGCTGAAGGACGAGAAGCCGGCCACGGATACGCTGCTCGATTTCGTCGACCTCGCGCGCGCGGCGTTCGCGGAATGGGTGGGCCAGCTCAAGCAGGGCAGCCCGGTCACCGTCGACGCGAGCGAGATCGCGCGCCGCGCCGAGTTGCTGAAGAGCGACCAGCCCGTCGAGGCCGCTCCCGCCGCGAGGGCGCCTGTGCTCCACGCGCCCGAATTGCCGGCCGTGGAAATCGCGCCGGTCGCCGCCGAGCCGCTCGCGTTGCCCGATGTCGCAGCCGTTCCTGCCGAAGCTGCGGTCGTCGAAGCTGCACCGGTCGAGGGTGCACCGGTCGAGGCATCGCTCGAGCCCCCCGCGTTCGAGGAAACCGTCGAGCCACGCCTTGCCGAGACGCGGGAAGAGGCCGCCACGCGCGCGGATGCGGCAGCGTTGGCTTCGCTCGAGTTCACCTTCGAATCGCTCGACCTCGCACCCGCTCCCGAGGCTGCGCCGCATCCGGCCGCCACGGAAAGCATCGACCTGGAAGGCCTCTTCGACGCGCCCGCCGTGCCCGGCACGCCCGCGCTCCCGGAGACCGCGGCTCAAGCGCCCGACGCGGTTGCCGCGGCCGCCGCCGAGCAGTTCGACCTCAATTTCACGCTCGAGCCCGCGCCCGCCGCGGCCGCCGGGGAACCTGCGCCCATCGAGGACGAGGAGATCATCGTCGGCGGCGTGAGCGTGCCCACGGCGCTCTTCGGCATCTACATGGGCGAGGCCGAGGAACATGCGGCCGCGATGGACCGGGAGATGTCCGCGCTGGAATCGGATCCGATGGTGCCGGTGTCGCCCGCGTTCATGCGCGCGGCACACACGCTCGCCAGCAGCTCGCGCACGACCGGCTTCGAATCGATCGCCGCCGTGTCGGCCGCGCTGGAGAAGTGGCTCGCCGATGCCATGGAGTTCCCGCCCGAATTCGACCACCACCGCTTGAGCGTCACGCGCAATGCCGTGGACGCGCTCGTCGCGATGGTCCAGTCCGTGCGCGGCAATGCCATGCCGTACCCGCGCGAGGACGTGATCGAATCGCTCGCCGGCCTGCGCGAATCGCTGCGCCTCGCCCGCGAGACCGGCCAGGGCACGCACATCAACATGCCGGGCTTCATCCGTGCCGCGCTGGATGCGGCCGCGATGATGGAGGAGCCTGCCGAGGAGCCTGCTCAGCCGCTGCACGCCGCCGAAGCGGCTGTCGAAGCCACGCCGCCCGAGGAAGCGCCCGCCGCGCTGCTGCAGGCCGCCGAGGCGCCTGTCGAAGCCACGCCGCCCCAGGAAGTGCCTGCCGCGCCGATGCAGGCTGCGCAAGCGCCTCACGAAGCCGCGCCGACCGCGGGAATTCCTGCCGCGCCGGTCGTGCAAACGCCTGCCGCGCCCGTGGTGGCTGCCGCGGCGCAGCCGGACGAGCAGAAGCCTTTCGAGTCCGGGAAGGACCAGCGCAGGATCGTGGACGACCTCGACCGCGACCTGCTGCCGGTCTTCCTCGAGGAGGCCAAGGAAATCATCCCGCTGGTGAGCGAAGGCGTGCGCCGCTGGCGTGCCGCGCCCACGGACCACGCGCCCGCGCGCGACCTGCAGCGCCACCTGCACACCCTCAAGGGCAGCGCCCGCATGACGGGCCTCATGCGCCTGGGCGAGCTCGCGCACGTCCTCGAGACGCGCGTGGACACCATCGACGGCATCGAGTCCCCGCCGGCGCGCGAGTTCGAGGAGATCGAGGAGCGCGTCGACCGCTTCTCCATGTCCCTCGAGCGCCTCGCTCGCGGCGAGGACATCGTCGAAGCCGCCCCGGTGGAAGTGCCGGCCGCGCAGATCTTCGAGGAGCAACGCGACAAGCCGGGCACGATCGCGGTGATCGCGGCGGCGGCGCGCGAGATGGCGCAGCGCGACGCGGGCGTGCCGGAGCAGCGCGAGTCGCGCGCGGCACTGTTGCGCGTGAACGCCGAGATGATCGACCGCTTCGTGAACGAGGCGGGAGAGCTGTCGATCGCGCGCTCGCGAATCGAGGGCGAGATGATCGCGTTCAAGCGCGCGATGGCCGACCTCACGGAGAACATCGGCCGCATGCGTACGCAGCTTCGCGAGGTCGAGATCGCGGCCGAGTCGCAGATGCAGAGCACCATGAAGCTGAAGGAGGAGGCCGGCGAGACCTTCGACCCGCTCGAGCTCGACCGCTTCTCGCGCATGCAGGAGCTCACCCGCTTCCTCGCCGAGTCGCTGGGCGACGTGATCACGCTTCACCAGGGGCTGCAGAAGAACCTCGACGAGGCGGAGCTCGCGATCCACGCGCAGGCGCGGCTCAATCGCGACCTGCAGCAGGGCCTGATGGGCGTGCGCCTGGTGCCGCTCGGCAACCTCTCGGATCGTTTCTACCGCGTGGTGCGCCAGACGGCGAAGGAGCTGGACAAGAAGGCGAACCTCGAGCTCAAGGGCACGCGCACCGAGCTGGACCGCTCCGTGCTGGAGAAGATCACGGCGCCCTTCGAGCACCTGCTCCGCAACGCCATCGCCCACGGCATCGAGACGCCGCGGGAGCGCGTCGCCGCGGGCAAGAACGAGATCGGCGAGATCGCGCTCGACGCCGTGCAGCGCGGCAACGAAGTGGTGCTCACGGTCGCGGACGATGGCGGCGGCCTGGATTTCCGCCGCATCCGCGACAAGGCGGTCGAGGCCGGGCTGCTCGCCCCGGACGTGGAGCTGCCGGAAGCGCAGCTTGCCCAGTTCATCTTCATGCCCGGCTTCTCCACCGCGAGCGAGGTGAGCCAGATCGCCGGCCGCGGCGTGGGCATGGACGTGGTGAGGAACGAGATCACGTCGCTCGGCGGCCGGGTCGAGATCGCATCCACGCCGGGCCGCGGCACCATCTTCACCATCACGCTGCCGCTCACGCTGGCGGTCACGCAGGCGGTGATGCTGCGCGCCGGCCACACGATCTACGCCATCCCGTCGGTCATGATCGAGCAGGTGCACGAATACAAGGCGCAGCAGTACGCCGAGATCGCCGCGCGCTCGCAGGTCGAGTGGAAAGGCAACGTGTACCCGATGCGCTCGCTGCTGCCGCTGCTGGGCGAGATCGACACGCCCACGCCGGCGCGCCAGATCCCGGTCCTGCTGCTGAAGAGCGGCCTGCAACGCGCTGCCATCCGCGTGGACGAGATCATCGGCAACCGCGAGATCGTGGTGAAGACGATCGGCCCGCAGCTGGCCCGCCTTGCCGGCATCGCCGGTGCCACCGTGCTCGGCAACGGCCAGGTCGTGCTGATCCTGAACCCGGTGCAGCTGGTGCATCGCGAGCAGCCCGCCTTCGAGCGCATCCAGGATGCATCCGTCCCGGCGCGCGAGGAGCCCGAGCTGGTGGTCGAGGAGAAGTCCGGCAACCCGCTGGTGATGGTCGTGGACGATTCGCTCACGGTGCGCAAGATCACCAGCCGCATGCTGGCGCGCGAAGGCTTCGAGGTCGCCACGGCCAAGGACGGCGTGGATGCGCTGCAGCAGCTGCAGGACATCCGCCCCGACTGCATCCTGCTCGACGTCGAGATGCCGCGCATGGACGGCTTCGAATTCGCGCGCAACGTGCGTGCGGACGAGGCGACGAAGTCGATCCCGATCATCATGATCACGTCGCGCACGGCCGACAAGCACCGCAACCGCGCGCTCGAGATCGGCGTGAACGAGTACATGGGCAAGCCGTACCAGGAAGACCAGCTCCTGGAGCTCATCCGCCGCTACACGGCGCAGGCCGCGTTCGCCTGACCTCCGGAGCCGGGCCCTGGCCCGGCTCCGGCTTTTCAGCGGAAGTAGGCGAGCACCGCGATGCCCAGCGCGATGCGATACCACGCGAAGGCGTTGAAGTCGTGGTGCGCCACGTAGCGGATCAAGGCCTTCACCGCGACCAGCGCGAACACGAAGCTCGTCACGAAGCCGATGGCGAAGGGCAGCAGGTCCCCGCCGGTGAAGAGGCCGCGGTACTTGAGGAGCTGGTAGCCGGTCGCGGCGAACATGATCGGCACGGCGAGGAAGAACGAGAACTCGGTCGCCACCTGCCGCGACAGCCCGAAAAGCATCCCGCCCATGATCGTGGCGCCGGAGCGCGAGGTGCCGGGGATGAGCGCGAAGCACTGCGCGAGCCCGACCTTGAGCGCATCTCCCCACGACATCGCATCGACGCTGGTCACGCGCGGCGCGCCGTGCCGCTTGTACCAGCGCTCCACCGCGAAGATCACCAGCGCGCCCACGATGAGCGCGATGGCGACGCTCACCGGGTTGAAGAGATATTTCTTGATCTGGGACTGGAACGCCAGCCCCACGATGGCCGCGGGCAGGAAGCCCACGAACAGGTTCACCGCGAAGCGCTGCTGCACGGGGTCGCGCGCGATGCCCGAGAACGCCCGCGCGAAGCGCGCGCGATACTCCCAGCACACCGCGAGGATGGCGCCCAGCTGGAT